>Ga0209262_10000143_pt1 | contig 41905 bp, 30 predicted proteins | sample Lowcelwee11metaG_FD_187171 | JGI IMG/M metagenome (GOLD analysis project Ga0209262, IMG submission 187171) | Freshwater pond sediment microbial communities from the University of Edinburgh, under environmental carbon perturbations - Low... | ecosystem: Environmental > Aquatic > Freshwater >... | reverse complement strand
TGGGCGATGCGCGCAGCTCGCTCGAGCCGCGCCGAATCGATGTCCTCGGCCGCCACGCCCAATGCAATATTGCTGGCCACCGTGTCGTCGATCAGGTAGACGACCTGAGGCACATAGCCGATGCCCCGCTGCCAGCTGCGCAGGTTGGTCGCGTCGATCACCGTATCGTCGACGACGATACGACCGCTCGAGGCGATCAGCAGGCCAAGCATCACGTCCACGGTCGTGGACTTCCCGGCACCGGTGGAGCCTGCGACGCAGGTCGCCGAACCCGATGGAATGACCAGGTCGATTCCCTTCAGCGTGTCCTGTCGTGCAGCGGGGTAGCCGAAGCGGATGCCTTCCAGCCGGATGGCCCGGCGCATCACGATCACTGCACGGGGCGGCGCTGCGGGCTCGTCGCCCGCGCCCGAGTACTCCCGCCACAGACCGTCGATGGCGGCCATGTTGTAGCGGATCGACTCGATGCCGTCGAAGATCCCCCTGAGCGCCGGAATCAGGCGATACGCGGCGAATCCGAACATGGCGATCATCGGCAGGATCTCGCCGGCATCCTGCGAGCGGCCGATCATGAAGACCGTGACGAAGACGAGGCCGCCGAAGGCGACGAGCTCCAGGCCCTGGGACGGAACGATGTCCAGCGTGCTGTAGCGGATGGCGTTCCTGGACGAGCGCAGCAAGGGCCGGGAAAAGCGGTCCACGAAATGCTCTTCGCGTCCCAGCAGCTTGATTTCCTTTGCGGCGCCGAGCGCCTCCTGCGCGGTCCTGTGGATCTCGGAGCTCAGCGTGGCGAACTCCGATCCGAGTGCGACGACCTTGGGCGTGATCAACCGGTAGATCAGCAGGTAGGCGCCCGACAGCAGCAGAAGCGTCGCAACCGTGACCCATGGGTGGACGAACAGCAGCAGTGCGACGATGAATATGGTCGCGACTGCGTCCGCGAACACGCCGATTCCGGCCATCAGCGTGCCGATGACGACGCGGTCGATCTCCGCCACCAGCATCTTCAGCAGCTCGGAGGAATTCCGCTGCAGCAGGTGGATGTAAGGTCGAGTCAAGTATTGCCGGAGCAATCGGCGGGCGAGGTCGTGCTCGCCCAGGTGGCAGACACGGAAGGTCAGCCAGGCATTGACGCCCACGAGCAGGTTAGTCGCGAACAGCATCAGGAACGCGAACAGCCCGAGGAAGACCAGGAAGTCGTTCTTATCGGCGAATCCGAGCGTCGTATAGGCTGCCGACAGATACGGGTTCTCGGTCGCCAGGGACGGATCCGCGACGACTGCGATGAACGGCATGATGGACGCGATCCCGACCGCCTGCAGCAGGCCGCTCGCGGTCGTGCCGAGCAGCAGGACCAGGATCCGGCGGCGCTCTCGAGCGGAGAAGAAGGAAAGCAGTTTTCGCCAGTCGTCGATCATTCGCAGGTTGCCTTCGGCCGTTCCCCGATTCCTCCGGCAAGCCGACCGGCATCACCACGCGAGCGTGGCACGCGGCAACGGGCGTGGACGTGATCTCAATCGCAGATTATCGCCACGGCCGGGCGCGCCGGCCCGACGGGCTCCCGGGGCGAATCAGCCCCTGACCGCGGCGAGGATCTGCTCGAGCGCCGACGGATCCTCGATCGTCGTGAGGTCGCCCGGATCCTGCCCCTCGCAAAGCGCCCGGATCGAGCGGCGCAGCAACTTGCCCGAGCGGGTCTTCGGCAGCGCGGTCACGAAATGGACCCTCGCCGGGCGCGCCACCGCGCCGAGCTGGTTGTCCACCACCTTCATGACGTCGGCCTCGTGAGCCAACCGCTTCTCCGGCGTGTCGATCAGGCTCGTATCTTTCACGATCGCGAAGGCCATCGCGACCTGGCCCTTGAGCGAGTCGGCGACGCCGACCACGGCGACCTCGGCGATGTTCGGGTGCGACGAGATCGACTCCTCGATCTCGCGCGTGCCGAGCCGGTGGCCCGCCACGTTGATGACGTCGTCGGTGCGGCCGAGGATGAAGTAGTAACCGTCCTCGTCGCGAATGCCCCAGTCGAAGGTCGAGTACACCTGCTGCCCGGGGACGCTTTTCCAGTAGGTGTCGACGAAGCGCCGATCGTCTCCCCACACCGTCGTCATGCAGCCCGGCGGCAGCGGCCCGCGGATCGCGACGACGCCTTTCTTGCCAGACCCGACTTCCTCGCCGGTGACCGCGTCGTACAGGCGCACGTCGTAGCCGTAGACCGGAACCCCCGGCGAGCCGAACTTGCTGGGCAACGCCTCGATGCCGGGCTGGATCGCGAGGATCGGCCAGCCGGTCTCGGTCTGCCAGTAGTTGTCGACGATGGGCTTGTCCAAGCCCTCGGCGATCCACCGCGCCGTCGGTTCGTCCAGCGGCTCGCCGGCCAGGAACAGCAGCCGCAGCGAGGAGAGGTCGTACTTCTTGAGGAACGCGGGATCCTGCTTCTTCAGCACGCGGATCGCGGTCGGCGCCGAGAACATCGTCGTGACCTTGTACTGCTCGACGATCTTCCACCAGATGCCACCGTCAGGGCGGATCGGCGTGCCCTCGTACATGATGGTCGCCATGCCGGCGATCAGCGGCCCGTAGATGATGTAGCTGTGGCCCACGACCCAGCCGATGTCGCTGGTGGCGAAGTACGTCTCGCCCTTGTTGCCGCAATAGATCAGCTTCATCGACGCCGCGAGCGCCACGGCATAGCCGCCCGTGTCGCGCTGCACACCCTTCGGCTTGCCGGTGGTGCCGCTCGTGTAGAGGATGTAGCTCGGCTCGGAACTCTCCAGCCACTCGCAGGGCACCTCGTCATTCATGTGCTCGGCGCGCAGCGCCGCGTAATCGACGTCCCGGCCGGGTACCCGCTCCATGTCGGCGAGGCCACGATCCACGAGCAACACGCTGGAGGGCGGAGATTTCGACAGACGGATCGCCTCGTCGAGCAGGTGCTTGTACGGCACGGGCTTGCCCGCACGGGAACCCGCGTCGGCGCTGATGATCAGCTTCGGCTTCGCGTCGTCGATGCGTGTTGCGAGGCTGACGGATGCGAACCCTCCGAACACGACCGAATGAATCGCGCCGATGCGGGCACAGGCGAGCATCGCGAACGTCGCCTCCGGGATCATCGGCATGTAGACCAGGACCCGGTCCCCCTTGCCGACGCCGAGCCCCAGCAGGATCCCCGCCATGCGGTTCACCTCGCGGTGCAACTGGCGGAACGTATAGGTCTTCTCGGCGCCGGTTTCGGTCGAGAGGTAGATCAGGGCCGGCGAGTCGCCCAGGTCGCCGAGATGGCGATCGACGGCGTTGTGGCAGAGGTTGATGCGGCCATCGACGAACCAGCGCGCGAACGGTGGCCGCGAGTAGTCGAGCACCCGGGTGAACGGCGCGTGCCAGTCGACCAGCACGGCTTGCTCGCGCCAGAATCCCTCGGGGTCCGCGATCGATCGGGCGTGGACTTCATCGTGAGTCTTCATATCCCTCTCCCCCTCGCTTCTCCGGCCAGTTTAGTCCAATTCTCCCGGCGGGCCCTCCGACGTTCGTCTGGTGCCGCTAGAATTCGCAAATGGAACTGAAGCAGTTCGAAGTTGCGATCGTCGGCGCCGGTTTCGGCGGTCTCGGCCTGGCCATCAAGCTGCTGGAGGCGGGCGTCCGGGATTTCGTGATCCTGGAGAAATCAGCCGAGGTCGGTGGCACCTGGCGCGAAAACACCTACCCGGGGGCTGAGTGCGACGTGCAGTCGCACCTTTATTCGTTCTCCTTCGCGGGGAAGGCCGACTGGAGCCAGCGGTATGCCGGCTGGCGCGAGATCCAGCAATACATCCTCGACACCACGGAGCGTTATGAACTGCGGCACCACATCCGCTTCAACCAGGAGGTCACGGCCGCCCGATTTGATACCGAACGGGCCCGCTGGACGCTCCGCCTGGCCTCGGGTGAATCGATCGTGGCCCGGCACTTCGTGCTGGCGAGCGGACCGTTGCACGTGCCGCAGATCCCGGAAATTCCCGGCCTCGAATTCTTCGCGGGCAAGGTCTTCCATTCCGCGCAGTGGGATCACGGCTACACACTCGACGGACGTCGCGTGGCGTCGATCGGCACCGGCGGCAGCGCGATCCAGTACTGCCCGGAGATCGCGCCGAAGGTGCAACGACTGCACGTGTTCCAGCGCACGGCGGCGTGGGTGACTCCGCGCGACACACGCAAGTATTCGGCGGGCGCCAAGCGGCGATTCGCCCGACATCCATGGTGGCGCAGGTTGCATCGGGCACGGCTGTATTGGACCAACGAGTCGCGCGTCTGGCCGGTCTTTCACGCCGGGCTGTCGAAGTTCTTCGAAGCGTACGCGCGCTTCTTCATGCGCCGCCAGGTCGAGGATCCACAGCTGCTGCAGCGACTGACGCCGGACTATCGGATCGGCTGCAAGCGCGTGCTCGTATCAAACGTCTGGTTCCCGATGTTCAGTCGCCCTAACGTCGAGCTCGTCACGGACGAGATCCGCGAGATCACGCCGCGGGGCATCGTCACCGAGGACGGTACCGAGCGAGCGGTGGACTGCATCATCCTCGGCACGGGCTTCGTGACCGACCCGCGGATCTACATGCGCGATTTCCCGATTACCGGGCTGACGGGACGCAAACTCTCCGACGACTGGCGGAAGGGTGCCGAGGCGTATTACGGCGTGTCGGTGCACGGCTTCCCGAACTTCCACCAGTTGCTCGGTCCGAACACCGGCCTCGGGCACAACTCGGCGCTCTTTATGATCGAGTGCCAGATCCACTACATCCTGCAGTGCCTGCGCGAGTTGCGGGAGCGTGGCGCGGATTACCTCGACGTCACGGCCGAGGCCCAGTCGAGCTTCAACGCGCGCGTGCAACGCGGCCTCGAGGGCTCCGTGTGGAGCTCGGGGTGCAGGAGCTGGTACCAGCAGGCCGACGGCAGGAACTTTACGATCTGGCCGTGGTCCACGTGGCGCTACTGGCTGGAGACGCGCCGGGTGCGTTCCGGCGACTACCGCTACGCGCGGCGCGATCAGTCGGCCATCAACCGGTCGATGTGCACGACGGCGCTCGCGGCAAGCGCGGACAACTCATAGCCGCCTTCGAGTGTCGAGACGACGCGGTTGTTCGCGTGGCGGCCGGCGATTTCGCAGGCCCGATCGGTGACCCAGCCGTAATCGGCCGTGGCGAGGCGCAGTTCGGCGAGATCGTCGGCGGCGTGGCCATCGAAGCCAGCGGAAATAAAGATCATCTGCGGCGCAAATTGCTCGAGCGCCGGCAGCCAGTGCTGGGTCACCGCCGCGCGAAAGGCGTCGCTGCCGCTCCCCGGTGGCAGCGGGCAGTTGACGATGTGTCCGGGTACGGAGCCGGGGTTGCTGCCAGGATAGAGCGGATACTGGTAGCTCGAGCAGATCAGCACGCGACGATCGCCGCGAAAGATGTCCTCGGTGCCATTGCCCAGGTGCACGTCGAAATCCAGGATCGCGACGCGCTCGAGTCCGTGATGCTCGAGCGCGTGCGCGGCGCCGACCGCGACGTTGTTGAAGAAGCAGAAGCCCATCGCCTGCGCGCGCTCCGCATGGTGACCCGGCGGTCGCACGTTGCAGAACGCACGGCGGACCGCGCCGGCCACGACCAGGTCCGTGGCGAGCACGTTCGCGCCGGCCGCACGCAGCGCGGCCTCGAACGTGTCCGGGCACATCGCCGTGTCTGGATCGACGCGCACGAGCCCTTCGGCGGGCGAAAGGGCCCCCAGTCGCTCCACGTGCGCCCTCGGATGGACGCGCATCAGTTGCTCGACGCTCGCGCGGGGCGCTTCGTGGTGCACGAGGAAGTCATGCAGCTGCCGGACGTGCAACAGCTCCTCGATTGCATCCAGGCGGGCGGGCTGTTCCGGGTGGCCGTCGCCCATCTGGTGGCGGCGGCACGCCGGGTGCGAAATGAACGCCACGGGCATGGTGGTACTCGGCTTGCGGTGATTCGGGATGGACTCGCTGGAGTATAAAGCTAGCATGAGCAGGGAGATCGGCGCTCATCCCGGAGCTCTCGTGACTGCCCAGCGCATTTCGGCCCTCTTCAAGCCCACATCGGTCGCACTGGTCGGCGCCAGCGATACCGCGGGCTCGCTGGGTGACATCGTCCGGCGCAACCTCGGCGAAGGGGGCTTCGCCGGGCCGATCTATTTCGTCAATCCGCGGCACGACACGATCGCGGGGCAGCCAGTTCATCGCAGCATCCTCGATCTCCCGGCGGCAGCCGACCTTGCGGTGATCCTGGCGCCGGCGGCGACGGTTCCCGAGATCATCGGCGACTGCGGTCGCAAGGGCGTCCGGGCGGCGGTCGTCGTGTCGGCCGGATTCCGCGAAGGCGGCGTGCCAGGCGCTGGCCTCGAGCGCCAGTTGCGGCTGCAGGCGCGCAAGCACGGCTTGCGCTTCCTCGGCCCGAACAGCCTCGGCGTGATCCGCACGGACATCGGCTTGAATGCGTCCTGCGGCCCGGGCATGGCCGAAAAGGGCCGCCTCGCGCTCGTGTCCCAGTCCGGCGCACTGTGCGCGGCGATCCTCGACTGGGCGCGGCCGCGGCACGTCGGCTTCTCGAGCGTGATCTCGACGGGCGTCGGTGCCGACGTGGACTTCGGCGAGATCCTCGACTACCTGACGCGCGATCCGGGCACCGACAGCATCATGCTTTACATGGAGGGCGTTGACCGGGCACGACGCTTCATGAGCGCGCTGCGTGCAGCGGCGCGCGTCAAGCCCGTCGTCGTAATGAAAGCGGGGCGGCACGGGTCGGGACCCACCGACACCGCGTTCCATACCGGGTCGCTGGTGGGCGTGGACGACGTGTTCGACGCGGCGATGCGCCGCGCCGGCGTGCTGCGCATCCGTGATTTTTCCGAGCTCTACACCGCCGCGGCGACGTTGGGCGCGGGTGTGCGCGTGCGCGGCCGCCGGCTCGCGATCGTCTCGAACGCCGGCGGTCCGGGCACGATCGCGGCGGACCGCGCGCAGGATCGCGGTCTCAAGCTCGCCGAGCTCGGTAGCGCGTCGCTGCAACGGCTCGCACAGGAACTGCCGCCTGCAGCGCGACCGGGCAATCCGGTCTACGTGCGTCCGGACGTGGACGGCAGCCAGTTTGCGGCCGCCGCGCGCACTTGCCTGGAGGACCCGGGCGTGGACGCGATGCTCGCGATCCTGGTGCCGCACGCGCTGACCGATCCCGATGCGATCGCCGAATCGCTGATCCAGATCGCGAAAGGCAGCCGCAAGCCGGTCTTCGCTTGCTGGATGGGCGGTCAATCGGTCGAGGCCAGCCGGCAGCAGTTCGCCGCCCATAAGTTGCCGAGCTACGTGCGGCCCGAGACCGCGGTGGACGCGGTCGCCGCGCTGGGGCTCTACGCGTCGAACCAGCAGCAACTGCTGCAGGTCCCCGAGCCGCTGGCGCCGACCTCGGCGCCGGATCGGGCCCGGGCGCAAGCTCTGCTCGACGCGGCGCTGGCCGCGGATCGCGAGTGGTTGAACCCGGCGGAATCCAAGGAAGTGCTGAGCGCCTTCGGGATCCCGATCGTGCGCAGCCTGCCGGCGCACTCGGCGGACGAGGCGGTGGCCAGGGCGCACGAAGTGGGAATGCCGGTTGCGATCAAGATCCTGTCGCCCGACATCGCGCACAAGACCGACGTCGACGGTGTCGTCCTGAACGTCGCTGACGAGCAGGGTGTGCGTGGGACGTACGCTCGGATGCTCACGGCCGTGGCTCGGGTACGGCCGGACGCAGAGCTGCAAGGCGTGCTGATCGAGCCGATGTACCGCGAGCAGAATCGTCGCGAGTTGATGATCGGCGTCGTGCGCGACCCGGTGTTCGGCCCCGCGATCAGCTTCGGCCTCGGCGGGATCCTCGTCGAGGTGATTCGCGACCGCGCGGTGGCGCTGCCGCCACTTAACCAGTTCCTGGTGCGCGACCTGATTCGCCGCACGCGGGCCGGCCAGGCGTTGCAGCCACTGCGAGGCGCGCCCGCGGCGGACGAGGAGGCCGTCGAGGAGATCCTGCTGCGCGTTTCGGAGATCGTCTGCGAGTTGCCGTGCGTGGGCGCGATGGATCTGAACCCGTTGATCGTCACGGAGCGGGGCGCGGTCGTCGTGGACGCGCGCATCGGCGTGATCCCTGCCCGTCCTGCGGCGCGTCCCTACGACCACATGGCGATCCACCCCTATCCGAGCGGGCTGGTCGACTCGATGGAACTGCCCGGCGGCCTCGTCGCCACGATCCGACCGATCCGGCCCGAGGACGCCGCGATCGAGAGCGCGTTCGTGCACGGACTGTCCGAGCAGTCCAAGTTCCTGCGCTTCATGTTCGGGCTGCGTGACCTGTCGCCCGGCATGCTGTCGCGCTTCACGCAGATCGACTACGACCGCGAGCTCGCGCTGGTTGCCATCGTCGACACGCCGCAGGGCGAGCAGCAGATCGGCGTCGTCCGCTACACGACGCTGCCCGACGAGGAGACCTGCGAATTCGCGATCGTCGTCGGCGACGACTGGCAGGGCAAGGGCCTCGCGCGGCGCATGTTCACCCGGCTCATCGAGGCGGCGCGCGACCGCCGCCTCAAGGTCATGACCGGCGTCACGCTGCGCGAGAACACCCGGATGATCGACCTGTCGCGGTCGCTCGGATTCGAAACGCGCAGCGACCCCGAGGATCCGGACCTGGTGCAGATGACGCTGGTGCTCTAGCACCCGCCGGGGTCAGACGAGCGCGGCGTCCAGCGTGATCTCCACGCCCGCGAGTGCCTTCGACACGGGGCAGTTGACCTTCGCGTCCGCCGCCAGCGCAGCAAAGCGCTCCGCGGTGATGCCAGGGATCCTCGCCCGCGTCGTGAGCTCGATCTTCGGGATCTCGAAGCCGCCTGCGCGCTGCTGCAGGTGCACTCTGCGTGTGGCACCGCGGCCGATGGGGGCATAATGCGGCCGTCGAGACCGGATCGGATTCACCAGGAGGAGACACTCATGCGCAGGTCACTGCTCGTATTCGCGGCCGTCGTGCTGGTTCCCGCCGCGGCATCCGCCGGCGAGATGCGTGCGTCCGCCGAGATCAAGGGTTGCACGGACGCCAAGGTCGCAGGCAACGCGACGCTCGTCGAACAGGTCACGCCGGAAGGCGTCAAGGAAGTCACGGTCGAGCTGCGCGTGGCGGGGCTGCCCGACGGCAAGCACGCAGTGCACATCCACGAGACCGGCGCCTGCGAGCCGTGTGCTGCCGCGGGTGGCCACCACGATCCGGGTCCGTTCGGGCAGTCGCGGCCCGACACGGCCAGCGACGTCACGCCGGCAACGGACATCAATCACCCGTTCCACATGGGCGACCTGGTCAACCTCGACGTCAAGGGCGGCGTCGGCACCTTGAAGCACACGACGAACCGCGTGACGCTGTCACCGGGACGCCTGAGCATCTTCGACAAGGATGGCAGCTCGATCATCGTCCACACGCAGGCCGACACGTACTGCGACGAGGAAACCGACCTCAAGAAGGGGTGTGCCGGCGGCGCCCGCGAGGCCTGCGGCGTCATCAAGCTCGCGAAGTAATCCCAACCTCCGGACGCATCCAGCCGGGTCGTCCGGAGATTATTCCGTAATCCTGAATAGACAAATCAGATTACTGCCGTTTATCCGGTCAATCTGCAGGCGTAACTTGGCCCCCGCACGCAACGGAGGATCCAAAAATGCTTACCTGCAACAACGTCGACCGCTTCACCACCCGCGTCCTGGCCGGGCTCGTCGTCACCGTGACGATCGTCTTCGGCTCGTTGACCTACGCCGTGAGCAACATCCAGGCCTTCGCCTGACATGCGGCCGCTCACGTTTCCCGGGCCCGGCAGGCCGGAGTGGCCTGGAGTGATCGCTCCACGCCTGCCGGGACCCGTGCAGGCCGGGTGATCTTCAAGCGATCCGGATGACGAGCTTGCCGGTGACGTGCCCGGCGCGTGACAGCTCGATCGCCTGCGCAACATTCTCCAGCGCGAATTCCCCCGCGATCTCGCAGCGCAGTTTTTCGTCGACCCGATAACGCAGCAGTTCAGCCAGCGCCAGTGCGCTCGGTCGCAGCATCACGGCGTGCCGCATCAGGCGCCCGAGCCGGTTCAGCAGCGGATCCAGCGTGTAAGTCCAGGCATTGGGCAGCGTGCTCGCGTAGTGACCGCCCGGCCCGAGCAGCCGACCATGGCAGCCGCGAGCCAGGCTCGGCACGCAATCGAGCACCGCGTCGTATCCGGCGGGCCATCGATCGACGGGTCCTGCCTGGTAGTCGATGAAGGCATCTGCTCCGAGCGCGGTCACGAAAGGACGCCGCTGCTCGCTCGCCACCGCCGTGACGCGCGCGCCTCGCGCCTTCGCCACCTGCACCGCCATGTGTCCCACGCCGCCGGCAGCCCCATTGACCAGCACCCGGGAGCCTCGGCTCACCCGTCCAAGATCGCACAGCGCGACTGCAGTGACTCCAACGCAGGGGAGGGCGGCGCCGAGCACGTCATCGAGTGCCGCAGGTCGCCGGAACACGAATTCGACTGGCACGGGCACGAACTCGGCGAATGTTCCGTTTGCCCGGGCGAATGGATCGATGAAACCCATGACGGGCTCGCCCTGCGCCCAGCCCTCGACGCCGGCACCCACGGCCGCGATTTCCCCGGAGAAGTCGGAGCCCATGATTCGCGGCAAGCCGCCCTTGACCAGGAAGCGGAACTTCCCGTCCGCGAGTTTCCAGTCCACCGGATTGAGGCTCGCGCAACGCACGCGCACCAGCACTTCGCCGTTTGCCGCCACTGGGACGGGCACGTCTTCGAGTCGAGGCAGGGACTTGCCGGCCGGTGCATGGTACCGATAGGCGCGCATGGGAGAATTGGGACCGATGAAGCGGCTGGAGAGGTACGGTGATGCTGCCACAGGGACGCTGGTTTTTCCTGACGGTGATCGCCGGCGCGTGGCTGCACGCGGCTGCGATGCTTGGCGGATGCGTGCAGAGCGGCACGCCCGAGGCACAGGTGCGAGCCGTCATCGCCGCCGGCGAGCAGGCGGCCGAGGCGCGTGACCTCTCGGGCCTGCTCGAGCACGTGTCAGCGGCGTTTCTCGATGAGCACGGTGGCAGCCGGGACGACTTGAAGCAAACCCTGCGCGGGTACTTCGTGGCTCACCAGTCGATCGCGCTGCTGACGCGAATCGACAGCGTCGAGTTTCCCTACAGGGACCTCGCACGGGTGCGCGTCACGGTGGGTACGCTCGGCCGGGAGGCAGCCGAGGCGACCGCATTCGAGCTCGCTGCCGACGTAAACGAAATCGTCCTCGAGTTGAAGCTCGAGGACGATGAGTGGAAAGTGGTTCGCGCCGCGTGGCCGTCCACGCGGCGCGATTGATCAGAACGAGTACTTGGTCGTCAGCTGCAACCGGTCGAGATCGCCGTCGTCGCCGTTCTCGCGCTCGGCAGTCGCCTGGCGATACTCGGCGCCGATGTCGAGCTTCGGGATCGGCGAGTAGAACAGGTTGACGTTCCAGCTGCTGCTCGACTTGTTCGCCACCGAGTTGCCGAGGATCGACTCGTTGTCGTACTCCTGCAGCGAGTACGTGAACGTGCTGCGCAGCTTGGCCGTCCACATGTGACGGTAGGCGATGAAGCCTGCGTAGCCGTCGAGCGAATCGAGGTTGCCGTTCGCATCGAGAACCGCGTCGGTCGCGAAGTTGAGGCCGACGTAGCGCCCGAGGTTGCCGTAGAGCGCCATCCAGCGGATGTCGTCCTTGCCGAAGTTGAACTTGCCCGAGAGGCTCAGCGAGCCCGCCCACGTCGAGTCGTCGATCGTGGCCGTCTCGTGCGTCAGTTCGCGCAGCAAGCCGGCGAGGGCCACGTGGCCCCAGTCGCCCTTCCACGCATACCGCGCGGTCAGGTCCGGAGCGTAGCCGTCGTCGGAGACGATGCGGGCGCCTGCGACGCCGGCGACGTCGTACGGCAGGATCGTCGTCTCGCGGTTCTCCGCCGAAACCGATAAGCCGCCCGTCGTGTAGCGGACCTGCGGCTGGCGCACGAAGGTCGTGCCGTCCGTCGGACCGATGAAGTCCACCGCCTCGGGCAGTGTCGCGACGTCCATGAAGTTGGACCAGGTCTGGCCGACCAGCCAGTTGCCCCACGTCACGTAGGCATGGCGGATGACCGGGTCGTAGCCGTTGCTGATGCGCTGATCGCCGTCGGCGCGGCCGAAGAAGTCGATCTCGAAGCGCGTGCTGACCTTGCCGCCGCCCTCGAGGACCGTGTCCGTGCCGAAGTTGAAGCGCGACTGCTTGATGTGGGCGTTCAGGTCCGTGCCCTCGTCCGCAGCCTGGTTGCCGATCGGGATCGTGCTCGGCACGTAGAAGTCGCGACCGATGGAGCTGTCGGCGAGTTCGCCGTCCGACGTGTTGGTCCAGATCGCGTCGGCCTTGACGAAGCCGGTGACCACGAAGGTGGTTCCGGGAGCGGCGTTCGGCGTGATCGTCGAGGCCTGGATGGGCTTCGCGGCGGGCGCAGCAGCCGGGGCCGCCGCGGGCGCCGGCGCAGCTTTCTTCTCGGCGGCCAGTTGCTGCACCAGCTTCTCGAGTTCGGCGATGCGCGCCTCGAGTTCCTGCTCCTTGGCAGTCTGCGACCACGCGGCAGCAGGCATGCCGACCATGGCAGCGGTGAGTGTGACCGCAACGATCTTGCGAAGTGTGGCGTTTCTGGAATTATGCGTGCGCATCGGCCGGGCCCCCCGTGGTGGAACTACCACAATGCTGCGCCGGGCCGCCAGGTGCCGGTATTCGCCATTGGTCGAATGTTGGAGGACTGCCGCACCGCGCGCGCCGGGTATAGGCTGCCGACCATGGTGCGCCAGATCATCGTCGCCGATGACCACCCGCTGTTTCGCGAGGCGCTCAAGGCGGCCGTGGGGCGCCTCGAATCCGGCGCAAAGTTCGTCGAGGCGGACTCCGTGGCCGCACTGCTCGTCGCGATCGAGTCGGAGCCGGACGCGGACCTGTTGCTGCTCGACCTCAACATGCCGGGAGCGCAGGGCTTCAACGCGCTCGTGCACGTGCGCGGCAGCCGGCCGGACCTGCCCGTGGTCGTCGTTTCGGCCGACGACGATGCGCAGACGATCGCGGGCGCGCTCTGCTATGGCGCGCAGGGATTCATTCCGAAGTCCACCGAGGCCGGGCAGATCGGCCAGGCCGTCGAGGCCGTCCTCGCGGGCGAGATCTACACGCCGCCCGGATTCCATGCGCCGCGCACCACTCCAGCTTCCGAAGAGGACTTGCGGATCGCGCGCCGCGTGGCCGATCTGACGCCGCAACAGTTCCGCGTGCTCGGCATGCTCTGCTCCGGCTTGCTCAACAAGCAGATCGCCTACGAGCTCGACGTGTCGGAGGCGACCGTCAAGGCGCACGTGACGGCGATCCTGCGCAAGCTCGGCGTTACGACGCGAACCCAGGCCGTGCTCGCCGCGGGGCGGCTCGCCGTCGATCGCTCGAGCGTGAAGCCGCCTCCGGACGACGCGGAGTAAGTCAGGCCGCCGGCATCGTCCGGTGCGACGAGAGCGCGCCGAGCAGTGCGCGCAGCGCCGCGGGCTTCAGCGGCTTGCGCAGCACCGGGAACCCCAGTGCGCGCGAGCGGGCCGCCACGGCCGCGGTGTGGTCGGCCGTGATCAGGACCCCGGCGGGCGCGGCCGACGCGTCGTCCCCGCACAATTCGATCAACAGGTCGATCCCGTCGCAGTCCGACTCTGCGAGCCGGTAGTCCGCAAGCACGACGGCGGGGTGCTCGAACTGCATGGCCCGGCGCGCCTCCTCGGCGCCGGCCGCCGTGATGACTCGTGCGCCCCAGCGTGTGAGCAGTGCGCTCATCCCGGCCAGGATCTCCGGTTCGTTGTCCACGCACAGCACCGTCAGCTCGACGAGGCTCGACGGCAGCCGCGCCACTTCGCGTGCTCCGGCCGGCTCGGCCGCTGGTGTGGCGCCTTTCGGCACGCGCACGCTGAACACCGAGCCGTGGCCGGGCCGCGACCGCAGCCCGAGCCGCAAGCCGAGCAGGCGCGCGATGCGGTCGCAGATCGACAAGCCGAGGCCGATGCCCTCTTCGCCCCAGGGCGAGGGCCGGTCGAGGCGCTGGAACTCGTCGAAGATCGCGCGCTGGTGCTGGCCTGCGATGCCGGGACCGGTGTCCCAGACCTCGAGTTCGACGAAATCTCCGCGGCTGCGGCAGCCCACCAGCACGCCACCGCGTTGCGTGTAGCGCAGCGCGTTCGAGATCAGGTTCTGCAGCACGCGTCGCAGCAGCACGCGGTCGCTGCGCACGCTGCACGCCGGGCGCGTCACGCGCAGGCGCAGGCCGCGGCGCGTGGCGAGCGGTGCGAACTGGCGCTCGAGGTGCTCGAACGCTTCGGCCAGCGCGAAGTCGGTGATGTCCGCGCGCATCGTGCCGCTCTCGAGTCGCGCGATATCGAGCATGTCGTCGAGCACTTCCTCGGCCGCGCGCATCGAACTGTCGATCCGGCCCGCGATCTCGAGCACCGCGGGGTCGTCGGATTGCTCCTCCAGCGCCGAGGCAAACAGGCGCGCTGCGTTCAGCGGCTGCAACAAGTCGTGGCTCGCTGCCGCAACGAAGCGTGTCTTCGTCGCGTTGGTCTCCTCCGCGAGCCGCTTGGCGTCGCGCTGCGCTTCGAGCGCGAGCTGCAGCTCGCGCGTGCGTTCCTCGACGCGCTGCTCGAGCGTCTGCTTCGCCTCGAGCAAGGCCTGCTCGGTCCGCTTGAAGTCCGTGATGTCGGTGAACGTCGTGACGTAGCCGCCGTCGGGCATGCCCTGGCCGTGCATCTCGTAGACCCGGCCGTTGAGCCATTCGCGCTGGATCACATACGAGGAGCCGGCGCGCATGTGGGCCAGCCGCTTGCTGATCTGCTCCTCCGGATCCGTGTCGCCGAACACGCCGCGCTCGGCGTTCCAGCGGATCAGGTCGGCCACCGGGCGGCCGACGTAGACCATGCCCTCCGGGTAGTCGAACATTTCCAGGTAGCGCCGGTTCCACGCGACGATTCGCGCCTCTGGGTCGGCCACTGCGATGCCCTGCGAAACGTTCTCCATCGTCGCCTGCAGCAGCTGGCGGCTGAAGCGCAGCTCCTGCGAGGTCTCGTCGAGCAACTCGGCGACTTCCTCGGCGGTGATGCCGCGGCCCCGCAGCGCGTGGGTCAGCATGAGGCGGGCGGACGAGGCGCCGATCGCGCCGGCGAGCACGCGCTCCATCGATTGCAGCAGGCCGCGATCGGCGGGTTCGGACGGTCGCGGCATCGGCCGGCCGGCCTGGTGGCAGTACTCCTGCAGGGCACCCTCGGTTGCTTCGGCGCCAAGGATGCGCTCCGTGACCGCGACCAGATCGCCCACGCGCGCGCCGCCGGCGTCCGCAACGCCGGGCACCGGTTGCGCACCGCGCAGGAAATCCGTCGCCTTCATTCGCTCCCGGAACGAGACGCCACCGAGGCGCGAGATGGCGACCATGACGAGCACGTTCGCGGCGGTCGCGAGCATCCAGCCGTTGAGCAGCGAAAAGCCGACCACGCTGCTTACGCCGAGCGCCGGCAGCAGCAATCCGTAGATCCAGATGACGTAGCCTGCGGCGAGTCCCCAGAACACGCCCTCGCGCGTGGCGCCGCGCCAATAGAGTCCCGCCAGGATCGCCGGCGCGAATTGGGCGACGGCGGTGAAGGCCAGCAGTCCGATCGAGGCGAGGCTCGCAGGCGCGCTGATGCTGCGGTGGTACGCGTAGGCAAGCACGGCCAGCAACACGATCGCGAGGCGTCGCAAACGCAGCACCAGCCGCCCGACGCCGACGTCAGTGGCGACGCCCTGCCATCGGCTGCGCCACAGGGCCGGCATCACCAGGTCGTTCGTCATCATCGTCGCGAGCGCGATGCTCGCCATGATCACCATCGCGGTCGCGGCCGAGAGGCCACCGAGGAACACCAGGATCGCGAGGCCCGTTTCGCCATGGTGCATCGGCAGCGTCAGCACGAACGAGTCGGGATGGTGCCGCTCGCCGAGCCCGGAGCCGAGGCCCGCGAGCACGACCGGGATGACCGACAGCGTGAACACCGCGAGGTACGACGGGAACAGCCAGCGTGCCCTGCGCACGTCGGCCGGGTCCGCGCATTCGACGACGCCGACCAGGAACTGGCGCGGCAGGCAGAAAATCGCCGCGGCGGAGAGCAGCGTCGAGGCGGCGAAGCTGGTGCTGGCGAGATCCTCGAGGTCGCCGAGGCGCGTGGCCGCGAGCGGGGGTGCGTCCTCGAGATGCAGCAGTGCGAAGATTCCGATCGCGACGAAAGCGAGCAGCTTCACCGTCGACTCGAACGCGATCGCGAGCATCACGCCCTCGTGGTGCTCGGTCGCATCGAGCCTGCGGGTGCCGAACAGCACCGCGAACAGCGCCATCAGCATCGCCACCCAGAGCGCGGGGTCGGCGAACCAGACCGGGTGCGTCGAGACCGACCCGGTCAGCACGTCGATGCTGGTGCCGACTGCCTTGTACTGCAAGGCCAGGTACGGCACGCCCGCGGTCAGCGCGATGACCGCGACCAGGGCGCCGAGCGCGGGACTCTTGCCGAACCGCGACGACAGGAGGTCACCGATCGACGTGATGTTGTGCGCGCGCGCAACTGAGACCAGGCGCACGAGGAAGGGCGTGCCGAACAGGAAGACGAGGGCGGGACCGAGGTAGATCGGCAGGTAAGCCCAGCCGTCGCGGACGGCCGTGCCCACGGCGCCGAAGAACGTCCAGGTCGTGCAGTAGACGCCGAGCGCGAGGCTGTAGATGTACGGGCGCAGCCGCGCCCGACTCGGGTAGATCGACTTGCGCTCGCCGTAGAACGCCACGGCGAACAGCAGCGCGAGGTACGCGATCGCGAGGGTGGAGAGGAACAGCCCGGAGACCATGCGCGGACTGTAGCCTGAGGCGGGTGCTTATCCCAAGCGACCCTCGTCCCGGCCCTCTCCCGCAGGTGCGGGAGAGGGGGAGGAGAGGGCGCTCGTCAGCGCGACTTCCAGGACACCGCGACGCCGTAGGTGCGCGGCGGCGCGAAGATCGAGAAGCCGTTGCCGAGGAACGGAATGATGTGCAGCGGGTACTCTTCGTCGGTCAGGTTCTTGCCCCAGACGGAGAACTCGAGATTGCGGCCCTCGAGCTGGTACGCGGCTCGTGCATCGAGCAGCGCATAGCTCTCAATTTCGGTGACGCGCCAGTTCGGGGCGTCGTTGTAGTAAGGGATCTCCGTCCGGTAGTCGTCCGTCCACTTGAACTCGCCGCGGACCGACAGGCCGCCGCCGGCGACCGGCCACGAATACTCTGCGAACGCGCCGAGCGTGTGTTCCGGCGCGCGGGGCAGCTGGCCGCCGTCGTTCAGTCCACCGTCCACCTCGGCCTTCAGGTAGGCGGCGTTCAGGCCGAGTTCGAGGCCTTCGGCCGGGGCGGCGAGGATCTCGAGCTCGGCGCCTTGGTTGACCGTGTCCTCGGTGAACGTCACGAGACGCAGCTGCGGGTCGAGACGGAACAGTTGCAGGTCCTCGTAGTCCATGTGGAACAGCGCGAGGTTGACGCGCAGCGTCCGATCGAACCACTCGGTCTTGGCGCCGATCTCGTAGCTCCAGACCTCTTCCTCGGGCGTGGCGACGCCAACGTTCTGCACGACGTTGTTCTGGCTCGGGAAGATGCCGGACTTGAAGCCCTTGCTCGCGCTCGCGTACAGCAGCTGGCCGGAGTCCGTGCGGTAGTCCACGCCGAGCCGGCCGGTGACGGAGTCCCACGAGTCGTCGGCCGTGACGTCGTACGGTTGGCCGGGGAACAGCGGGATGCCGGGCGTCGCGTCGTTCGGGTCGTTGTTGCGACCGATCTGGCGCGCCTCCTTCTCGTCCTCGGTGTAACGCAGCCCAAGCGTCGTGCTGAAGCGGTCGGTGAACGGATAGGTGATCTGGCCGAAGGCCGCGTAGCTGTCGGAGTCCACGTCCTGGACGAAGGTCACGTCGCCGCCGGCTATCGGCAGCAGGCTGAACTGCGTCAGGAAACTCTCAGTGCGGTCCACGGTCTCGGTGAAGTAGTACAGGCCGGCGACCCAGAACACCCGCGCATCGGCCGGCGAGGTGAGGCGGACCTCGAGGCTGTACTGCTCGGCGTCTTCATCCGCCTCGTCGCGGTTCTTGAGCACCCAGCCGTACGGCTGCGGGAACGGTGGCGTCACCGGCGGGAAGCCGAACGGCTTGAGCCCATCCAGGTCCTCGAGCCAGCTCAACTCGACGTTGCGCCAGCCGCCGAGCACGGTCCAGCTGCCGTAGCTGGCATCGTTCTCGTAGCGCACGGTGAGTCCGTTGATCTCGCGCTCCTGGAACGACTCGGGGACGGAGTAGGCCTTGCGGACGTCGGAGCCCGCCGGCCAGATGGCCCGCAAAGCCCTCAGTGCGAGATTGTTGCCGGCGCCGACCTGGCCGGTGTCGAACACCGGGAACGGCACTCGGGCATGGCCCTCGGTGTCGTCCTTGACGTAGTCGTAGCCGAGCAGCAGTCGGCTCGAATCGCTCGGCGTGAAGAGCAACTGCCCGCGCACGCTCCAGTTGTCCTCGTCATCGAGATCGGCGCCGGTCTCGATGTTCTCGGAAAAGCCACTATGCTCGCGTCGGCTCAACGACAGGCGCCCGGCCAGGCTGTCGGTGAGCCCGCCGTTCACCACGAGCCGCCCGTCGATGGCGTCGTAGTTGCCGTAGGAGAGCTCGGCACTCGCATAGAAATCCTGCTCCGGGCGTTTCGGGATGAAGTTCACCGCACCGCCCGAGGTATTGCGGCCGAACAGCGTGCCTTGCGGCCCGCGCAGCACTTCGACGCGCTCCATGTCGAAGACGTCGAAGGCGGCGCCGCTGACGCGGCCGACGTAGATCTCGTCCTGGAACACGCCTACGGTCGGGTCACCCGCCGCCGAGTCGGAATTCGATCCGACGCCGCGGATGTAGAACTGCGGCTCGCCGACGTTGACGCGCATCATCGTGAAGTTCGGCGTGCGCATCACGATCTCTTCGATGCGGGTGATGTTCGCACGCGTGAGCACGCTCGAGTCGAATACCGTCAGCGCGATCGGCACGTCCTGCGCGCTCTCGGCGCGCTTCTGCGCGGTGACGATGATCTCCTCGAGGCCGCTGGTCCGGTCGACCTCCTGGGCGAATGCGGGCGGCGCGATGGCTGCCGCGCCTGCAGCCGCCACGAGGCACCGCGTCACCATTCTCCGAATCATCGTCATTGCTGTCTCCCCCGGTGGAATGATTTCTTTGCAGTTGCGAGTCACTTGCACAAGCAGACCTATACCGCAGTTGCGACGTGCCGTGCAACGGGTGTTGCGTTCACGCGACCGGACGCCGCGATTGTGCAATGCGAAAGCGGGCCGCGACGAAGGCCGCGTCCGTCAGTGTGGCGTTGCCGGCGGCATTCAGGCCGGTGACATGGTAGTCGCTGTAGGAGGCCGCGAAATTGAGCGGCATCGCGCCGGTGAGGTTGCACGTCAGTTGCGCTCCCGCCGCCGCATAGGCCGCTTCGGCCGCGGCCAGGAAGTCATCCCGCTGCGAGTAGACGAAGGCGGTGATGCCGCCGGCCGCACGCACGTCGGCCGCGGCGGATTCGAGCGCGCCGGCCGCGTCGTCCGTCTCGATCACGAAGCCGATCGGGCCGAAGCGCTCCTCGCAGTACAGGTCGCGCGCATCGGGGGCGACTCTCAGCAGCAGCGGTGTGGCGGTCCGCGCCGCCGGGAAGTCCGGGTGGGCGTACGGCGCCGAGTCGAGCAGGACCGCACCGCGTCGCCGGCCGCTGTCGTGCATGCGTTCGACCAGGTCGAGCGTCGCGGGCGACTGCACCGTCGCGAGGATCGACGCGGCTCGCCTCGGTTCCGCGACGACGGCCCGGAAGGCCGCGACCAGCGCATCGCAGACCTCGTCCACGCTCGCCCGCCGGCCGCCCACGGCGATGCCGCCACGCGGCACGTAGATGTTCTGGGGCGAAGTGCACATCTGCGCCGAAAACAGGTTCATCGTGGTCGCGAGGCTGCGGGCGACGGGCTCCAGGTCGTCCATCGACTCGAGCACGACCGTGTTCACGCCCGAGGTTTCCGTATAGCTCAACGCTGGGTGCGCATTCTGCTCGACCCAGGCGCCAAACCGCGCACTGCCGGTGAAGTCGACGATCGCCGTGCCCGGATGCTTCACCAGTCGCATGCCGAGCGGAGCCTCGGGGCTGTCGACGGCGAGGGTCACGAGGTTCGGGTCGAATCCGGCCTCCGCGAGCACGCGGCGGGCGACGCGCACCGACAGCGCCATGGGCAGGATGCCGGTCGGGTGCGGCTTGACGATCACTGCGTTGCCGGTCGCGAGGCTGGCGAACAGCGCCGGGAACGCGTTCCAGGTCGGGAAGGTCGCGCACGTGAAGCAGACGGCGACGCCGCGCGGCACGAGCCGGAAACGCTTCTGCAACCGGATCGCGGCCGCGCCGAAGCGCCGTTCCCACAAGGCCTCGGGGGCCACCGCGGTCATCGCCTGGTGCGCGTAGGCGATGGCCTCGATGCCACGGTCGAGAGCATTCGTGCCGCTGCCCGCATAGCTCATGGCGGGGCTCTGGCCCGCGGTGTGCATCACGGCGGGCACCAGTTGCGGCAATTCGGCGAACAAGGCCTGCACGACCTCCAGGCAGACGCCGACTCGCGCTTGCGCGCCGGCGTCCGCCCAGGCGGGCACAGCCTTGCGCGCGGCATCGAACAAGACATCGACGTCCGCCCGAGGGTAGTCGATGCCGAGCCGTTGGCTCGTGTAGGGAGAGACCTCGTCGCCGAGCCGCCCGACTTCACCCGGCTGGTCGAGTTCGAACGCGCGACCCTGCTGGGCCTGGAAAGCCAGCCGACCGCGTTCGAACGCGGCGGCGGAGTCGGGGTAGCGATCCGGCGTCTCCGGGAACGGACTGAAGTACTCGCGCGTCGCGCAGGCCGCGATCGCTCGCTCCAGCAGCGGCCGGTGTCGGTCGTACAGCAGCGCGGGTCTGGAATTCATGGTCAGTCCGGGACGATCTCGACGACGACCGCGGCGCCCAGCCCGAGCGCGCCGCTGACAGCGGCCACGCCGCGCCGCAGTCCGCGCCGTTCGAGCTCGTCGACCAGCATGCCGACCAGCGTGGTGCCCGTCGCACCCATTGCGTGGCCAAGCGCGATGGCGCCGCCGTTCACGTTCAGCTTTTGCGGCGGGATGCCGAACGCGCGGGCAAAGACCAGCGTCGGCGCGGCAAAGGCCTCGTTGACCTCGAACAGGTCGATCTCCTCGACCCGCAGGCCCGCGAGCTCGAGTGCCTTGCGGGTGGCGCCGAGGGCTCCGTTCAGCGCCAGCACGTGTTCGTCCGCGTGCACGGCGGTGGCGACGACGCGGGCGCGCGGCCGCAGCCCGAGCGCGTTTCCAGCCGCCCGGCGGCCGAGCAGTACCACCGAGGCCCCATCCGCCATGGCCGGCGAGTTGCCGGCATGGTGGAAATGCGTGACCGAACCGAGCGCCGGGTAACGTTCGAGAATCAGCGCGTCGGCCCATTGCGCGCCCATCTCGGCGAAATACGGCGACATTGCCAGCAGCTTCTCGAGCGTCGCGTTCGCGCGAATGGTCTCGTCCTGGGCGAGCAGCACGGTCCCCGCGGAATCCCGGACCGGCACCAGCGACCGGTCGAACCGTCCCTCGGCGCGCGCTTGCGCGGCGCGTTGCTGTGACTGCACGGCGTACGCCTCGGCCTCTTCGCGCAGGATGCCGTACAGCGTCGCAATCGCGTCCGCGCTGACGCCCATCGGCGGCGTGCGCAGTCGCTGCACCGTGGCCGGATCGCTGAGGAATGGCGGACGGTCGGAGGCCATCGGCACGCGCGACATCGACTCCACGCCGCCCGCGACCATCAGGCCCTCGCCCGCGAGCACGCGCGCCGCGGCCGTGTTGAAGGCCCACAGGCTCGACGCGCAGTAGTGATTCACCGTGGCGACGGAGACGGAGTCGCTCCAGCCGGCCTCGAGTACCGCGACCTTGCCGACGTTGCCGGCCTGCTCGCCGGTCTGTGTCACGCAGCCGATGATCGCTTCACCGACGCGCCCGGTGTCGAGGCTGGCGCGCCCGACCAGTTCCCGCAGCAACCCCGCGAGCAGGTGAGCCGCCGGCACGCCCGAGAGCGCGCCGCCGGGTTTGCCGGCGCCACGCGGCGTGCGCAGGCAATCGAAGATGAAAGCTTGCGTCATGCCCCGCGCCGCATCAGCTGGCTCGGCCGAGTCGCTGGGAGCTGACCCAGGTAGCGTGGAAGCCGTGCGGCACGCGACGGGGCAGCGGGATCCGGGCTACCGGTCCGTCACCCAGGCTCGTGCCACGGGCGTCGAAGACCTGGAGTTCCGTCGTCGCCGTATTGAGGTCGGTCACGAAGCTGACGAGGTAGCCGTCGTCCTCCGAGGAGCGCGCATCCGACGGCGCAAACGGCGACTCGCTGTACCAGAGGTGATCGCCGCCGCTGTAGGCCGTGAACCGGCCATCCGTGCAGTCGTACTTCGCGAGTCCAGCGAACTGCGCGCCGAGCGGGCGGTTCTTCATCAGCACGTTGTAAGAGTAGCGGGTGGGCACGCCCTGCAGCCAGCTGTTCATCGTCGGAAACTCGGTGTTGATCGTGTCGTCGATCAGGCGCTCGCGAGTGGCTCCGGTGCGCAGGTTGAAGCGCCACTCGTAGAGGTGCGCCTCGATCTGCAGGTGCGCGATCGCCTTCGCGAAGCGCTGTTCGTCGGGCACGCCGGCGAGATCCCGCGGCGTCTTGTAGCGGCAGCCGACCATGACGACCTCGTCGCCGTCCTCCCAGGCGTTGACCACGTGGTAGATGAAACAGGGCTCGGCTTCGAACCAGCGGATCTCGCGCTCGCTGCCGTACTTCGGGATCACCGCGAAGCGCGCCGGGCGCTCGCTGAAGAAGCGCAGCTTGTGCCGGCCGGCCGCGAACGCCTCGGGGTCGTAGGTCAGCGACAGGTCGTGAAGGATCACGTGCTGCTTCGTGAATGCCATGTCGTGTGGCAGGCTCGGCCCGGGGAGCTCGACGTTCGCGGTGTGCCGGATCGCGCCGTCCGGCCCCGCGATGCCATAGCTCATGTACGGCCACTGCTTGCCGTAGTCGAAGTAGATGAACTCGTCCGTCTGCTCGTCCACCTTCGAGTGCGCCGAGACGTGCGTCTTGAGCGTGCCTTTGAAGTCGGCCGGGCCGATCGTCTCGAGCGTCCAGGGATCGACCTGGTACGGCTGTCCGGCCAGATACCACATGGTCACGAGCTTGCCGGCGTGGAACTTCACGTCGGTGTTCGAGGTGTCCTTGAGCGGCATGTCCGGGCGGTCGGCGCGCGGCGGATCCATGATGCCCGGCCAGAGCGCGCGGCCCGCGGCTTCCTCCTCGCGAAAGCAGCTCGTGCGCACCCAGCGGTTGCGATAGGTGAGGCGGCCGCGATCGAAGTAGGCGGCGTGCAGCATGCCGTCGCCATCGAACCAGTGATAGCGGCCGGGACCGGCGTAGTGCGCGTTCGGCCCGTTGCGGAAGTACGCGCCATTGAGGTCCTTCGGCAACTCGCCGATCACCGGCAGGTCCTCATAGACCGACTCGTCATGGATCGGGCCGTGCGTGCCGGTCAGCAGGGGGCTTTCGATGGCGGACATGGCGGGTTCCTCTTCAACCGAACGCTGGCAGTGCCAGGGATTGCGCGTACTCGGCACGCAGCCGCGCGATGATGTCGCCGGCGCCCTCGACGCGGGTCACGGCACTGACCGACTGGCCGGCGGACCAGATGTCCTTCCAGGCCTTCAACTGCTGCTCGGAGTTCTTCCAGTCCATCGCGGTCTTGCCCGACAGGTTCTCGGGGTCGAGGCCGGATCGCTCCACGCTGCGGCGCAGGTAGTACGCGTTCGCGCCGGTGAACGCCTTGGTCAGCACCAGGTCGTCGACGCCCGCATCGACCACCATCTGCCGGTAGTCGTCCGCCGCGAGGCTTTCCCGCGCGGCGATGAACAGCGTGCCGATGTCCGCGAGATCGGCACCGGCGACTTCGGCGGCACGGATTGCGCCGCCGCTGCAGAGGCCGCCCGCCAGCACGACGATGCCGTCGAAGAACTGCCGCACGGCCTGCACGAACACGAACGGCGACACGGAGCCCGTGTGGCCGCCCGCGCCGGTGCTGACCAGGATCAACCCGTCCGCGCCAGCCTGCGCCGCCTTCCTGGCCATCGCGACGCTGCCCACGTCCGCGAACACCAGCCCGCCGTAGCCGTGGACCGTCTCGATGACGCGGGCCGGACTGCCGAGCGCGGTGATCACGAGCGGCGGACTGTGGCGCTCGACGAGCTCGAGCTCGGCCGGCAGCCGGTCGTAGGAACTGTGCACGACGAGGTTGAGTGACCACGGAGCGACGCGTCGCCCGGGTTCCGCGCGCCGAGTCTCGGCGAGTTCCGTCGTGATGCGCGACATCCAGGCGTCCAGCACTTCGAGGGGCCGGGCGTTCGGCGCCGGAAACGCACCGATCACGCCGTGGCGGCACGCGGCGATCACGAGGTCTGGCCCCGAAACGAGGAACATCGGCGCGCAGATCAGCGGTAGCGTGAGCTGGTCGCGCAGCGCGCCGAGGCGATCGCGTCGCACGGCGGGCTCGGTGGGCGGGGAGTCGTGCAACGGCGTGTCCTCGAGCAGGCTTGCACAACTAGACTAGCAACCGGGGTTCGCCGGGATCAAGCCCGGCGTGGGTTCCCGCGGCCGCCCGTGTCCGCTACAGTGCCGCTCGTGTCGGACGTCGCCCTCCACATCGCCACGAGCTCGGTCACGCGCGCCATCGACGTGGTCGGCGACCGCTGGGCCCTGTTGATCCTGCGGGACGCATTCCAGGGCGCGCGCCGCTTCGAGGAGTTCGTCGAGCGCACCGGGGCGACCCGCGCGACGCTCACGAACCGGCTGCGGGCGCTGGTCGAGGAGGGGATTCTCGAACGGGTCCGTTACAGCACGTCGCCGCCTCGGTTCGAGTATCGAATGACCCGGCGCGGACGCGACCTGTTCCCGGTGGCGCTCGCCGCCTGGCGCTGGGAGCGACGCTGGGCCGGGCCGCGGGGCGGCGTTCCAACGCGCTTGCGCCACGAAGCCTGCGGCCACGCGACGCGCCCGGAACTCGTCTGCGCGGCCTGCGGCGATCCGCTCGACCTGCGGCGCACGCGATACCGCAGCCGGGTTCCGTCCGGCCGGGCGCCGCGCCTGCAGCCCCGGTTGCGCCGGCTGTCGCCGTCGACCGCCGTGACGCACCGCGGGTCGAGTTCCGACATCATTCACGTGGTCGACGTCGTCGGCGACCGCTGGATGCCGCTGATCGTCTCCGCTGCTTTTTTCGGCCAGCGCCGCTTCGAGGACATCCAGGCGTCCCTCGGCATCGCGAGCAACATCCTGACCGCGCGCCTCGCCGTGCTGGTGGAACTCGGCGTCTTCGAGCGGCGCAGCTATTCGAGTCACCCGGCGCGCAGCGCATACCGCTTGACCCGGAAGGGCCGGGACCTGTTCCCGTACGCCGTCGCGCTCAATGCCTGGGGTGACCGCTGGCTCGGCGGGCGCGCCGGCGCGACGGCAGTGCTCTATCACGAGGTTTGCGGCAAGCGCCTCGTGCCGCAAGCGCGCTGCAACCACTGCGGCGAGCCCGTATCGATCGCCGACGTCCGCTTTCAGGTTCCAACCCATCGCCATCGCCAGCAGGAGAACGGACGTGCGCACGACGCCCGCTGAAGTCATCGACCGCTATCGCCGCCAGGGCTGGTGGACGGACACCACCGTGGACGACCTGTTTCGCGCCGCGACGGCTGCAGAGGGCGGGCGGCCGGCCGTGATCGATCCGTCGAACCGCGCCGAATTGGGTCTCGGCGAACCGCAGCGACTCGGTTACGCAGAGCTCGATTCGCGCGTCGACGCGATCGCCGCGCAGTTGCTGGGGCTCGGCCTGGGCCGCGGCGACATCGTCCTCGTCCAGCTGCCGAACGTCTGGGAAGGCGTCGCGCTCTATCTGGTCGCAGCCCGGCTCGGACTCGTGCTGAGCCCAGTCGCGATGCAGTACCGGCGCCATGAACTCGAGCAGATCGGCCGGCTGCTGCAGCCGCGCGCGGTCGTGACCTGTCGCGAGTTCAAGGGCTTCGACCACGCCGGGCTCTGGGCAGGACTGGCGAAGGAGATCGACACCCAGCTGCTCGTGGTCGGGGACGAGGCGCCCGCCGGTGCGCTGCTGCTGCGGACCGGACCGGCGACCGCAGCCGACCCGGCTGCAGTCGCTGCCGCTGTGGCCAGCGCACCGCCGCTGGCGGACGACGTCTACACGATCTGCTGGACCTCGGGCACCGAGGGTGCGCCCAAGGGCGTGCCGCGTTCGCACAATCAATGGATCGCGATCAGCTGGGCCCATTTCGAGGCGGCCAAGATCGCGCCGGGCGATACGCTGCTGAATCCGTTTCCGATGATCAACATGGCGGCGATCGGCGGCTGCTTCTTGAGCTGGCTGCACGGCGCGGGTACGTTGCTGCTGCATCACCCGCTCGATCTCGAGGTGTACCTGCGCCAGATCGCGATCGAGCGACCGCAGTACGCGATCGCGCCGCCGGCGGTGCTCAACATGCTGATCCGCGACGAGCGCCTGCTGGCCAGCGTGGATCTCTCGTCGCTGCGCTGCATCGGCTCGGGCTCGGCACCGTTGTCGCCGGCGATGATCGCAGGCTTCCGCGAGCGCCTCGGCATCGAGATCGTGAACCTGTTCGGTTCCAATGAGGGCGTGTCGCTGGTGAGCGGCCCGGACGAGATTGCGGACCCGGAGCGGCGCGCGAAGCTCTTCCCGCGCTTCGGGCGTGCCGAGCTCGAGTGGCCGCACCGGGTGTCGAAATCGATCGAGACCCGCATCGTCGATCCCGACAGCGGCGAGGAGATCCACGAGCCCGGGCGCCCCGGCGAGCTGCTGGTCCGCGGCGCGATCGTCTTCGACGGTTACTTCAAGGCGCCCGAGATGACTGCTCGCGCATTCACTGCGGACGGCTTCTACCGCACGGGCGATTTGTTCGAGATCGCCGCCGACGAGCTGGGGCCGCGCTATTACCGCTACGCGGGCCGTTGCAAGCAGATCATCGTGCGCGGCGGCGTCAAGATCTCGCCGGAGGAGATCGACGATGTGCTCGCGACCTGCCCTGACTTCGTCGAGGGCGCCGTCGTCGGTGTTCCGGACGAAGTGATGGGCGAGCGCATTTGCGCGGTCGTGGTGCCGAAGCCGGGCGTCGAGCCATCGCTCGAGGCACTGGGCCGATACTTCGAAAGTCGCGGCGTCGCCGTGTTCAAGTGGCCGGAGCGCCTGCGCACGGTCGCGCAGTTGCCACGCAATCCGGTCGGCAAGGTGGTCCGCGCCGAGCTGTTGCGCGCGGCCATGACCCCCCAGACCTGAGGAGCCGCCGCGATGAGGGAACCGGTGTACGTGCTCGGCGGCCTGCAGACGGATTTCGCGCGCAACTGGGCCCGCGAAGGCCACGAGATCGCCGACGCGATGCAGGAAATCGTCGTCGGTGGCCTGCAGCAGGCGCGCCTCGAGGCGCGCGACGTCGAGGTGGGCCATGTCGGCAATTTCGTCGCCGAACTGTTCTGCAACCAGGGTCACCTCGGCGGCGTGTTTGCGGCAGCGCATCCGGACCTCGCCGGCGTGCCCGCCGGGCGTCACGAAGGCGCCTGTGCCTCCGGCAGTCTTGCGCTGCTCGCGGCGATGGCGGACCTCGAATCCGGGCGCTACGGGCTCGCGGCGGTAGTCGGCATCGAGCAGATGCGCAACGTCCCGGGCGAGCAGGCCGCGCAGTACATCGGCGGACCGGCAATGTGGGCCGGGCACGAATGCCGCGACGTGCGGTTCCCGTGGCCGCACGTGTTCAGCGAGCTCGGTGACGAATACGAGCGCCGTTTCGGGCTCGACAATGCGCACCTGGCCCGGATCGCCGAGATCAATTTCGCAAACGCACGGCGTAATCCGAATGCGCAAACGCGCCGCTGGACGTTCAGCGGGCGCAGCTTTGCGGCCGACGACGAGGCCAATCCGGTCATCGAGGGACGCATCCGCAAGCAGGACTGCGGCCAGATCACCGACGGCGCGGCGATCGTCTTCCTGGCCAACGGCGCGCGGGCAGCGCAGTACGCCCGGTCGCGGGGACTCGATCTCGAGGCGCTGCCGCGCATCCGCGGCTGGGGACACCGCACGGCGCCGATCACCTACGCGGCCAAGGTGCGCGCAAGCGCGGGCGAGCCTTACGTGTTCCCGGAGGTGCGCCGCGCGATCACCGATGCGTTCCGGCGCGCCGGCGTCAGTGGCGTCGACGAACTCGACGGCATCGAGACGCACGACTGCTTCACGACCACCGAATACATGGCGATCGACCACTTCGGCATCACGCCGCCCGGAGAGAGCTGGCGGGCGATCGAGGGTGGCGAAATCGAAATCGGTGGACGGATCCCGGTGAACCCGAGCGGCGGGCTGATCGGCACCGGACATCCCGTCGGCGCGACGGGCGTGCGCATGGCGCTCGATTGCTGGAAGCAGGTCACCGGCACCGCCGGCGAGTACCAGGTGCCGGACGCCCGGACGTTTGCGACGCTGAACATCGGTGGCAGCGGCACGACGATCGTGAGCCTGGTGATCGGGCGTTGACGCGGACGCGTCAGTCCTTGCGCGGTCCCGGGAAAAAACTGTTCGTCCGGCGCACGTATTCTGCATAGGCGGGCCGCCGCTCGCCGATGTCGCGCTCGAGCAGCCGCACGCCCGAGAATCGCAACAGCAGGAACGACATGATCAGCGGGCCGACGATGGTCCACCAGGCGCCCGCCGCGAGCGCGATCAGGTAGAAGCCCCACCAGACGCAGAAGTCGCCGAAGTAGTTCGGGTGCCTCGTGTAGCGCCAGAGGCCGCGGTCCATCACCTGGCCGGCGTTGGCGGGATCGCGCTTGAAGCGCGCGAGTTGCCAGTCGCCGCCAGCCTCGAACACGAGGCCGACGAGCCATGCTGCGACGCCCGCCGCGTCCAGCCAGCCCAGCGGCGAGTCGCCCGCGGCGGCGCCGGCGAGCGGCAGCGAGATGACCCAGGCCAGCACGGCCTGGAAGCCGAAGATCAGGTAGAGGCTCTTCAGCGCGAAATTCGGCTCGTTGCGCTGGCGGATCGCCTGGTAGCGGCGATCCTCGTCGTGGCCGAAGTTGCGCCAGGCCAGGTAGATCGCGAGTCGCGCTCCCCACAGTCCCACCAGTGCGACCAGCAGCCACGCCCTCGGTCCGGCGGGCCCCGCTGCCGCGTAGGTCACCGCTGCGAGGATGAACAACACTGGCCACAGCGTGTCGACGATCGTGACGTTGCGCTGCATGACGCTGACGGCCCACGTAAGAGCCGCAGCGGCGAGCAGTACGGGCAGTGCGGTCAGCCAGGAAGCCAGTTCGACCATCGGGACACTCTAGCAGCGTGGGACGACGCCCGCAGGGGCGTCAGGCAAGGATCTCGCGCAGCAGCGCGTCGTCGATGTTGCCGCCCGACAGGACGACTGCGATCGTCCGCCCGCGCGCATCGATCCGGCCCGCCATGACTGCAGCGAGCGCCACGGCGCCACCGGGCTCGACGACCAGCTTCAGCGTGCGCGCCGCATAGGCGATCGCGACGCGCACCTCTTCGTCCGTGACGGCCAGGCCGCCTGCGAGCAGTGGCCGGTTGATCGCGAATGTCAGCAAGCCCGGCTCCGGAGCCAGCAGCGCATCGCAGATCGAGCGCGTCCCGGGCGCATTCGATTCGCGCCGCCCGGACGCGAGCGACCGGCGATGATCGTCGTGGCCGGCAGGCTCCGCGCTCCAGATTCGCGTGGCGGGCGATCGTGCCCGGACCGCGAGCGCCGTGCCAGCGATCAGCCCGCCACCGCTGGTGCAGACCACGACGTCATCGAGCGTGGCCCCGGCTGCGGTCGCCTGCTCGACGATCTCGAGTCCCACGGTGCCCTGCCCGGCGATGACGTCCGGATCGTCGAAAGACGGTACGAGGACGGCACCCCGTTGCTCGGCGAGCCGTGCAGCGATCGACTCGCGACTTTCACGCAGGCGGTCGTATTCGACGACCTCGGCGCCCAGTGCCAGCGTGTTGCGCATCTTCACGCGCGGCGCATCGGCCGGCATCACGATCGTCGCAGGAATGCCGAGCAGGCGCGCCGCCGCGGCCACGCCCTGGGCGTGATTGCCCGAGGAGAACGCGACGACGCCCGCGCCGCGCCGATCTGCCGGGATCTGCGCGAGGCGGTTGTAGGCGCCGCGGAACTTGAACGAACCGGTATGCTGCAGCGTCTCGAGCTTGAGCAGGATGCGGCCCCCCGTGCTGTCGTCGAGCGGAGTGCCGGCCAGCAGCGGCGTGCGCCGTGAGTGACCGGCGAGGCGCATCGCCGCGGCGAGCACGTCGTCGAAGGCCGGCAGGCGAGCGCCATCCACATCCGCCATTGAGTCCGTCCTCGCAATCACCGCAACATCCATTCGTGAGCGTACAACATTCCCTGCCGCCCGGTTGCGAGCCGACCTGCCACGGTTGTCGTCATCGCGCGCTCGGCGAGGCGGCGAGCCTCGCGCAGAAAGCCAGCTACCTTGCGCGCGTGCTCGCGCAGTGGTCGGATCGCGTCGCGCCCATCGTCGGGCCTGTCGCGGAATCCCGCCTCGGTTACCGCGAACGCGTGACGCTGACCGCGCGCTGGTCGCCGGCGGACGGCTGGCGATTCGGCTTGATGCGGCGTGACGAGCTGATCGCGATCCACGATTGCCCGGTGCACTCGGCCCGCGTGCGCGATCTCGTGCACCGACTCGTTCGATTGCTGCCGGCCGGTGACGTGCTGCCGCTCGCGTACCTGCACGTCTGCGGCGCCCAGGCCACGTTGATCGTCAAGGCGCACCGCACTCCGGTCGGTGCCTTGCAGCCGCTGCTCGACGAACTGCCCCAGAGCGGACTCGAGGCACTGTGGCTCCACCACCATCCCGCGGCGGGGCGTCGGTTGTTCGCGCGCCGCGGCTGGCAGCTGCTGTGGGGCGAGCCGCGGTCGCTCGATGCGCACGGCTTGCAGCACGGACCGACCGCGTTTGCGCAGGCGTTGCCGGCACTTCATCGGCAGGCCATGCATGCGGCCCGGCAGCACCTGCGTCCGGATCCGGGTGGTGTCGTGCTCGATCTTTACTGTGGATTCGGGGCGACCCTGCGCGAGTGGACCGACGCGGGCAGCGCTGCGCTCGGGGTCGAGCTGTCCGGCGAGGCGACCGAGCTGGCCGCTCTGAACGCGCCAGGCGCGACCGTTCTGCGCGGTACTTGTGCGCAGCGCCTGCCGCAAATGCGATCGTGGTGGCGTGAGCGGGGTGGGGTGGGCGTGGCGTACGTCAATCCGCCGCGCTCCGGGCTCGAGGTCGAGGTGACGCAGGCGCTGGCCCGCGAGCTCCGGCCGGTGCGCATCGCCTACCTGTCGTGCAGCGCCGGCACGCTCGCGCGCGACCTCGCGATGCTCGAGTCCGCCGGCTACGCCGTGGTGCGCATCCACCCCTACGACTTCTTCCCGCTCACCCACCACGTCGAGGCGCTCGCGCTCCTCGACCTTCGCGCATGAGTTCCGCCCGGGCGGCGGCGAGTTCCTGTTGCTTGGCCTCGTCCACGCGCGGGTAGTGAAGGTCGAGCGACCCGAGGCCCTCGATGATCGCGGCCGCGACCACGGCCCGCGTGAACCACTTGTTGTCCGCCGGCACGACGAACCACGGCGCGTGCTCGCTCGCGGTGTGCCGGATCATCTGCTCGTAGGCCTCCATGTAGTCGTCCCAGTGACCCCGCTCGCGGGCGTCCGCCATCGAGAACTTCCAGTTCTTGTCCGGGTCATCCAGTCGCTCGAGGAAGCGCTTCTTCTGCTCGTCCTTCGAGACGTGCAGGAAGAACTTCAGGATCAGCGTGCCGTTGCGCGCGAGGTACCGCTCGATGTCGCAAATGTCGTCGTAGCGGTGCTTCCAGATCTTCTTCGTGACGAGTTGGGGCGGCAGCTTCTGCGCGGCGAGCAGCTTCTCGTGGACGCGCACGACGAGCACTTCCTCGTAATAAGAGCGGTTGAAGATGCCGATGCGACCGCGCTCCGGCAGGGCCTTCATGCAGCGCCACAGGTAGTCGTGGTCGAGTTCCTCGGCCGAGGGCGCCTTGAACGAGGTGACGTGACAGCCCTGGGGATTGACTCCCGAGAGCACGTGCTTGATCGCGCCGTCCTTGCCGGCGGCATCCATCGCCTGGAAGATCAGCAGCACCGACCAGCGATCCTGGGCGTACAGTCGGTCCTGCAGTGCGGAGAGATACTGCACCCCCTTCTTCAGTGCTTCCTGCGCCCGGGGCTTGTCCTCGGAGTCGAAGTGCAACGTATCGCCGGGGTCGATCCCGTCGAGCCGGAATCGATCGCCGTGCGTGACGCGAAAAGGCCGGGTGATCGACTGGACGAGCTTCTGTTCCTGCTTGCTGATCTTCATCAGGGATTCCCCCAGGTTGGCGCGGCGACCCGAACGTGACGTGCGTTCACTACGATCAACTGACACGGCCGTACGGTAGGATAGCGCGCCGCCTGCCTCGGGGGCTCTGAGGGAATGCAAGTCGTGCTGCAAATGGATGGACGCCACGCTGGCCTGCTGCGATTGATCGCGCGTGCCACGCTGCTGTTCGCGCCCGTGATGACAGTGTCGGCCGCTGAGCCGGGGGTAGTCCCACCTACTGAGGTTGTGGCCGGGGACGCAACGGCGGGTCCAGCCAGGTCCCGTCCGCGCATCGGCCTCGTGCTCGGTGGTGGCGGCGCCAAGGGTGCAGCCCACGTCGGCGTGCTCAGCGTCCTCGAGGAGCTCAGGATTCCCGTGGATTGCGTGATCGGCACGAGCATGGGCGCGCTCGTCGGTGGCACGTTTGCTTCGGGCGTGGAAGCAAAGGAGCTCGAGAAGGCGGTTCGTTCGATCTCCTGGCAGGAGGCGCTTGGACGCAGCGGCCTGCGCGCCAAGGTGCCGATGCGCCGCAAGCTGGCCGGAAACACCTTCAGCAACAGCCTCGAATTCGGCGCGCGCGACGGGCGCCTGGTCGCGCCGAGTGGCCTGATCAGCACGCAGAACGTGGACCTCACGATCCAGTATCTCGTCGCCCGCAGCCGCGGCATCCGCGACTTCGATCGCTTGCCGATCCCGTTTCGCGCCGTGGCCACCGACATGCAGAACGGCGACATGGTGGTGTTGCGGGAGGGCGACCTGGCGCTCTCGATGCGCGCCAGCATGGCCGTGCCGGGCGCGTTCGCGCCAGTGACCATCGACGGTCGCATCCTCGGCGACGGCGGGCTCACCCGCAACGTGCCGGTCGACATCGCCCGTCAGACCTGCGCCGACGTCGTGATCGCCGTCGCGGTGCCGAACCCGGTTCCGACCGCGGCGGAGCTGCGCTCGCCGCTGACGCTGATGTCGCGCACGCTCGACGTGCTGATCAGCGCGAACGAGCGGCAGCAGCTCGAGACGCTCGGTCCCGACGACGTCAAGATCATCATCGAAATGGGCGACATCGGCTCGGCGTCGTTCGATCGCGTGCCCGACGCGATTCCGCTCGGCCGGGCGGCCGCGCTCGCGCACCGCACCGAGCTCGAGCGGTATTCGCTGCCGGAGGCGGAGTTCCTCGCCTGGCGTAGCGCCACGTCCCGGGTGGGGCGGGAGCCGATGCGGCTCGCGGCGGTCAACGTCGTCGGTGCCGAACGCGCCAACCCGGAGTTCGTCGCGCAGACCTTCGGCCTGCAGGCGGGTGACGTCGTCGACAACCGCAAGATCGGCGATCGCGCCACGGCCGTGTTCGCGTTGTCCGATTTCGAGAGAGTGGCCTACACGCTTGCGGGCGACGGCGAAGAGCCGGTGCTGAACCTGCATCTGATGGAGAAGTCCTGGGGGCCGAACATCGTGCGCTTCGACCTCGGGTTCCACATCGGCACGGATGCGAACACAGCGTTCACGATCGGTGGCGACTTCCTGCGCACCTGGATCAACGACCGCGGCGGCGAAGTGCACGGCTCGTGGCGGTTCGGCCGCACGTCCGGCCTCGAAGCTTCAATGTACCAGCCGCTGGATGCCGAGCACCGCTGGTTCGTCGAGCCCGGCGCGCTGGCGCAACGCTCGATCGAAGACATCTTCATCGACGGCGACGCTGTGGCGCGCTACCGGTTCTCCCACGCGTGGGCGTACCTCGAGGCGGGCCGGGTGTTCGGCAACCGGGCCGAACTGCGCGCCGGCCTCCGGGGCGGCGGGCAGACCGTGGACCGCGAAATCGGCACGCCGGACCTGCCGGAGATCTCCGGCGAGGGGTACGGCGGCCTGTCGATGCGGTATACCTACGACACGCGCGACCGCGACGTGCTGTGGCAAGACGGCTCGCTGGTGCGGATGACCTATTTCCGCGGTGAAGAGTCGCTGGGCGCGGTCGACCAGTACGATCGCCTCGAGGGCACGGCGATGGCGGTCGTGCCGTTCAGCCGGAATGTGCTCTATCTGCGCGCGAGCGGCGGCGCGTCGTTCGGCAGCGAGCTGCCCATCTACGATACGTTCACGCTCGGCGGTCCAGTCAGTATGCCTGGCCTGAATGTCGGCGAGCTGCGTGGCACCTCGTACTGGTCCGCGCAGGCCTCCTACCTGCAGCGCATTGCCGATATCAGCTATGTGTTCGGCCAGTCGCTGTACGCCGGCTTCACGGCTTCCGCGGCCGACATGAGCGGCCGGATCGACGACGTTCGTGCTGAACCGATATTCTCCGGAGCGTTCGTGCTGGCGGGCCGCACGCCGCTCGGTCCCGTGTCGCTGTCCCTCGCAATCACCAGCGATAGCGATTGGCAGCTCATGTTCGGTCTGGGCCGGCCGATCGAAGAGCGGACGATCACCGACCCCTCGTGGTGAGGCTCAGTTCACGCCAGGCAGCCAGAACTGCGCGGGTGACGGTTGCTTCGGCAGTGGATAACGCTCGGCTGCCGAGGCGCCCGCCGGCTTGGCGCGGGCCGTGGTCGCCGGGATGATGCTCGTACAAGCACCTGTGGCCAGCCACGCTAGCGCTGCGGCGGTGAGTCCTTCCGCGGCCGAGCCCAGCGGCTGCTCGAGCGTGTCGGTAGCCGCGCACGCGAAGGGCAGCGTTGCAGCCAGCCCGTCGTAGTAGTCGCCCTGGCCGCGGGCGTTCTCGAGCTTGAAGGAGACGAGCCGCAGCCGGTCCTCGCAGCCCTGCAGGTCGAACGCGAGTTGCCCCACCGGCTTGCCGAACGTGTCCTCGCCAACGATCGCGATCTCGACCCAGGGCGCCATCGTGTTGACGTTGATCTCGCTGGCCGAGGCCGTGGCCCCGGTCGTCAGGAACGCGATGCGGACCGGCCGCACGGACTGTGCCACCGGCTGGAAGTTTCGCGTCGTGTTCTCCGCGGCCTTTGCTGCGCTGTGCACCATCCTCAATTGGACGTCGGCCGTCGAGCGGTCGCCGCCGAGCAGGTCGCCGAGGATCTCCGCGGTGCTCACGAGTCCGCCGCCGTTGTACCGCAGGTCGACGATGAAATAGTCGAGGCCGAGCGCACGGAATTGCGCGAACGCGTCGCGCAGCTGTGAGTCGGCCGTGGCGACGTACGTTCGGAGGTTGAGGTAACCGACGCCGGTCGTTCCCGGCAGCGGCAGGACGAGCGCGCCATAGATGCTCGAGACCGGATCGATCGTGACGGTACGCTTCGTGACAGCCGCGTCGCGCGTGTTGCCGTCGCGCAGCAGTCGGAGGCCGCGCCGCACGCCGGCCTCGGCCGGTCCCAGTGCGTCGCTGATCGTGTCGCCGTCGGCCAGCAACTGGGTGACCGGCACGAAGCCGGCCCCTGCATCCACCGCGACGATCTCATCGCCACGCTGCAATCCCGCTTCCGCGGCCGGGCTCGACTCGAAGACCTCCGTGACGAACGGTCGGCTCACCGGATCGGTGCGCGTGCGGAACCCGAAGCCGACGAACTCTCCGGCGCCGAGCAGCGAGTTTTCCGCGCTGCGCGTCGTCAGGTAACTGAAGAACCGGTCCTTGCGTTGTGCGCGCGCAGTCGCAGTCAGGTGATCGAGCAGGCTTGCGGCGGTCGGGAATCCGGCGGCGTCGACGGTGGAGGGCAGCAACTCGGGAAACAGGTACCACTGACGCGTCACGTCAAGGACGAACTGCTTGCGAGCGGGTTCGGCGCAGGCGGCCGAGGTCCCTTCGTCGTCGCCGCCACCGCCGCCACCACCGCCGCAGCCGGCGATCGACACCAGCAGCGCGGACAGTGCGCCAGACACGAAGCGGCGGGGCACGGTGCGGCGCGTCATCGATCACTCCATCAGTCGTGCCATGCGCGGCCGGCTCGCAGCATAACGACGGTGCACGTCGACGTAGGTGGATTCGTAGAGGTGGTCGAGCTCGTCCGGTGCAGGAAAGTGCCCGAGGAATCCGCGACAGGCGGGTTCGAGCGTGAGCTCGGCGGCGCGCATCAACTGGGCGAGCAGTGTGCGCGGATCCTCTTCGCCGACCGATACCCGGATCGTCGTCGGTGAAATGCCGGCCTGGCGCAACGCTTCCCCGGAGAGCTCCGAGTGGCTGGTCAGCGCGGGACAGAGCACGACCGTGTTCACCTGGCCGAGGCTCACCTGCAGGCCGAAGGCTGGCTCGAGACAGTCGAAGAAGCGCTGGAAGGACTCACGCCCGATGCGCGCGCCGAGCTCGGTCTCGAAATCGAGCGTGAACAGCGGCGCCGGCAGCCCGAGGAACATCAGGCGCTCGCGCATCGCGAAATTCTCGTTGCCCTCGACCGCCGAGCATCGCACGTTGATCGCCGGATGCCGGGCCAGCGCCCGCGCCAGGACCAGCGTGTTGATGCACTTGTTGATGATGCGCAGCTCGACGGTGCGCATGCCGTTGATGACCTCGAACGCCTTGTCGGCGTCGAGGAACGCGCCCTTCACGTAGTAGACGTTCCAGAACAGGCTCTCGTCCCAGCGATAGGCACGCGGCTGCCCGTCCGGCCCCGGTGCGGTGACGGTCTCGCCCTTCGGGATGAACATCCGCTCGTTGCGGCCGATGCAGACGCCGGCCGTCGTGGTGCCCGACCCGGCGAGGTCCTTGGTGTACGAGTGGATCACGAAGTCCGGCCGCTCGAGCGGATCATCGCGCTGCAGCACCGGCTGCAGGATCGGCGTCCCGACCGTCGCGTCGCAGATCACGGTGAGGCCGAACTCGTGCGCCGCGCGACAGATGCCCGGCACGTCGAGCACGTGACCGTGCGGGTTGCACGGTGACTCGAGGAACACGTAGATGTGGCGGCCTTCGGCCAGCCGGCCGGCGCACTCCCGTTGCGCTTCCGTCAACGCGGCGCGGAAGGCTTCCACCGTGAAGCCGTCGAACCAGCGCACGGCGACGTCGAGGTTGCTCTGCTTGCCGTACCAGTCGTGCAGCAGCTGGTATGTTCCACCGTACACGTTGCGGCTCGCGAGCACCACGTCCTGGTAGCCCACGACGTTCGCCAGCGTCGCGTCGATCGCCGCCATGCCCGAATTGAAGTTCCAGGCGAGGTACTCCCCGGACAGCGCGCCGGCCTCGAGATCCACGATGTGGTTCGCGAGGCTGATCGAGGTCGGGTTCAACAGCCGCGAATAGATCTCGAGCAACGGCTCGCGGCCCTTGAAGGCGTCCTCGACCCACTCGGTGCAGGCGTACATGTAAGTCGCCGTGCGCGTGATGACCGGTGTCGCGCTGAAGAGCGCAGTCACGTTGTCGAACAGCGGATACGGACCCTTGACCGCGGATTGCGTCGGGTCGTCGAGCAGCGACTGGTAGGTCTTGCGCAGCGGGTTCTGCAGCGTGTCGAGGATCTTCGCGAGCTGGAAGCACAGGAACCGCTTCGCGTTGAAGCGGGCGACCCGGTCGCGCTGCTCGAGGCTGGCCAGTTCGCGCAGGCTGATCTGCCAGAGCTCGTGTGCCGCGACGTTGGCCGCGTACAGATGGGACGCGAGCGCGCCGAGCCGGCGCCCGTAGTCCGTCTGCGGATCGATCGAGAAATGCCGCAGCTGCTCCTCGACGAGGGTGGCGAGGTCGGTTGCAACGGTGGTGTTGCGGCGCGGGCTCAGCTCGCGCGCGAGCGACAGGTCGTCCGTGGATTGCGTCATCCGCGGATGGTACCGCAGGCCATGGCGGCGGGCCCGGCCGGCGAGGCGGACTCAGGCCGGACGCGGCGCCATCACGCTCAGCACGGCCACGAAGTGGCACGCGACGCCTCCCAGCACGAACAGGTGCCAGATCGCGTGAGTGTATCGCCGGCCTTTCCACATGTAGAACGGCACGCCGGCCGTGTACGCGAGGCCGCCGGCCACGATCCAGGTGAGCTCGTGCGGCGTCAGGCTCTGCATCAATGGCTTTGCCGCGATGACGCCGAGCCACCCCATGCCGAGGTACAGCAGCACGGAGCTGACGGGGAAGCGAAAGCCGAGCGTCGTCTTGCCGATGATACCGATCAACGCAATGCCCCAGACGAGCCCGAACAACGTCCAGCCCCAGGCCCCGCCCAGCACGCCGAGTGCGAACGGGGTGTAGGTGCCGGCAATCAGCAGGTAGATCGCGGAGTGGTCGAGCAGGCGCAACCGCGGCTTGAGCTGCGGGGACGTGGCCGCATGGTAGGCGACCGACGTCGTGAACAGGATCAACGCCGATATGCCGAACACGAGGCCGCCGGTCACTCGCCAGGGCCCTGCGCCGGCCGCGGCGGCGGCCACCGCGAGCCACGTGATTGCGACCAGGCTCGCTGCGATGCCGAGCCCGTGCGTCGCGACGTGCGCGAGCTCTTCAGCCCGGGAATAGTCGCAGTCGGCCATCGCAGAGTCCTGCCAGTGGATCGTGGGTGCGCCGGTAGGGCCGCCAGGCGCCTTCCGTCTGAGCCAGGCGGTCGGCGACGATCCACAGCACGTGGCGATTGAAGCCGAGCCCGATGTGGCTGCCGGGCACGCGAATGTTCTCGTGGTCGCGGGGATCGCCGTCGAGCGTCGCCTGCGCCGGCGGCACGAAGCCGTCGTGCTCGGAATAGATGCAAGTGGACGGCACCGGCGGCGGCGCCCGCATTGATCGCGAGCGCGACCGGGCCTGGTGTGCGACCGGACCCATCGGCTGCGACAGGACCCGGTACATCGCCTTGACGCCCCGCGGCGGGCGCAGGTCGGGGTCGAGCCGCAGCGGGCTGCCGAGGGAGATCGCGGTGCGTACGCAGGCCGACGCCACGTGCGCCACGTAAAAAGCGAACACGCCACCGAGGCTCCAGCCGACCAGGCTGACCTTGCGGCGGTGCCGGTGATGCAGGTAGCGGACCTTCTGCTCGACGACCTGCGCGAATTTGCGGTTGAAACCGACATTGCGCCCGAGGCCCCAGGTCTCGACGTGGTGCCCACGCGACGTGAGGAAGGCGCGCAGCGGCTCGAGCGAAACGTCGCCCGCTCCAAAGCCGGGCAGTAGCAGCACGGGGTGCCCATCGCCGAGCGGTGCGCGCCCGAGCAACGGCAGGCTCAACAGCATCTCGCCCATCTCGAAGCCGGCGCGGGCCTCGAGCAGCGTGAGCAGCGGGCGCGGCAGTTTGCTCATCGGGCGCGGGCCGTCCGCCGGCGTCGGGTCAGCAGGTCGATCTCCAGCTTCACGCCCTCGGCCAGGTCGCGGAGGTCGGGCAGCGCGCTGCGCGCGCCCGTGAGCCCGAAGAAGAGCTTGCCGTCATAGCTGTACACGGTGATGTTGAGCGCGCAGCCATGATAAGGGATCGACACGGGAGCGTACGTGAGCGCCCGGGCACCCGCCACATACAGCGGCGTTGGCGGTCCGGCGACGTTGGAGATGATCAGGTTGAACGGCAGTGGCAACCGCGACAGCACTGCGTCGTTTCCCAGCACGCGGGCGAGGCTCCCGAGCAGCCAGGGCAACCCGATCGAGGGCAGGTCCCCCGGCATCAGCGCCCTGGCGCGTTCGGCGGCGGCTTTGGCCTCGAGAGATGACGCGTGGATCGCGCGCAGCCGCGCCTGCGGCGCGTCGATGCCGGTGTGCAGATCGAGCGCCATGAACGAGACCTGGATCGAGTGGTCGACGTTGCCCGGCTCGCGGGTCGAGAACGGCACCGCCGTCCTGAGGGACGTGGCTGGCAACTTGTCGTGCAGGATCAGCCAGCGTCGCAGTGCGCCGGCACTGGCTGCCAGGATCACGTCGTTGACGGTCGCCGAGTGGATCCGCGCGACGGACTTGACCTGTGCGAGATCGCATTCGACCGACGCGAAGCTGCGCTCGCCCGAGATCGCGACGTTGAGCGGCGTCCGCGGCGCTGACGACGGACCGCCCGGAGCCCGAGTGAGCAGCGCGTCCCGCGCGCCACGAAACGTGTCGGGGAGCTGGCCCGCGAGACCGCCGATCAACCGCGGCAGGCGGCCGAGTTCTGCGACCTGGTGGCGCAACCCGGCGAGCAACAGGTCGGTGGTGGTCACATGTTCAACCTGCGGCAGGCGCGGCGGTCGTGTGCTGCGTCTGGCAGGTCGTGCCGCCGTATCGACGAAGGATCGCAGGAACAGCTGCGCCGAGGCGCCGTCGAGTCCGGCGTGGTGCGTCTTGACGTACAGCGCCAGGCGTCCGCCCTCGAGGCCTTCGATGACGTGCAGTTCCCAGAGGGGGCGTTCGCGGTCCATCAGCGGCGTGTGCAGGTCGGCGACGCACTCCTCGAGCTGGTGCTGGCTGCCGGGCGCGGGCAGCACGGTTCGGCGGACGTGGTAGTCGAGGTCGGCCCGACCGGCCAGCCACATCGGATTGGCGGCATTGAACGGCAGCGCGGCGACGTGCCGTGTGAACACCTCGCTGCGGTCGAGCCGCGCCGCGATCAACAGCTTCAAGCGGCGGAAAAACGTGCGGCCCGCCTGCCGCGAGGGCGGGTCGAGCACGAACACCGCGCCGACGTGCATCGGCGTCGCGGCGGTTTCGAGCTGCAGGAATGCCGCATCGACGGCCTTGACTGGTTTCATGCGACTTTCGACGGTGGCGGGCCGCCGCTCTCCACGTAAAGCCGGTGCAGTTCTCGCTTGAGGATCTTGCCCTGCGGGCTGAGCGGCAGCGCGGGCACGATGCGCACGTCGCGCGGCACCTTGTAGCGCGCGAGGCGCGCGCGACAGTGCTCCCGAATGCGTTCGGGCTCCAGGTGCTGGCCGGGTTGCAGCACCACGAGCGCCAGTCCCGCCTCGCCCCATTTACGGTCGGGCACGCCGATCACTGCGCACTGGCTGACGGCGTCGAGGTCGTCGATCACGTCCTCGACCTCGGCGGGGTAGACGTTTTCGCCGCCCGAGATGTACATGTCCTTGATTCGGTCGACGACGAAAATGATGCCCTGCTCGGTCATGCGGCCGGCGTCGCCGGTGCGGAACCAGCCGTTGGCGGTGAATGCCGCGGCCGTCGCCTCCGGGTCGTGCCAGTAGCCCGGCGTCACGCCGGGGCCGCGGACCTGGATCTCGCCGACGCGATTACGAGGCAGCTCCAGCCCGTGCTGGTCGCCAATCTGCACCTTCACGTGCATCAGCGGGTGCCCGGCGGAACCGATCTGCTCGCGGGCTTTCTCGGGCGGCGTGAAGGAGACGCTGAAAGCCTCGGTCATGCCGAACGATTGCGACAGCACGAGCCCCTTCGCGGCCCAGGTCTCGAGCAGGTGCAGCGGCACCGGCGCGGCCCCGACGCCCGCCACCTCGAGCGTCGGAAACGATCCGGTGGCGAATTC
>Ga0209262_10000142_pt1 | contig 42069 bp, 40 predicted proteins | sample Lowcelwee11metaG_FD_187171 | JGI IMG/M metagenome (GOLD analysis project Ga0209262, IMG submission 187171) | Freshwater pond sediment microbial communities from the University of Edinburgh, under environmental carbon perturbations - Low... | ecosystem: Environmental > Aquatic > Freshwater >... | reverse complement strand
CTCGGTCGAATTGCCGCGATCCTCGTTGATGCGGCCGAGGTAATACGCTCCGGGCGCGGTGGGCAGCAGCTGCATGCTCTTCACGAGCAGCGGTTCGGCTGCGGCCTTGTTGCCGAGCTGGTACTGGGCCATGCCGGCCTGGACCATCGGCTTGAAGTAGCCGGGATCGAGCTGGCCTGCCTTTTGGAAGTGCGGGAGCGCGCCGCGCGGATTCTCGCTCGCCATCTCCAGGTCGCCGAGCAGCCCGTGGAAGCGGGCCTCGCGTGGCTCGAGCTTTACGGCCTCGCTGGCGAGCCGGCGCGCAGACGCGAAGTCCTTCTTGTTCGCTGCGGCGAGCGCCTGCTGGTGTTTCTCGTAGGCCGGGGCCGCACGCTTGAGCCCCGCCATCGCCGCCTGATACCGGTCGGTGCCGAGATCGCCGCCCGGACCGCCTTTCTCCATCATCGTCCGGCGATTGGCGTCGACGCGCTCCTGCGAGGGCGGATGGCTCGCGAACAGGCCGGTCATCCAGTCCTGCTCGACGCCTGCGGAGTACTTGCGGACGAAGAGCTCCTGTAGCGACACCGCGGCCTGCAGGTCGTAGCCCGCGAGCTTCATGTACTTCATGCCATAGAGATCGGATTCGAGCTCGTCGTCGCGGCCGTACTTCGCCTGCAGCAGCTGTGCGCCGACGGCCGCGCCCTGGCCCACGACATTGCCGAGGTCCGAGCCGCCATAGGCGGCTGCACCGATCGTCGCAATCGCGGCGCCGATCTGCAGCAGCTGGCCTTTCTCCATCTGCTGGGCCCCGTGGCGCGCGGCGGCGTGCACGATCTCGTGGCCGAGCACCGCAGCCAGTTCCGCCTCGTTCTTGAGCTCGATCAGCAGGCCGCGGTTGATCGCGATCTTGCCGCCCGGCAGCGCCCAGGCATTCAGGTCGCCGCTGTTCAGCACCACGAATTCGTAGGGCAGCGGCCGGTCGGCGACGGCGGCGAGCCGATTGCCCACCTGCTGCACGTACTGCGTGACGCCCGGATCGGTGACGTAGTCACCGCCCTGCGATTGCCGCGAGGGACCGTAGTACTGCTGTCCGAGCTGGATCTCCTGGCCCTCGGAGACCATCTGGATCTCCTTGCGGCCGGTGACCGGGTTCGTCGCGCAACCTGTGAGCGCGGCGGCGAGCAGGACGGTGGCAAGCAGGCGGCGCATGGCGAGAGACCTCGGCGGCAGGCTCGAGCCGAAGTCTACCAGCGCTCCGCTTGACGGAGCCGTGATCAGGCCGCGAACGCGCGCCGTACCTCTGCCGCGATCAGCTGGATTCCAGCGCGCACGCTGGCCCGGTCCTGCGAGCAATTGATGCGCAGGCACTCGTTGCGATGCGCCCACGAGTCCGCGAGACCCGGGAAGAAATGATGCCCCGACAGCACCAGCACGCCACGGGCCTTGAGGCGCGCATACAGTTCCTGGCTCGTGACCGGCAACCCCGGAAACCACAACCACAGGAAGAACGCGCCCTCCGGCCGGTGGATGCGCAGCGGCAGGTCCCCGCAGTCGTCGCGCAACCACTCGACGGCTTCGTCGGCCCGCGCCTGGTAATAGGGGCGAATGACTTCCCGGCAAAGCACGTCGAGTTCCCCGCTCGCGAGCAGCGGCTCGACGATGACCGGCCCGGTGGATCCAGGCGCCAGCGCGGCAGTTGCGTTGAACGCCGTGAGCGCCTCGACCGTGGACTCGGCGGCGACCACGATACCGGTCCGCGTCGCGGGCAGGCCGAGCTTCGAAAGACTCAGGCACAGGATCACGTTCTCGTTCCAGAGCAATTCGGGTTCGCTGAACTGGATGCCCGGGAACGGCTGGCCGTAAGCCGCGTCGACGATCAACGGCACGCGTCGGCTGCGGGCAAGCGCGTCGAGGCGCTGCAGCTCGTCGAGTGACAGCACGTTTCCGGAAGGGTTGGTTGGCCGGGAGATGCAGATCGCCGCCACGTCGGGCACAGCCTCGAGTCCGTCGAAGCGCACGTGGTACTTGAAGAACCCGTCCGGCAATTCCTCGATTGCCGCGGCCTGCGCGACGAGCATGCCGTCGGTGAGGCCCAGGTCGGCGTAACCGATGTACTCGGGTGCGAGCGGCAACAGGACGCGTTGCGGGCGGCCGCCCGCGGACTCGCCCGCGAGCAGGTTGAACAAGGTGAAAAAGGCGGACTGGCTGCCGCCCGTCAGCACGACGTTGCGTTCCGTGAGCGGCCAGCCGTAACGGTCCGCGAGGAACCCTGCGACGGTCGCTCGGAAGCGAATGTCGCCGCCCGGCGCGGAGTACGACGCGACGCAGCGCCCGAATTGGGCCGCGTCGCCGGCAATCTCGACGAGTCGCCGTCGATAGACGGCTTCCACCGCCGGGATGCGTGCCGGATTGCCGCCGCCGAGCATGTGGACGCCGGGTCCGGCGCTGCCGAGATCCTCCATCAGCTCGAGCGCGCCGGTGGGCCGGACGAAGCGCCGCGCGAAGCGGCTGTCGAAAGCAGGCATGCGTTGCGTATCCTCTGCCGCCTCCGATGCACGGCTCCGCTAGACTCCGCGCTGCGATGCGCGAAGTCCAGGCGATCATCTTCGATCTCGACGATACCCTATGGGAAGTGGGACCAGTGATCGTGCGCGCCGAGCACGCGATGCTCGCATTTCTCGCCGAGCAATACCCGCGCGTGCTCGAGCGCCACTCGCTCGACTCCATGCGCGACGTACGGGCGCGCATGGCGATCGAGCACCCGGCGATGCGGCACGATTTCACGTGGCTGCGACTCGAGTCGCTGCGGTATCACGCCCGCGACTCGGGCTACCCGGAAGCGATGGCCGACGAAGCGTTCGCGGTGTTCTACCGCGCGCGCAACGAGGTGGCGCTCTATGACGACGTGCGGCCGGCTCTCGAGCGCCTGCACGGCCGGTTCCGGCTGTTCGCGGTCAGCAACGGCAACGCCGATCTTGCGGCCATCGGGATCGCGGGGTATTTCGAGCGCTCGCTCGCGGCGCGCGACGCCGGCATGTTGAAGCCCGACCCGCGGATCTTCGCGTTGCTGCTCGAACGGGCCGGGCTCGACGCCGCCCGGGCGTTGCACGTCGGCGACGATGCGCTCGCGGACGTCGAGGGCGCGCGCCGTGCCGGCGTCACGCCGGTGTGGCTCAATCGAGCGGGCGAACGCTGGCCGGTGGCAACGTCGCCGCCGCCGCTCACGGTGCGGACGTTGCTCGAGCTTACGGAGTTGCTTGAATAGCGCCGGACTGTGCGGCTCGTCTCGAATCAGCTCTTGATTGCCGAGGGCGAACTTCGGTAGCTTCGACGCATGGCACTTCGTCGCCGCAACGCACCGCGGCGCGCGCAATGGATCGCTTGATCCACCCGCGCCGCCAGACCTCATCCAGCCCTGCAGATTTCCCGCGCCCGCCATGCTGTCAGCAGTCAGCGTGGCCGGCTGCCATTCGTCACGCACCGGAGAGGAGATCATGACCCCCGACGCGCCCGAAGCCCCCGCGATCGACGTCCGCAACCTGCAGGAGTTCTTCCGCGACGCCGTGCACGACGCGCTCGCGCGCCAGCACGTCGGCGTGGACGACCACACGGAGCACTACGTCGTGAGCCTGCTCACGATGTTCGCGCGCTCCGAAGCGCTGTTCGAGCAGACCCGCGAGGGGCCGCGCCTCAAGCCGCTGGCGCTGATGCTCGCCGAGGCCGCGGACGCGCCGTGCACCGAGCAGCGCAGCCGGACACTGCAGCGCCTCGGCGACGTCTCGCTGTTCGTGGCGGGTTTTCTCTCGCACGGCTTCGCCCGCCGGATGGTCGACGTCGACTATCACATCGCGATGGGCGGTCGCGCTTACGGCACGCTCGCCGACACCTGCGGGTCGGGTGCGCGCGGTCGCGCGCTGGCGGGCGTGTTCTCGGAGCTTGCCGCGAAGTTCCACCGCCTCGTTGACGCATTGAACGACGTCAGCGAGATGTCCTGGCGCCACAGCGATCGCGACGTGCTGCGGCTCTACGAGGTCTGGCTCAAGACCGGAAGCCCGCGTGCCCACGGCTTGCTGCGGGAACTCGGTGTGAGCCCGGCCGTCGTGCCCGTTGGTCGCGTGCCGAACTGACCGGCATGTTGCTCCGCGAGTTGCAGAACCTGCTCGCCGGCCTGTACGACGCGCCGGCGGAGCACGACGTCTACGATTTCCTGATCACCGACGCGACCCATGCCGCCGCGCTGGCCGGCACGCAGGCTCCTCCCGGGACGGACGAGCAGCTGCTGGTCGCCGAGGACGAGCAGGGCGTCGAGCTGTCGCTGTACGTGGACCAGGCCGTGCTCGAGCGGCTGGGCGAGCATTGCCCGCTGCGCTCGCTGTCGGAGGAGAATCTCGCGGATTACTGCACGGCTCTCGAGGGCGTCAGCCACTTCCACTATTTCGTCTGGAGCGCGGGCCGCGAGCGGACCGTGTCGCTGCTCGAGCTCGAGTTGCAGGCCGAGGTGGACAAGTACGCGAGCGCGTTGCGGCTGATGCTCGAGCAGCGTGCCGGACGGTTCCCGGGCGAGCTGTTCGAGCGGCTGTTCGAGCGCGTGTCATTCCTGCCGACCTTGTCGGCGGATGAGCGTGGACGTTACGAGGAGGCTCATCGCTTCGCCGCGCGATTCTGCCGCCGGCTCGAAGAGCGTTTCCTGCGGCGCCGGCAAGCCCGGCCCGAAGCGATGCTGGCGGAGCTCCGCGCGTTCTACCGTCTTGGCCGGCACGCCAAGCTGCGTCACGCGGCGCAGTGGCGGTGAGCAACGAAGCCTACTCGTCGTCGGTCTTCTTCGCGACCTTCTTGCGAAGCTCGATCCACTTCGAGAGTTCCTTCAGGTTCTTCTTCTTCCTGTAGCTCTGCTTTTCGAGCTCGCCGCTGTTGTACGGGTTGTAGCCGCTCTTGAGTCCCTTTGGATTCTTCTTGAGCGGATTCATCGGGTCGTCCGGCTCATCCTGCAAGTCCAGCGCCGGATCAACGAGCGCGCGCAGGCGCGCGGTCTCGCCCAGCACGTCGTCGGCGAGCAGGTCGCGATCATCGGTCCATTCCCAGGTGACGTTGCCGCGATCGTCGACGCCGAGGCGGCCGCGCGTGTCGTCATTGCGCGGCGGTGACGGAGCCCTGCCGGGCGGCTTCTCCTTCATGGCTCTCTCCAGGGTCGCGGACGTTCCCGCAAATGTTACAGAATCCCAGCGCGGCTGGAACGCGATCCAGATCACGCAATGTTCCGTTCGCGGGCCCAGAGCAGGCCGATCACGCTCTTGGCATCCTGCAACCGTCCGCTCGCGGCCAGGTCGATCGCGTCCCGCAGGGGGACCCAGGTCGCCTCCAGCACCTCGTGATCCTCGGGCGACGCGTCGGCCGGCTCGAGGTCCCGCGCCAGGAACAGGTGGATCACCTCGGTCAGCACGCCGGGAGAGCTGAAGAACTCGCCGAGCTTTTCCCAGCGCCGGGCGCTGACGCCGGCCTCCTCGGCCAGTTCGCGGCGTGCGCATTCGAGGGGCGGCTCGCCGCCGTCGAGCTTGCCCGCCGGAAGTTCGGTGAGCCAGCCGCCAGCCGCATGACGGAACTGGCGCAGCAGGCACACCCGCCCCTCGGCATCGACTGCGACCACGGCGGCCCCACCCGGATGGTGCGCGATCTCGAGTTCCGCGACCTGTCCGTTCGGCAGCCGGACCTGCTCCAGGTTGAGCTTGAGGACGCGGCCCGTGAAGACACTGCGGATGTTTTCGATCATGGATCACCTCGTTCGGCGGGTCGATGCTGCCGTGCGCCAGTCCGGCGCCGGCTGTGATAGCGTGCCAGATTGATTCCCCGAGGGCCGGGGACTTCTGGAGACCCTCCGTGACGATCTCTTCGATTCCTTCGACGGTGGTGCGGCTGCGCCAGACTTTCGACAGCGGCAAGACTCGCCCGATCGAGTGGCGGCAGGCCCAGCTCTTCGAGCTCGGGCGGATGATGCGCCAGCACGAGGCCGACTTCGCCGAGGCGCTGCGCCTCGATCTCGGCAAGTGCCTGTTCGAGGCCGTGCTGACCGAGATGAGCTTCGTCGAGGCGGAGGCGAAGTACGCCAGCAAGAACCTCGCGAAATGGATGGAGCCGCGGCGCGTATATACGCCGATGATGCTGCAGCCCGGCCGCAGTTATGTCCAGCCCGAGCCGAAGGGCGTGGCGCTGATCATTGCACCCTGGAACTACCCGCTGTCGATGGTGCTCGCGCCGCTGGTAGGGGCGATCGCCGGCGGAAATTGCGCCGTGATGAAGCCGTCTGAGGTCACTGCGAACGTCTCGGCGGCCATTGCGAGCATCCTGCCGCGTTATCTCGACGGCGACGCGTTCGCCATCGTCGAAGGCGGCGTTCCGGAGACGACGGAACTGCTCGAGCAGCGCTTCGACCACATCCTCTACACGGGCAACGAGCGTGTCGCGCGCATCATCATGACCGCGGCCGCGAAGCACCTGACGCCGGTCACGCTCGAACTCGGCGGCAAGAGCCCTTGCCTCGTCGACAAGAGCGCCGACCTCGAGGTGGCTGCGTCGCGGATCGCATGGGGCAAGTTCATCAATGCCGGCCAGACCTGCGTGGCCCCGGATCACGTGCTCGTGCATCGCGACGTGTCGGCGCAGTTCATCGACCTGCTCGCGGGCAAGATCAAGGAGTTCTACGGGGACGATCCGTCGCAGAGCCCGGATTTCTGCCGGATCGCCAGCGAGCGCCACGCCGCGCGATTCCAGCAGTTGCTCGAAGGCGAGAAGATCCACACGGGCGGGCGCGTCGACGTGGCGAACCGCTACGTCGCGCCGACCATCGTGCTCGATCCGGCGCCGGACTCGGCGCTGATGACCGAGGAGATCTTCGGGCCGGTGCTGCCGGTGATCACCGTCGACGAGATGCACCACGCGATCAAGCACGTCGCGGACCGGCCGAAGCCGCTGGCGCTGTACCTGTTCACGAAGAGCAAGACGCTCGAGGAGGCCGTGCTCGCGAAGCTGAGTGCCGGCAGCGTCTGCATCAACGACGCGGTGATCTTCATGGTGTCGCCCGAGCTGCCGTTCGGCGGCATCGGCAACAGCGGCATGGGCCGCTACACCGGCTGGTACGGCTTCGAGACGTTCAGCCACATGAAGCCGGTCATGAAGCGCAGCTTCAGGCTCGACGCGCCGATGCGCTATCCGCCATACAACGACTTCAAGGCGAAGCTGATGAAGATGGTTCGGTAAGAGGTGCCGGTGGTCGGATCCGACCACCGGCACCGATCACCGATCACTCAGGTATCGACTCGGTCCACCGACGCCTGGCCCGAGAGCCGCCGGCGGATGTGCGACCACGACATGCCGACGCCGAGCACGACGCCGAGCACGCCGAGCACGACCCAGGCCATGGCATTGCGGTTGCCCAGGTCCAGCCAGCCGCGGCTCGTGACCCACCAGACGATCGAGGCGAACAGCGCGAGCAGCAGCCCGACGCCGAGCGCACCCATCGCCGCGAGCGTCGAGCGCACGAAGAAGATCCAGGCGCCGAGCAGCACGATTCCGGCCACGGCTTCGCCGGGTGTGATCGACGGGAATCCGTCCAGCAGCCAGTGATAATACGAGTGACCGGTGGGGTTGAACGTCAGCAGCACCAGCGCCACCGAGAACACCAGTCGCCACAGGAATCCCGAAAAGCTGAACTCGTCCATAGGGGCGCTCGCACTCCGTGGTTGGCAGGCGCGCGCATCTTACCGCCCGCGCGACCCGGACGGTCTGGCTGGATATCCATACAGTCAGGCCCTATAGTCGCCACACCCATGACGATCGATGCGGCATTCGCAGGGCTCAACGCCGCGCAGCGCGAGGCGGCCACGCACGGCGAGGTGGCGGGCAATGGCGTTCGCGCTCCGCCGTTGCTGGTCATTGCTGGCGCCGGCACCGGCAAGACGAACACTTTGGCGCATCGCGTCGCGTACTTCCTGCTGCACGGTGTCGCGCCCGAGCGGCTGCTGCTGCTCACGTTCACGCGCCGCGCGGCTCTCGAGATGACGCGCCGCGCGCAACGCGTCGTCGCGCAGGCGCTGGCCGCTGCAAAGCCCGGCGCGGCGCTGCCGTCCATGCTGCGGCTGCCGTGGTCCGGCACTTTCCACGCGATTGGCAACCGGCTGATCCGCCAGCACGCGCAACGCCTCGGCCTCGAGCCGTCGTTCAGCGTGCTCGATCGCGGCGACGCGGCGGACCTGATGGACCTGGTGCGGCACCGGCTCGGATTCTCGAAGACCGAGAAGCGCTTCCCGCGCAAGGACACCTGCCTCGGCATCTACTCGCACCGGATCAACAGCCAGCAGCCGCTGCGGCACACGCTGGAGACCGCATATCCTTGGTGCCTCGACTGGGAGCCGCAGCTCACCGAGCTCTATCGCGCCTACGTCGAGGAAAAGCTTGCGCAGCAGGCGCTCGATTACGACGACCTGCTGCTCTACTGGCACGTGATGATGGGCGACTCGACCCTGGCCCGCGAGATCGGCGCGCAGTTCGACCAGGTGCTGGTGGACGAGTACCAGGACACGAACCGGCTGCAGGCGGAGATCCTGCTGCGCTTGAAGCCCGACGGGGCGGGTGTCACGGTCGTGGGCGACGACGCGCAGTCGATCTATTCGTTCCGTGGCGCCACGGTCGAGAATATCCTCGAGTTTCCCGAGCGCTTCTCGCCGCCGGCGCACGTCGTCACGCTCGAGGAGAACTACCGCTCGACGCAGCCGGTGCTCGATGCAGCCAACGCGCTGATGGCCGATGGCGGCCGGCAGTTCCGCAAGTTCCTGCGCAGCACCCGCGGCGGAGGCACGAAACCGCGCTACGTGACGGTGCAGGATGACCAGGCGCAGGCCGGCTACGTCGTCGAGCGGGTGCTCGAGTGTCGCGAGCGCGGCATCGACCTGCGGCGACAGGCCGTGCTGTTCCGCAACGCCGACCACAGCGACGTGCTCGAGCTCGAGCTGATGCGTCGCAACATCCCCTACGTCAAGTACGGCGGGCTCAAGTTCCTTGAAGCAGCGCACGTCAAGGACCTGCTCGCGGTGCTGCGCTGGGCCGACAATCCGCGCAACCGGATCGCCGGGTTCCGCGTTCTGCAGCTGATGCCCGGCATGGGCCCGGCGTACTCCGAGCGAGCCTGCGACGCGTTCGAGGCCGCGGGCTTTCGCTGGCAGGCGCTGGCGGATCATTCGGTACCCACCGCGACACGTGAGCACTGGTCCGGATTCGTCGCGATGATGTCCGCGATTGCCGCCGATTCCGCAGCGTGGGAAGGGCAGGTGGCGCGGGTACGAGCGTGGTACGAACCGCAGCTCGAGCGGCTCTACGAGATGGCGCCGGTGCGCCGCGGTGACCTCGAGCAGCTCGAGCGGCTCTCGGCGCAGTACGCGACGCGCGAGTCGTTCGTCACCGAGTTGACGCTCGACCCGCCGCAGGCGAGCGGTGATCTCGCCGGCGACCCGCTGCTCGACGAGGACTACCTCGTGCTGTCGACCGTGCACTCGGCGAAGGGGCAGGAGTGGGAGGCGGTGCACGTGCTCAACGTCACGGACGGCAGCTTCCCTTCCGAATTCTCAGCCGGCCGACCCGAGCTCATCGAAGAAGAGCGCCGGTTGCTGTACGTCGCGATGACGCGGGCCAAGCAGGAGCTGCACCTGCTGGCGCCAGTGCGTTTCTACGTGACGCAACAGTCGCCGACCGGCGACCGGTACGTGCACGGAGCCCGCAGCCGGTTCATGACCCAAGCGGTGCTCGAGCGCTTCGAGCGGGCGGCGTGGCCTCCCCAACCAGAGGCGGCGAACCAGGCCGCCGTGGCTGCAGCGGGCGCGCGAATCGACGTTGTGTCGCAGCTGAGAAGACTGTGGTGAGCGCGCGCCGCCTACGCTGAACCCCAGCGCGTACCGATTGCACCGAGCAGCCACGCGCCGAGGACCGTTCCGGCCACGACGACGCCGCGAACCCCGACGCCGCCTTCCGCAGCGATTCCTCCCAGCGCAAGGAAGGCGATGCCGGCGCTGACGAGCGCCGCGCCGGCCAGGATGCGCAACGTCGAAGGGCGAAAGCCGGCGGGCAGCGGTGGCGATCGCTCGAATCGTCCGACCAGTGGCAGCAGCGCAGCGAGTCCGACGGCCAGCGCGAGGAACCACGGGATGCGCGCCCACCACCACTGCGGACTGCCCGGAGGCCAGTGCAGCCCGACGCCGCCCGCAAGGTGCGCCAGGCCGACCAGCAGTGCGAGCACGGTCAGGTGCCACAGGTAGACCGTCATGATCGTGCCGTTGACGAGCACCGTGGCCGCCCAGGCGCGCTGGCCGTCGAGCAGACGTCGCATCGGTCCCTCCAGCGCCAGGACCAGGCCGGTCTGTGCTGCGCCGAGCGCGAGCAGCAGCACGTCGGGCGGCAGCGTGTTGGAGACCGCCTCGCCGGGCACGCCGACCATGCTGATCGGATACGGACCGAATCGCGTCAACGCAAACCACGCCAGTGCGCCGCCGGCGAGCCACGGCAGCGCATGACGCGGTCCGGCGAGGCGGCCGTCGCGCCACAGGTAGCCGAGCTGGTGCATTGCGATCCAGACGAACAGGTAATTGATCCAGCCAATGGCGGGGCGATGTCCGTCATGGAACCGCAGCACGTCGACGACGACGGCGAGCGCCACCGGCAGCCAATACGACCAGATGCCGAAGCGCCGCCAGGCGGCTCGCGTCACGGGCACGACCAGGACCACCAGCAGGTAGACCGCGAGGAACCACATCGGCACCAGCGCGAGAATCGAGCCGTGTTTGATCATCTCGTAGCTGACGCCGAAGCGACGGAAGACGAGGGCGATCGCGGCCCACGCCAGGATCAACGGCACGACCGGGCCGATCAACCGCCGGGCGCGACCGGCGACCCAGGTGCCGTAGGGCGTGCCGGAGCGTTGCGCCGCATCCCACGACGCCGCGTTGGAGTAGCCGCCCACCAGGAAGAAGACCGGCATGACCTGGAACAGCAGCGTGAGCCACTGTGTCCACGGCTGCACCGCAAGCATGTGATCGAGGCGGAGTCCGTCCGCTGCAATCCACGGCGCTGCGATCAGCCAGTGGCCAAACACGACGGCGCTGATCGAGAGCGCGCGGAGCCAGTCGACGTAACGGTTGCGCGACGGCGGCGTGTCCGCCGCCATTGCCAAAGCTCGAGTCCAGGCGGACACGGCACCTCCTGATTTTTCGGCGAGTCTCGGGCAGGCGAGGACCGCGGTCAACGCGTGACGCCGGAACGAGTGCACAAAAAAAAGGCCCGGGTTGCCCCGGGCCTTCCTGGTCTCGATCGGCTCAGGCGCAAAAGCGCCCGGGGCGATTACCAGCGACGCTGACCGCCGCCGCCGCCGCCACCACCGTAGCCGCCGCCACCGCCGCCGCCGCCGCCGAAGCCGCCACCCGGACGGCCACCGCCGCCCGGACGACCACCACCGCCGCCGCCGCCGCCGGTGCGGGGACGATCCTGCGCTTCGTTGACGCGCAACGGGCGACCGCCCATGTTGAAGCCATTGAGCGCCTGCATGGCGCGCTGTGCATCAGCCTGCGGCATCTCGACGAAGCCGAAGCCGCGCGGCCGACCGGTTTCACGATCGGAAGGCAGAGCGACGGACTCGACGGTGCCATGCTGCGCGAAGAGGTCACGCACTTCGCTCTCGGTGGCCGTGAAAGGCAGGTTGCCCACGTAAATCTTGGTCATTCGAACATCCTAAGAAAAAAACAACACACAACGACAGGACAATTAATAGCCGATACGCCCAGTCATCGCTGGCCTTTCCAAGGCCAGCGCACGGGCGATCCCTGTCACCTGATCGAAGACGTTTCGGCTTAACAAACCAGGCGCCGAGAGGCGCCCTGCAAGACACGGACGGGCAACGATCTCGGCGCAGCTTAGCACAAGCTCATGTCCATCAAGGAAAAATTGCGCGCTCGGAGTCGCCTGGCTGATGCGTTCGAGGCTACCAGCGATCCCCGCCGCCCCCGGACGCCCCGCCCCGGGGCGAGCGTGGCGGCCGCTCGCGCGCCTCATTGACGCGCAGCGCGCGACCGTTCATGTCGAAACCGTTCAGGGCGGCGGTGGCCTTCTGGGCGGCGTCCGCCGGCATGTCGACGAATGCGAAGCCTCGGGGACGACCCGTGTCGCGGTCCGTGATGATCTTCACCGAGTCCACGGCGCCGTGCTCGCCGAACAGGCCGCGGATCTCGTCTTCGGAGGCGCTGAAAGGCAGGTTGCCAACGTACAGGGTCGTCATCGACGGAACCGAAAAAAACGCCAAAGTCAAGAGTACCTACACCGATGGCCTGCTGCAACCTAAATCATTGATGCAGCGCAAAAAAACCGACCCAAGCGGCGCCGAAGCCAAGGGTCGCGCCCCTCTTTCCCGGTCACTGCTTCCGAGCCGCTTCCATGTGTTTCTTGAAGTAGGTCCAGCTCGTCTCGTTCGGGCGCTGGTCGTCGGCCGGCGGCGGCTCCTTGTAGATCGGGCCACGTGCCTCGATCGCCGAGCGCATGCCGGCGGGCAAGTCCGCGTAGCTGTCGAGCTTGCGGCCCGCGCCGTTGAAATAGAGATTGCCCGCGCGACCGCGCATCTTCATCCAGGGCAACCAGTCGGAGATGCGCGCCCACGCGACATTGACGTCGGCGGAGTGCGTCTGCGGATCGGCCAGGTCGGACATGCGCCCGAAGAAGTTGAACATCTCGACGGCGTGGTAGGTGCCGCCGACGTAGTCCTGGAAATCCCCGCCGAGCGGGTTGCGGTAGAAGAGCGGCACGGTGGTCGTCCCCCACCAGTGATCGCCCATCACCTGCAGGTCCGTCTCGAACGGCTTGCCGTCCGCCTTGAGCGGGAAGATCGGCGCGCGGAAATTGACCGGATCGTTGGCGATGTGGAGCACCTGCACGGTCTCGCCGCTCCAGGGATTCTGCCACTCGTCGATGATCTCGCCGGTCGTCGGATCCTGGTAGAACAGGATCTCGCGCGAGACCTGCCGAAAGCCCCGACCGCGGATCGGGTCGATCACGGTCGCGCACTGCCGCGTGTTCATGCCCTCGAAGCGAAACAGCAGGCGATCGGGCTCGCCCGGGACCCGGCTGTAGGTCTCGCCCACCCAGTAGTAGACGGTGGGCCGGCTGTCCTCCGTGGAGCACTGCACCTTGCGGAACGCCGTGATCGCGCCTTCCGGCGTGCCGATGTCGAGCGTCGCGCCGGGCTTCGCCGCGGACGCTGCGAACGGTGCCGCCAGTGCGGCGGCGAGCGCAATGGCGCGCGTGAACCTCATGCCCATGAAGACTCTCCCCCTGATGCGTGACGGTCGGGGGATTATGTCCTGCCGGACGCAGCCGACAACAATCAGCCGCGCGCCCGATCGATCCAGTGCTCGATGTTGCGCAGGTTCGTCCAGTCGCCTTCGCGGTCATTCCAGCCGCGCAGCCACGCCGCGCGATCCGTGCCGCTGCCGGCCGCGATCGCGCGTGCGGCGATGATGCGGGCAAACTGGTCGGGCTGGGGTCGGGGGTCGAGCTGTTCTTCGAGCACGGCGCGGCATCCGGTGTGGCTGGTGTCTGCATTCGACACCAGCGACGTTGCGGATGCGTGACGCCCGCGTGACGTTTCGCGGACCGCGCGTGCGCTCATCCGCCGCGCAGCGCACCCCACAGCGTCCACGCGCCGATGACGATGAACCCGACGCCCGCGACGATCGAGAGGTGCCTCGTGTTCACGTAGTGGGACAGTGCGCTGCCGGCGACGACCGCAATCGCCGTCGAGGCGACCAGGGCCGCCGCGGCGGCGAAGAACACGAACAGCGCGCTGTTCTGCCGGTTCGAGGCGAACAGCACGGTGGCCAGCTGCGTCTTGTCGCCGAGTTCGGCGAGGAACACCGTTGCGAAAATCGCCATCGTCGTTTTCAGGTCCACTTTGTGCTCCGTTCATTGTGGCGCCGTGCGCGCACGAGGTGTGCCGGAGGGCAGGGACGGCCCGTCCCTGCCCTCCGGCACACCTCGCGCACGCACGGCTGAATTCGCTCCGCTGAGTTCACCGCTGCGTCGCGTTTGCGTCGGTGACGCTGCCACCTGCAGTCGGTGCTGCGTCCCGGGCGGGCGCAGGGGTCGGGTTCGACGGGCCCTGCGCGGCATGGACGCCGCGCCGGGAGCCCCCAGGGAAGGGTTCACGGCGTCCCGTCGAATCCGACCCCTGCGCCCGCCCGGGACGCAGCAGCTACGGACAGTCATGCAGCGTCCAACCGAGCAACCAAAGCGGCAAAGCGACTCAAGCCGGCTCGAGGTACGTATACCCGTTCAGCTCCCCGTCGTAGAAGCGCCGCAGCGCCTGGCTCTCGGACAGCGACAGGCGACCCTCGCGCACGGCGCGCTCGCAATCGCGAGCGAGCTGCGGCAGCAGACGGTCGACGTCGTAACGCATGTAGCGCAGCACCTCGGCCGCGGTGTCGCCCTTCACCGTCTCCTCGATCCACCAGCCGCCCTCGTCGTGCAGCTTGATGTGCACGACGTGCGTGTCGCCGAACAGGTTGTGCAGGTCGCCGAGCGTTTCCTGGTAGGCGCCGACCATGAACGCGGCGAGGTAGTAGGGCTCGCCTGCGTGCAGTTCGTGCAGCTCGAGCGTGCGCTTGGTCTCGCGCAGGCTCACGAAGCGGTCGATCTTGCCGTCGGAGTCGCAGGTGATGTCCGCCAGCACCGCATTGCGAACCGGCCGCTCGTCCAGCCGGTGGACCGGCATGATCGGGAACAGCTGGTCGATCGCCCAGCTGTCGGGCAGCGACTGGAACACCGACATGTTGCAGAAGTAGATGTCGCTCAGGATCGACTCGAGGCCCTGCAGCTCCTCCGGCACGGTTTCGAGCCGCCGGCAATGATCGCGGATCTTTGCGCAGGTGGCCCAGTACAGCCGCTCGACCAGGCCGCGGTGCTCGAGGCTCAGGTAGCCCAGGTTGAACATCTGCAGCGCCTGCTCGCGCGCCTGCTGCGCGTCGTGGTAGCACTCGACGAGGCGCCGCTCGGTGATCGAGCGATAGGCGTCGCGCAGGTCCCGCACGGGTTGCGGCACCTCGGCGTCGCCGGCGAGTTCCCGCGAATCCTGCTCGCTCACCGTGAAGCGGTCGAGCGCAGAGCTGCCGAGCGTGTTGAACACGAGCAGGCTGTGGTGGGCGGCGATCGCCCGCCCGGACTCGCTGACGATCACCGGGTGGTCGATGCCGCGCGCGTTGCAGACGCTCGCGATCCGGTAGACGACGTCGCTCGCGTACTCCGCCAGCGTGTAGTTCATCGACGAGGCGTAGTTGGTGCGACTGCCGTCGTAGTCGACGCCGAGGCCGCCGCCGACGTCGATGTAGCGCAGCCCCGCACCCATCAGCTTCAGCTCCGCATAGACGTGCGCGAGCTCGTTGACGGCGTCCTTGACGCGGCGGATGTCCTGCAGCTGGCTGCCCGGGTGGCAGTGCACGAGCTGCAGGCAGTCCTCCATTCCCTGCTCGCGCAGCACGCGGAACAGCTCGAGGATCTCGGTCACGAACAGGCCGAACTTCGACTTCTCGCCCGACGACTCCCGCCAGCGGCCGGCCCCTTCGCTCGCGAGCTTGACGCGCACGCCGATGCGGGGCCGCACCTCGTAGGCGCGGGCGTGCTTGAGGATCAGGGCGAGCTCGTCGAAGTTCTCGACCACCGGGATGATGGTGCGGCCGAGCTTGGTCGCGAGGATCACGGCCTCGATGTAGCTGTCGTCCTTGAAGCCGTTGCAGACGATCATCCGCTCGGACTCGCCCTCGGTCATCGCCATGACCGCGAGCAGTTCCGGCTTGGAGCCCACCTCGAGCCCGAAACCGAATTCGCGCCCGTAGCCGTAGACCTCCTCGACCACGAGGCGCTGCTGGTTGACCTTGATCGGGAACACCGCGCTGTAGCGGTTGCGATAGTCGTTCTCGGCGATCGCGCTCGCGAACGCGTCGTGCAGCCGCTTCAGGCGATGGCGCAGGATGTCCGAGAAACGCACCACGACGGGCGCGGTCAGGTCGCGAGCCTCGAGCCCGCGAATCACCTCGTGCAGGTCGATCTCGTGATCCGCCGTCTGGTCCGGGCGCACGACGACGTGGCCCTCCGCGTTGATGCCGAAGTAGCCATTGCCCCAGGCGTTCACGCCATACAGGTCGAGCGAGTCCTCGATCTTCCAGGGGCTGCCTGCGACGGGCTTGCGCGCGGGGTTCTGCACTCTCGTCGGCTCCGGGCCGGGGGGGGGTCAAAAAGTGGCGCGAACGATAGCAGAAGCCGCCGGGAAAAGTTCGCTTTCGGCGGCCGCCGCTCAGGCCGATTCGCCGGTGCGCACCGGGCGGGCCGGGTCGCTCGACCACTCGCTCCAGGAGCCGGGGTAGAGGCGCGCGCCACCGAGTCCGGCATGCTCGAGCGCGAGCAGCAGGTGACAGGCGGTGACGCCCGAGCCGCACATCGCAATCGTCCGGTCGGCGGGCACGCCGTCGAGGCTCGCCGACAGCTGGCGGCGCAGCTCGTCGGGCGGCAGGAAGCGCCCCTGGGCGTCGAGGCTCGCGGTGAACGGATGGTTGCGCGCGCCGGGAACGTGCCCCGCGACCGCGTCGATCGGTTCGACTTCGCCCCGGTAGCGCTCGGGCGCCCGCACGTCGAGCACGCGCGCGGTCGCGTCGCCGGCCGTGATCAGCACCGTCGCTGCGTCCGCGGTGCACGCCGGGCGCAGCCGCGCGACGAAATCTCCGCTGGCGGGCGTGGGCACGGCGTCGTCCAGTGGCAGGCCCAGCGCGAGCCAGCGACGCATGCCGCCGTCGAGCACCTGGACCGCGTCGTGACCGAGCCAGCGCAGCATCCACCACAAACGGGCCGCATAGGCGCCGTTCCCGTCATCGTAGGCAACGACGAGCGACCCGGCGTTGACGCCCCAGGCCCGCAGCCGTGCCTCGAACGTCGCAGGGGAAGGCAGCGGGTGACGTCCCGACGTCGCGGTCGCGGGCGCCGCCAGGTCGCGGTTGAGGTCCGCATACACGGCACCGGGCAGGTGCTCGTCGAGGTAGCGCTCGCGTCCCGAGTCCGGACGCGCGAGGTCGAAGCGGCAGTCGAAGATCCGCAACCGCGGATCCCCGAGCCGTTCCGCGAGTGCCTCGGCCTGGATCAACGTGAGCGTGCTCATGGTTCGACACTCCTGGCCGCGAAGGTACCGCGGCGCGGGTCGCATCAGTACAATCGCGCGGCCGCGCCTGTGCGCAATACGCAGCTGGCAAGAGGATACTGCATGTCGCTCGAACTCTACTGGGGCAGCGGAAGCCCCTACTCGTGGCGGGTGCAACTGGCGCTCGAATACAAGCGGCTGGCCTACGAGTCGCACCTGCTGCAGTTCTCGATGCAGGAGCACAAGTCGCCGCAGATGTTGCGCATGAACCCGCGCGGCCGCGTGCCGGTGCTGAAGGACGGCGAGTTCATCGTCTTCGAGTCGCTCGCCTGCCTGCTCTATCTCGACCGCAGGTATCCCGAGCCGCCGATCTTCGGTCGCACGCCCGAGGAAGCGGGCACGATCATGCGGGTGATCTGCGAGTACCAGGCCTACGCCGAAAGCCACCTGATGCAGATCGTCTATGCCGTGTTCTTCGAAAACATGGACGAGCGCGCCGAGGAGGTGACTCGCGCGATGCACATCGTCGCCGGCGAGGCCCGCACGATCGAGGGGCGCCTCAGCGCGTCCGACTGGCTGGTCGGCGAGCAGGTGTCCGCCGCGGACATGGTCGTCTTCCCCGGCATCATGCTGCTGCTGCGCGCGATGGAGAAGCGCGAGGCCGGCGAACTGCGCTCGCGTTTCCTGCCCATGGAGACGACGTACCCCGCGATCGCGCGCTGGATTCGCCGCGTCGAGGCGCTGCCCGGCTACGACCGTACCGTGCCGCCGCACTGGCGCGAAGGGGCGCTGCGCGGCTGACGGCGGCGCGCTGCCGCGCAACGTCCGCAAGGGGTGACCTGACGACGAATATGGGTAAACTAGCGATCATGAGCAATTACCCGGTCCACGTCCCCTTTCCCGGGCGCCTGATCTTCGTCGGCTTCGGCAGCATCGGCCAGGGCGTGCTGCCGCTGATCCTGCGGCACGTCGGCATCCAGCCCGACCAGATCACGATCGTCACGGCGGAGGAGGCGGGCGAGAAGATCGCCGCCGAGTACGGTGTGCGTTTCATCAAGCACCCGCTCACCCGAGAGAACCACAAGAACGTGCTCGATCCGATCGTGGGTCGTGGCGATTTCCTGCTGAACCTCTCGGTCGACGTGTCGAGCATCGCGCTGATCCAGCTGTGCTGGGAGAAAGGCGCGCTCTACCTCGACACCTGCATCGAGCCGTGGCCGGGCGGCTACACCGATCCCACGGTGCCACCCGCGCGCCGCACCAATTACGCGCTGCGCGAATCCGCGCTGGCGCTGCGCGAGACGAAGACGCGTGCGCCGACAGCGGTGATCACTCACGGTGCGAATCCCGGCCTGGTGTCGCACTTCGTCAAGCAGGCGCTGCTCAACATTGCCGCGGACACCGGCGTCGAGCACGGCGACCCGAACACGCGCGACGAGTGGGCGCGCCTCGCGCACAAGCTCGGCGTGAAGACCATCCACATTGCCGAGCGCGACTCGCAGGTCCCGACCAACCCCAAAGAACCGGGCGAGTTCGTCAACACCTGGTCGGTGGACGGTTTCGTCGGCGAAGGCTGCCAGCCGGCCGAGCTCGGCTGGGGCTCGCACGAGAAGAACTGGCCGCGCGACGGCAAGAAGCACGACTTCGGGCGCGGCAGCGCGATCTACCTCAACCAGCCCGGCGCCGGCACGCGCGTGCGCACGTGGACGCCGCTGGCCGGGCATTTCCACGGTTTCCTGATCACTCACGGCGAATCGATCTCGATCTCCGATTACCTGACGATCAAGAAGGGCGAGCAGCTCGTCTACCGGCCGACCGTGCACTACGCGTACCACCCGTGCGATTCGGCCGTGCTGTCCGTGTACGAGCTGGCGGGACGCAACTGGATCATGCAGGAGCGCAAGCGGCTCATCGTCGACGAGATCGTCAAGGGCGTCGACGAGCTCGGCGTGCTGCTCGCCGGCCACAAGAAGAACGCGTACTGGTACGGCTCGCAGCTTTCGGTGCAGGAAGCGCGCCAGCTTGCGCCGCACAACAGCGCCACGTCGCTGCAGGTCACCGTGTCGGCGCTGGCGGGCCTGATCTGGGCGATGGAGAACCCGAACAGCGGCATCGTCGAGCCCGACGAGCTGGACTACAAGCGCATCCTCGAGATCTGCCGCCCGTACCTCGGCCTCGTGGTCGGCGAGTACACCGAGTGGCACCCGCTGGTCGAGCGCAGCCGGATGTTCCAGGAAGACCTCGACGAGACGGATCCCTGGCAGTTCAAGAACGTGCGCGTCGTGTGACCGACGGGCGCGTCGAGGGCGGTTGTCTCTGCGGCGCGGTGCGCTTCAGCATCGGCCTGCCACCGCTCTGGGTCGCCCATTGCCACTGTTCGATGTGCCGGCGCGCCCAAGGCGCCGGCTTCGTCACCTGGGTCGGGGCGAGCGAGACGGGTTTCGTGCTGCAGTCCGGTGCCGAAGCTCTCGCGCGCTACCCGTCTTCGGCTGCGGCGGTGCGCAGCTTCTGCAGCCGCTGTGGCTCGCCGCTCTTCTTCCAGTCCAGCCGCTGGCCCGGCGAAATCCACGTCACGCTCGCGAGCCTCGATTCCGCGGCCGGACTCGAGCCGGCGGCCCATGCGTACTGGAACAGTCGTGCCGGCTGGATCCATTGGGATGGCGGCACGTTGCCGAAGGTAGAGCCGGAGGGAAGCGGATAGCGGATAGCGGATAGTGAAGAGGGCCAGCTGCGCTGGCCGTATTCTTCCGCTATCCACTATCCGCTATCCGCTTCCTCATACCTGACTTCCGTCACCACGAACGTCCGCCGGCCTCCCGGCACCTCCGCGGTCACCTCGTCGTCCCGGCGCCGGCCCATCAATGCGCGGGCCAGCGGGGAATCCATGCTGACGTGCTGGCGCGCAGGATCGATCTCGTCCGGCCCGACGATGCGGAACTCGGTCTCGTGCCCTTCCTCGTCCTCGACACGGACCCACGCGCCGAAAAAGACGCGACTGCGGTCGTCCGGTGGCCGGCTCACGACCACCAGTCCGTCCAGTCGCTTGCGCAGGTAGCGCACGCGGCGGTCGATCTCGCGCAGCTGCTTCTTGCCGTAGATGTACTCGGCGTTCTCGGAGCGATCGCCCTGGGCCGCCGCCTCCGCAACGGCCCGCGTGACCTGTGGACGATGCACGCGCCACAGGTAGTCGAGTTCCTCGCGCAGCCGGCGCGCACCCTCGGCGGTGGCGTACTTGGAGCCCGCGGGCTCCGGCCGGCGGTAACGCGTCATGGTTCCGGAATCTCCCCGGGTCGGCCGGAAGGAGTGTGCGTGCCGTCACGGAAGCGAGGTGCCGTCATCAGTAGTTTCGCGGTCCATGGCCATCAAGTACTACGCGCATTTTCTCGTCGACCAGCCCGAGCCTCGTGGCCTGCAGGAATATCGCGGCGTCGTCGAGCTCGACGCCCAGCCGAGCCGGAGCGGGCGCGAGTTGCGGGAGGCCGCGCACATCATCGCCCGCAACATGGGCCGTCCGCCGCGCGAGGTGAAAGTGCTGCAGTGGTCGCGACTGCACTGACCTCACGAACCGATCCCCTGGCGGACTCTTCCCTTCCCTTCGACCAGAGTCCGCTACTCGACCCCGGGCCACAAACCCGGGGTCTTTTTCTTTGCGCTCACGGGCTGCCGATGCGCAGCGCCGCGATCGCGATGCGCACCTCGAGCAGGAAGCTGAGCAGCGCGCCGACCAGCGCCGCCATGGCCAGCACGAACAGCACCGCGACCGGACCCGCCAGGTTCAGCGGCACGAACGTGCTGGCAAACAGCACGGCGACGACCAGCGCGACCAGCAGCGCCGCGATCGTGCCCAACGTGATCGAGACGTTGATGAACTTCGCCCGGCGGGCGGCGACGCGCAGCTGTTCGCGTCCGTCGTCGGGGGCTGCAACGGTCGCCTGACGCAGGCTTTCCTCGACCTTGCGCGCCCGGTCGACGATGCGGGCGAGCCGGTTCGTCAGCACGCCGAGCAGCACCCCGATGCCCGAGAGCAGGAAGACGGGCGCCACCGCGAGGTCGATGGCGTGCGCGATGTCGACGACTTCGATTCCGTCCATGGGCGCGCATTGTAGTGCAGCGCCTGCGGGCTCGTTGCCTCGCGCAAGCGCGTCGCGCAACATGCGGCCGCAGGGGGACGACGCATGGCGTTCAAGGATCACTTCTCGAGCCAGTCCGCCGCCTATCGCCGCTATCGCCCGGAGTACCCGGCCGCGCTGATCCGCTACGTCGCATCGCTTGCACCGGACCGGCGAGTCGCGATCGATTGCGCGACCGGCAATGGCCAGGCGGCCGTTGCGCTGGCGGAGCACTTCGAAACCGTGCTGGCGGTCGATGGCAGCTGGAGCCAGCTCGAGCGCGCGCAGGCCCATGCGCGCGTCCATTATGCGGCGGGCCTGTCGGAACAGCTGCCGTTGCGCGATCGCAGCGTGTCACTGGTCGCGGCTGCGCAGGCGGCTCACTGGTTCGACTTCGATCGCTTCCATGCCGAGTGCCGCCGCGTGCTGGTGCCGGGCGGCGTGGTTGCACTCTGGACCTACGAGAAGTTCCGCGTCGATCCGCGAGTGGATGCGGTCATCGACCAGTTCTACTCGGCGGTGGTCGGCCCGTACTGGCCGTCCGAGCGACGCTTCGTGGACGAGGCCTATCGCACGCTGCCGTTCCCGTGGCGTGAGGAATCCGCGCCGCCGTTTGCGCTCGAGACCGACTGGGAGCTGCAGCAGGTCATGGGCTACCTCGCCACGTGGTCGGCCGTGCAACGTTACAAGGACCAGCGCGGCGAGGATCCGCTGCCGGCACTCACGCCACGGCTGGCCGCGGAGTGGCCGGACGGCAAGGCGCGCCGCCTGCGCTGGCCGATCCACCTGCGTATCGGCCGGGCCTGATTCCTCTATACTTCGGGTCGCTCGGGCGAGCCCATGGAAAGCGCCGGAAGGAGACATTGATATGCACATGTTGAAGGTGGCTGCGATCACGGTTGCAAGCCTGTTTCTGTCGGCCTGCGGCTACAACACGCTCCAGGTGCAGGACGAGGCGGTGAAGTCGGCCTGGTCCGAAGTCGTCAACCAGTACCAGCGTCGCGCCGACCTGATCCCGAACCTCGTTGCCACCGTCAAGGGCTTCGCCGCGCAGGAGCAGGCGGTGCTCGTCGGCGTGACCGAGGCTCGCGCCAGGGCCACGCAGGTGAATGTCGACGCCAACAACCCCGAGTCGCTGAAGCAGTTCCAGGCGGCGCAGGGCGAGCTGTCGAGTGCGCTGTCGCGGTTGATGGTCGTCGTCGAGCGCTACCCTGAACTCAAGTCCGACCAGAATTTCCGCGACCTGCAGGCGCAGCTCGAGGGCACCGAGAATCGCATCACCGTGGCGCGCAACCGCTACATCCAGGCGGTGCAGGACTTCAACGTCACGGTGCGCAGGTTCCCGACGAACCTGACGGCCATGGTGTTCGGTTACGACGTGAAGCCGAATTTCACCGTCGAGAACGAGGCCGCCATCGCGACCCCGCCGACGGTCGACTTCTCCAGCACCCCGGCACCCGCAGGGCAACCGCCGGCAGCGGCCGAGCCGGCACCCGCGCCCGCCGGCGGGTGAGGGGCGCTCGCGCCGTCGCGGGGGCGGCCCGGACATGCCATTGATCGCGTCGGGTCGACCCGGGTTGCGATTGCTCGCGGCGCTGTCTTGCGCCGCCGCGATCCTTGCCTGCGGTCCGGCGTACACGCAGGCGCTGGTGGCCGTCCCGCCGCTGTCTTCCCCGGTCACCGATCTTGCCGGAGCGTTGACGCCGGACCAGTCCGCGGCGCTCGACGCGAAGCTGAGGGCGTTCGAGAGCGCACAAGGCAGCCAGGTCGCCGTGCTGATCGTCCCGACGACGCAGCCCGAGGAAATCGAGCAGTACGCGCTCCGCGTTGCCGAGGCCTGGAAGATCGGCCGCGGCGGCGTCGATGACGGTGCGATCCTGCTGGTCGCACTGGAGGATCGGCGGGTGCGGATCGAGGTGGGTTACGGACTCGAGGGCGCATTGCCCGACGCAACCGCGAACCGGATCATCGAGGAAGACATCGTCCCGCAGTTCCGTCGCGGCGATTTCGCCGGAGGAATCGCCACCGGCGTCGACCGCATGCTGCGGGTCATCGAGGGCGAGCCCCTGCCCGAGCCGCAAGCGCGCTCGCCGGCGCAGGGCGTGCCGGGCCTGTTCCAGGTGCTGCCCTTCCTGTTCGTGTTCGCGATGGCTGGCGGCGCGGCGCTGCGGCGCATGTTGGGACGGGTCGGCGGCGCGCTCGCGACGGGCGGCCTGCTCGGTTTCCTGACCTGGGTCCTGGTCGGCATCCTCGGCTTCGCCATCGGCGTCGGCATTTTTGCGTTCATCCTGGTGTTGCTGGGCGGTCTTGGTGGTGGCGGCGGCGGCGGAGCCGGCGGCAACGGCTGGTACAGCCGGCGTCACGGTGGTGGCTGGGGTCACCCGGGCGGATTTGGCGGCGGGGGTGGCGGTTTCGGTGGCGGCTGGAGCGGCGGGGGTGGCGGTTTTGGAGGCGGCGGCGCCTCGGGGCGCTGGTGAGCCGATGGATACCGGGCGCTGGTTCCGACACCTTTTTGCAACCCGCCGGGCGCTGCTCCGCGCGTTTCCGCAATCCGGGCTGCTGCAGATCGAGGCCGCCGTCGACGAGTCGGAGCGATGGCATGCCGGCGAGATCCGCATCGCGATCGAGAGTTCGCTCGAGCCCGGCGAGGTGTGGCGAGGCAAGACGCCGCGCGAGCGAGCACTCGAGGTGTTTGCGGCCCTGGGGGTCTGGGACACCGAGGCGAACAACGGGGTCTTGATCTACGTGCTGCTCGCCGACCACGATGTGGAAATCGTGGCCGACCGCGGGTACAACGACCGCGTCGGGGCTGCCGAATGGGCTGCGGTATGCGAGCATATCGACGCCGAGTTCCGCTCAGGCCGGTATCCGGAGGGCCTCGTCGCCGGCGTGCGGCGGGTCGGGCAAATCATCGCGACACATTTCCCACAGCGTCCCGGGCAACGGGACGAGAACGAGCTGCCCAACCGGCCGGCTCTGCTGTGACACGATCCGGGCGGCGAGTCCGCTGGAGGTGCCAATGACCAGACATCGATACGACGGCGCCGGACCGGCGGTCCGCCGCGCAGGTTCAGTTGCGGTACTGCTGGCGCTCGGCGGGTGCAGCCTGTTCGTGCCGCGCGAGCCGCCGCCGCCGCCGCCACCGCCACCGCCGCCGGTTCAGGAGCCGCTGGCGACGCACACCTTCCCGTTCGATCCGGAGACCACCGGCGTCGTGGGCGAGCTGCAGGTGACCTACGCCCGCTACGAAGACACGATTCCCGACATCGCGCGGCGCTTCAACCTGGGCTTCGACGAGGTCGCCCGGGCGAACCCGGGCGTGGACCCGTGGTTGCCGGGCGAGGGCACGCGCATCGTCCTGCCCACGCAGTTCGTGCTGCCCGACGCACCGCCCGAGGGGGTCGTGATCAACGTCGCGGCGCTGCGGTTCTTCTACTTCCCGAAACCGGACAAGGACGGCCAGCGAGTCGTCATCACTTATCCGATCGGGATCGGCAAGGTGGGCTGGGCCACGCCGATCGGCAAGACGAAGATCGTCTCGAAGCGCAAGGATCCTTACTGGACGCCGCCGGCCTCGGTGCGCAAGGAACACGCGGCCGAGGGTGACCCGCTGCCGGCCCGCGTGCCGCCGGGTCCCGACAATCCGCTCGGCAATCGAGCGATGAACCTCGGCTGGCCGAGTTACCTGATCCATGGCACCAACAAGCCCGCGGGCGTCGGCCTGCGCGCCAGCCACGGCTGCATCCGCATGTACCCCGAGGACGTCGTCACCGTGTTCGACATGATCCCGGTCGGGACCAAGGTCAACGTCGTCAACCAGCCGCTCGTGCACCGGTGGCAGGACGGCAGCTTCTACGTGCAGTCCTACCCGCCGCACGAGGAGACTCTGGACGAATCGAAGAATGCCGAGCACGCGATCTACAACGACGCGATCGCCGACAAGATCTTCCAGCGCGTCAAGCAGCACGGCGGCGCGATCGACTGGGACGTCACGAAGCAGGTCGTGACGGATGCGCGCGGCATCGCGGTGCCGGTGTCGAGGCGCGGCATCACGTTCGAATCGTTCATCGCGTCGGCGCGCCAGGTCACCAATACGCTGCCCAAGGGCGCCAACTGGGACGGTCGCGACGGCGACGAGACGGAAGATGCGCCCAAGGACGCCCCCACTGCGGCGGTTCGTGGCGGACGCTGACCGGGTCGGCGCGACGGCGCCGGCCGCATTCATATCGATCGCGGTCGCCTGGCTCGGCTGCTGCACCGCGGTCGCCGCTGCGGCGACGCGGGATCCCCATTCGCACGCGGAGCCGTCGCAGTACGTCGTGCGTCACGCGGCACTCGACCTCGAGACGGACTTCAGCGCGCATCGCCTGCGTGGTGCGGTGGACCTCACCGTCGAACGGATCGCGCCCACCGCCGACCGACTGCTGCTCGACACTCGCGGCCTCGAGATCAGGGCCGTGGGCTTGCGCGACGCGGCGGGCGACGTCACCCCGCTCGAGCATCGGTTGGGGCCGCCCGATCCGATCCTCGGTCGCGCGCTCGAGATCTACATGCCGGCTCCGACCGGCGCGACGGCACGACAAGTCGTGCGTGTCGAATATTCGACCGGGCCCGACGCCACGGCCCTGCAATGGCTTGCGCCCGAGCAGACGGCGGGGCGCGCCCAGCCATTCCTCTACACGCAGTCGCAGCCCGTCTACGCGCGCAGCTGGATCCCCGTCCAGGACAGCCCCGGCATTCGCTTCACCTACGAGGCGCGCATCCGCACGCCGCCCGGGCTGCAGGCGGTGATGAGCGCCGCGCGCGATCCGCGACCGTCCGGCACCGGCGAACACCACTTCGTGATGCCGCAGCCGATCCCTGCGTACCTCGTTGCGCTCGCCGTCGGCGATCTCGAGTTCCGCGAACTCGGTCCGCGCACCGGCGTGTTCGCCGAGCCGACCGTGCTCGCGGCGGCTGCGCACGAGTTTGCGGACCTCGAGGCGATGCTGGTCGCAGCAGAGCGACTCTTCGGTCCCTACCGCTGGGACCGCTACGACCTGCTGATCATGCCGCCGAGCTTCCCGATGGGCGGCATGGAGAATCCGCGGCTGTCGTTCATCAGCCCGACCGTGATCGCGGGCGATCGCAGCCTCGTGTCGATGATCACTCACGAGATGGCGCACTCGTGGTCCGGCAACCTGGTCACCAATGCCGGCTGGGGCGATTTCTGGTTGAACGAGGGCGTCACGACGTACCTCGAGCGCCGCATTCTCGAGGGCGTCTTCGGTTCGCGGCTCGCAGCGATGGAGCTGGTGCTCGGGCGACAGTACCTGGACGAGGAGATTGCCGACCTGATGGCCGCGGGCAAGTCGTCGGACACGGCGCTCGCGCTCGACCTGCGCGGACGGGATCCGGACGAGGCGCTGTCGAACATCGCCTACGAGAAAGGCAGCCTGTTCCTGCAGTTCGTCGAGTGGCGGGTCGGGCGTGCGGCGTTAGACGGGTTTCTGGCCGGGTACTTCCGTGATTTCGGCTTTCGCACGGTGACGACCGCCGAGTTCGAGGCGTATCTGCGCGCAAAGCTGCTGGCGCGGCATCCGGACGCAATCGGCGAGCGCGAGCTTCGGCAGTGGCTGTACGGAGCCGGCCTGCCGAGCGGCGTGCCGACGGTGCGCGACGCTGCGCTGGCTGCAGTCGAGCAACAGCGGGATGGATGGCTCGCCGGACGGCTCGAGACTGGCGAGCTGCCCGTGGAGTCCTGGAGCCCGCAACAATGGATGCGATTCCTCGACACCTTGCCCGACGACCTGACGGATCAGCAGCTGGCGGAACTCGCGGCGCACGGCGCGCTCGCCGAGGCGGGCAACTACGAAGTACTGCGCAGCTGGTTGTTGCTGGCGGTGCGCAGCGACTACCGGCCCGCCGACGCGCGACTCGAGTCATTCCTGGTCGGCACGGGCCGGCACAAGATGGTCAAGCGGCTGTACGAGGAACTCGCGCGCAACCCCGAGCGCCGCGCTCTCGGGTGCCGGATCTACGCCGAGGCGCGACCGGGCTACCACCCGACGACGCAGCAGATGGTCGACGCGCTGCTGCCGGACTGCGACCGGATCTGAGGGGGCCGCACCGAGCCTACGGTCGTCGCGGCTGCGCCGCGAGGGCTGTGGTCATCGAGCCCACGACCACCAGGCTCGCGCCCAGCAGGTTCCAACCGCTGAGCGACTCGGCCGGCACGCCCGCGGGCCAGAGCCAGGCCGCGCCCTGCATGGCCAGCACCGTGACGATCGGCGCCAGCGTGACCACCGCGCTGACGCGCGAGACCTCCCAGTGCTCGAGCGCCTCGGCGAAGCATCCGTAGGCGATCACGGTGTTGGCGCAGCAGAACACCAGCATGCCGAGCTGCAGACCATTCAGCTCGAGCACCTGCGCGAGCTGCGCCGGCGGCAACAGCAGCGGTACGGCGCCAGCATACAGCAGGAACAGCACCTGCCCGGACGCAAGCTGCGTCAGCAGTTGCTTCTGCGCCATCGCGTACACGGACCAGACCAGCGCGGAGAACAGCATGACGGCGACGCCGAGCCCGAGGCGCGTCTGCAACGCGAACACTTCGGCGAAGCGATCGTGAAAGAAGACCAGCAGTCCGGCCACCAGCACCGCGAACCCGGCCCACTGCCTTGGGGCGAAGCGCTCGTGGAACACGATGACGCCGCCGAACAGCAGGAACATCGGTGCGAGCTGGATCAGCACCTGGGCCACCGTCGGGCTCGTCAGCTCGAGCGACAGCAGGTAGCTCACGTAGTTCGCGACCAGGCACAGCAGCGCGACCGCATAGAGCACCCAGCCGCGCCGCGTCAGTGGCGCGCGCAGCGGCAGGCGCCGGCGCCAGGCTAGGAAGATGCCGAGCGCCACGGCCGCCGTCGCGAACCGGTACCAGGTGATCGTCCAGGCATCCATGCCCGCGAGCGTGACTTCGAGCGCGATGGGCAGCAGTCCCCAGAAGACCGCAGTGGTGAGCGCCAGTGCGAGGCCGAGCCGCCAGCGTCCGGAAGTCGAATGCATCTAGTGGTGGTGCCGAAGGGCGGCCAAGAATACTAGAACTTGTGCTAACTTACGTGCCGCGCAGGCGAGGGAGAGAGTTTGCGCGGGGGCACGAGTTTGCGGATTTCAAAATCAGGCGGCATCGACGTGGCTGAGGGGCCGGGCTCGGAGAGCTCCATTGCCCGTCTGCCCACCGCCGTCACTGCATTCGTCGGGCGCGCGCTGCGCGGCCCGGTCAATCACCCCGTCGCAGTGCGCAGCTACGCGGAGTTCCACAACGTGTTCGGCGGTCTCTGGCAGCCGAGCACGCTGTCCTACGCCGTCGAGCAGTTCTTCGAGAATGGCGGGCGCAAGGCCGTCATCGTCCGCGTCGTGAACGGCGGTGCGCCGGCCAGCATCACGCTGCCTTGCGGCACCGGCGAGGTGCTCACGCTCGTGGCCCTGAGCCCGGGCTCGCGCGAGGCGCTGCGCGCGTCGGTCGACTACGACAACATCGGTGCCAACGAGCCCGATCGCTTCAACCTCGTGTTGCAGCGCGTGCGCTCGCCGGGTTCCGAGCACATCGAGGACCAGGAGATCTTCCGCCGTCTGTCGATCGCGCCGGGCACGGCGCGTTACGTCACCGCGGCGCTGCAGGAGTCGGCGCTGGTGCGCGTCCGGGGCGACGTGCCGGCCATCCGGCCGGAGCGCACGTTCCTCGCCGGATCGCGCCATCCGATCGGTTACGTCGATTCGAATCCCGATGGCGACGACGGCGCGCCGCTCACCGACTACGACCTGATCGGCTCGCCGTCGGCGGGCTCGGGCCTGTTCGCGCTGGCCGGCGCCGACGACGTGCATTTCGTCTGCATTCCGCCGCCCGCGCGCGACCGCGATCTCGGCGCGAGCGTGCTGCTGGTGGCCGATCGGTTGTGCCGCGAACGCCGTGCGATGCTGGTGGTCGATCCGCCTTCGGCCTGGCAGACCAGCGAGGATGCAGTGCGGGGCCTGCGCGAATTCGACTTCCGCTCGGACCACGCGCTGCTCTGTTTCCCGCGCATCGTCGCGCACGACCGGTTGCGCGGCCGCACCGAGACGTTTGCCAATTGCGGCGCCGTGACCGGCGCGCTCGCACGGATGGACGAGCAGCGTTCGCCGTGGGAGGCGGGGCCGGACCAGGAAATCCTGCTGCGGCCCGGCGCGCGTCCGGCGCACGTCTGCACCGACGCCGAGCGCCACTCGCTGGCTGCGCACGGCATCAATGCGTTGCAGTCGCTGCGGACGGCGAGTTCGCGGGCACTGCCACTCAGGACCCTGGCCGGCGGCACGGCGGCGAGCGCCGACCAGGCACTGCTGACGCCGCAGCGACGACGCCTGCTGCTGATGGGCAGCATCGAGCGCGGCACGCGCTGGGTCGTCTTCGAGGCGGCCGAGCGGAAGGTGTGGCAGAAAGTCGAGCGGCAGGTGCAGGCGTTCCTGAAGCCGTTGGGTACGAGCGGCGTCTTTGGACCGCAACCTGCTGCAGACAGTTGCCAGGTCGTCTGCGACGAGCGTGTCAACGGGCCGGAGGACGTCGCGGCTGGTCGCGTCAACATCCTCGTTTCCATCCCGTCCGGACGCCTGGGCCGCTACCAGTCGTTCCTCGTGACCCATGCCCGTGACGGCAGCCGTGTGCGGCCGGCACGCTCGCATCTATTGCCGGCTGGAACACGGATGACGGTCGAAGGCCTGCCGGTCGACGTGCCAGCCGACGACACGCAGCGTCCGCGGACGCTGGCGCAGGAACTCTTCGGCCACTACCGCGAGCCGCGGGCCGAGCCGTCAGCCGTGGCGGACGGTCGCTCGCCCATACCCCCCGCCGCCGGGCGTCTCGATCCGGAGACGATCGCCCGCATCCACCGCGATTTCGGCAGTCGCCTGCAGCGTTTCTGACGACCCGTCGCGCCGCGCGAGCCGATTGACGCCGCATCGGCCAGGCTCGCCGCCGGCCATTCCAAACGGTGCGATACGGCGGTGATTCGACAGGATCGCTGCCGTCATCGCCTCGCGGAACTCCACCTCGCGGACCAGTCCGTCGCCGCCGCGGAACTCGCCGTCGCCCCCCGAACCGTCGCGCAGCGAGAACTCGCGCAGCAGCACCGGGAAGCGGCTCTCGAGCACCTCCGGGTCCGTCAGGCGCGAGTTCGTCATGTGCGTCTGCACGCCACTGGCGCCGTCGAAGCCCGGCCCGGCGCCGGATCCGCCTGCGATCGTCTCGTAGTACTGGTAGCGCGCGGTGCCGAACGTGAAGTTGTTCATCGTGCCCTGCGCGGCGGCTTGCAGCCCGAGGGCGCCGTACAGCGCGTCGACGATGCACTGCGAGGTTTCGACATTGCCCGCGACGACCGCGCCCGGCGGCACCGGGTCGAGCATCGAGCCCTGCGGCACCCGGATGTCGAGCGGGCGCAGGCAACCGGCATTCAGCGGGATCGGTTCCGCGATCAACGTGCGAAACACATACAGCACTGCAGCCACGGTGACCGCGCGCGGCGCGTTGAAATTATTCGCGTCCTGCGCCGAGGTGCCGCTGAAGTCGACGACCGCCGAACCCGCCGCCCGGTCGATCGTGACGCTGACGGCAATTCGCTGCCCGTCGTCGAGCTCGTAGTCGAAGCGGCCGTCGCGCAGCCGGCGGATCGCGCGGCGCATGCAGGCCTCGCCATTGTCCTGGACGTGGGCCATGTACCCGAGCAATGCCGGCCAGCCGTGCATCGTGGCGGCGCGCTCGAGTTCGCGGATGCCGCGGGCGTTCGCGGCGAGTTGCGCGCGCAGGTCGGCGAGGTTCTGGTCGGGATCGCGCGCCGGCCACCGGATGTCGGCGAGCAGGTGGCGCACCTCGGTCTCTGTGAAGCGGCCATCGCGGACGATGCGGACCGGCGGAATCAGCACGCCTTCCTCGGCGATGTCGCGGCTGCCGGGTGGCATCGATCCCGGCGTCGAGCCACCGACGTCCGCATGGTGCGCACGCGATGCGGTGAAGAAGTGAAGGTGCTCGCCGGATGCGTCGAACACCGGCGTGACGACGGTCATGTCGGGCAGGTGCGTGCCACCGTGGTAGGGCGAGTTGAGCAGGAAGGAATCGCCTGGGCGCAGGTCGTCACCGTGGGCTTCGAGCACCGCGGCCACGCTGGCGCCCATCGACCCGAGGTGGACGGGCATGTGCGGTGCATTCGCGACGAGGCCGGCGGTGGCGTCGAACAGCGCGCACGAGAAATCGAGCCGCTCCTTGATGTTCACCGAGCGCGCGGTCTGCTGCAACACGACGCCCATCTGCTCGGCGACGTGCATGTAGAGCCCGTTGAAGACTTCGAGATGCATCGGGTCCGGACGGTCGGGATCGGGCGCGGCCGACCCGGCGACCCGGCTCGTCCGCAACAGCCGCAGGACGCCGCCGGCGGTCACGGACGCGACCCAACCCGGTGCGATCCAGCCGGTCGCGCCCCGCTCGATCACCAGCGCCGGACCCGTGATGACCACCCCCGGCCGGAGGTTGCTGCGCTCGTGCAGCGGAACGTCATGCCACGCGCCGTCAAGCCAGGCCCGCGTGTGTGCGGCCGGCAGCAGCGCGGCGGGCGCAGCGGTCGCTGCCTCGACGGGCTCGTCATCCCTGTCGCATTCTTCCCAGGCCTCGGCCGCGACCGCCGCGATCACGACGCGATCCGTGTCATCCGCAAATCCGTACAGTCGCGCATGAGCCTCGAGGAAGGACCGGCGCAGCGCGGATGCCGGCTGCCACTCGACTTCGATCGTCGTGTCAGAGCCCGCGAGCCTCAGTTGCGCCGCGCGCCGCACGGTGATCGAGGCGCGACTGACGTCCTGGCGCAGCAGTTCTGCACGCGCCACCTGCTCGAGCTCGGCCAGCCACTGCTCGGCGGCGAGCGCGCCCTCTCGATCGAGCGGCGCCTCGAGGCTGCGCCTGCGGACACAGCGCCGCTCTGCGAGTCCGATGCCCCAGGCGGAGAGCACGCCGGCCAGCGGATGCAGCAGCAGGCCGTCGATGCCGAGCAGTTCTGCGACTGCGCAGGCGTGCTGGCCGGCTGCGCCGCCGAACGGCAGCAGCGTGAACCGGCTGGCGTCCTCGCCGTGGCGCAGCGTGAGTTCCCGGACGGCATTCGCCATCTTCGCCTCGGCGACCGCCAGGAACGCGTCGGCCAGCGTCTCGACCGAATACTGCGGACCGCCGTCGCACGCCATCACCCCTGCGATGGCGGCGAGGCGTGAGCGCGCAGCCGCCGGATCCAGCGGCTCGTCACCCCCGGGCCCGAAGACTCGCGGGAAGCGCTCGGCACAGATGCGGCCCAGCACGAGGTTGCAGTCGGTGACGGTGGCGGGTCCTCCGCGTCGATAGCAGGCGGGACCTGGATCGGCACCGGCCGAGTCCGGTCCCACCTGCAGGCGATCGTCTGCGAAACGCACGATCGAGCCGCCGCCGGCGGCGATGGTGTGGATGTCCATCATCGGCGCCTGCAGCCGCACGCCGTCGATCTCGGTCGAATAGCGCCGCGGCAGGCTGCCTGCATACAGGCTGACGTCAGTGGAAGTGCCGCCCATGTCGAAACCGATCAGTCGCTCCCGGCCGCTCGCCCGGGCGATGGCCGCGAGTCCCACGACACCGCCCGCCGGCCCGGAGAGGACGCCATTGATGCCGCGGAAACCTTGCGGGTCCACGAGGCCGCCGTTGCTCTGCATCATCAAGAGCGGTGGTTCGCCGTGCTGCCCGGCCAGTTCGCTGCGGAACGCATCGACCGAGTGCAACAGCACCGGCGACAGGTAGGCATCGGCGACGGCGCTGTCGCCGCGCGGGACGAGTCCGATGATCGGCGCCACCGCGTGGGACATGACGATTTCGTCGAAGCCGGCCGCGGCCGCCAGGGCCGCCGCGCGTTGCTCGTGCGCCGGGTTGCGAACCGCGTGCAGGAACGCGATCGCCACTGCGCGCAGGCCGCGACGTCGCGCGTCGGCGAGCGCCTCGACCAGCGCCGGCTCGTCGAGCGGCTCGAGCACCTGCCCGGCCGAATCGATGCGTTCGCGCGCTTCGATCGCCCGCGCGTACAGCATGGGCGGCAGCCGGATCGCTCGCGCGAAGATGTCCGGGCGGTGCTGTTGCCCGATCCGCAGCACGTCGCGCAAGCCGCGCGTCGTCACGAGCAGCGTCGGTTCGCCCTTGCGCTCGAGCAATGCGTTGGTCGCCACCGTAGTCCCGAGGCGCACGGATTCGACGTGCGCGCCACGCCGGAGAACTTCGCCAATGCCGCGAATGGCTGGATCGCCCGGATGGGACGGATCGCGGGACAGCACCTTGTGGGTGTGGAGCCGGCCGTCCGGGTCTCGCGCCACGATGTCCGTGAAGGTGCCGCCGCGGTCGATGGCGAACCGCCAGCCGCGTCTCGGAGGCGGTCGGGTCATGGGATCACTTTCGCATGGACCGTCGCAGCCCGCCAAGCCGCCCCGTGCGGGACGGCCGCAAGCGATGAGAACTGATCCCGGGTTCCGGTCATCATGAGGCAGTATGATGCGGGCGTCGCAGTCAGAGGATCACGCATGACCGAGCGCTTCGTCGTCTTCTCGCACGGCAGGGACAGCGAGCCGTGGGGCAGCAAGATCGCCGCGATGGCAGAGATCGCGCGTGAGGAGGGATTCCACGTCGAGTCGGTCGACTACCGCGGCATCGACGATCCCCAGGCGCGCGTCACCCGGTTGCTCGCCTTCTGCAAGGACCTGCGTGGCTCGCTGGTGCTGGTCGGGTCGAGCATGGGTGGCTGGGTGTCGGTGGCCGGTTCGTCGTTGCTGCAGGCGCGCGGCATGTTCCTGCTGGCGCCGGCGCTGTACATGCCGGGCTACGAGAAGTTCAGCCCGCGGCCGGCGAACTGTCCGACCACGATCGTGCACGGCTGGCGCGACGAAGTGATTCCCGTGGACAACAGTTTCCGTTTCGCCCGCGAGCAGAAGGCCACGCTGCACATCGTCGACTCCGACCACCGGTTGCTCGACCAGATCCGGCCGATCAACCATTTCTTCTCGTATTTCCTGTTTACGATCGACGAGTTCCTCTGAAAATAGGGGACATTCTCCTTTTCCGACATCGGAAAAGGAGAATGTCCCCTATTTTCCCATTTTCACTGCTTCCTGCTGATCGCCGCCGCCGCGAGCTTGTCCACGGATCCCGGCGACAGCAACTTGAGCCAGCGCGCCTGCTTGCCGCGCGCCGAGGTGATCAGCAGGCGTTGCCGCTGCTCGATCGCCGTGACCATCAGCGCAGCGCATTTCTCGGCCGTCATGATCTTCGATTCCGCCATCGGGTTTGCGCCGAGCGGCTGGCCGTCGGGCCCCAGCGCCCGCTTGTGAATCTCCGAGACGACGAAGTCCGGGCAGATCACGCTGACGCTGACGCCGCTGTCGAGCAACTCGACGCGCAGCGAGTCGAAGAACCCCACCACCGCGTGCTTCGCGGCCGAGTATCCGGTACGGGTCGGCACGCCGATCAGGCCCGCCATGCTCGCGACGGCGACGATGCGGCCCTGCGCGCGCTTGAGGTGGGGCAGGGCGTGGAACGTCGGGTAGACGCTGCCGAGGTAATTGAGCCGCATCAGGCGCTCGAAGATCGACAGGTCCTCGATCTCGTCGAGGCGCGTCCACATCGTGCCGCCCGCATTGTTGACCAGGACATCGAGCGCGCCGCAGCGTGCCACGGACTCGTCCACCAGTGCCTTGCAGGCGTCCGCATCGGTCACGTCCGTCGGCACCACGTGCGCCTCAGCGCCGAGCGCACGGCACTCGATCGCCAGCGATTCCAGCCGGTCACGATTGCGTGCCGCCAGCACGAGCTTCGGCCGCTGGCCGGCCAATGCGAGCGCGAAGGCGCGGCCAATGCCCTCCGAAGCGCCGGTCAAGACGATCACTTTGTCTGCGAATACGCTCATGCCAGACCCCATCGGTTAAGATTGCCCCACAGTAGAACCGGGGGATGCAGATGCGACCAGCCGCAAGATTAGCGCTGTCCGGGCTCGTGTTGGCCACTCTCGTGGCTTGCGGGGCCCCGGCCCCGGCGCCGCAGGACAAGCAGGAAGCCGAGGCCCTCGGCCGCGACACCGACGAGACAGTGTTCGACGACATGATCCAGACGCAGGATCGCGCCCGCGCCGTCGAGGAAGTGACGCTCGGCCGCAAGGACGAGATGGACGCGGCCATCGAGCAGTCCGAGGGCGAGTCCGCGCAGGACGATCGATAAGGCACCGGCTCCATGAGCGGATTCACCGCGCTCGAGCGGCTGTTGCTGCCGCTGGTGCGCCGCTTCGTCGCGCTGTGGGTGCGGCCGTCGATCCTGCCGGATGACGCCGCAGCGCGGCTCGCCGGCGGGCAACCCGTCGTCTATGCGCTCGAGAAGCGCAGCCTCGTCGACGTCGCGGTGCTCGAGTACGTATGCCGCGAGCGCAATTTGCCGCTGCCGCTGGTGACGTTCGGCGTCGGTCCCGTGCTGCCGATCAGCGTCCTGTTCCTCGAGCGCCGGGCGGGCCTGTTCGGCGCTCGCGTCGACCGGCGCATGCCGGAGGCGCTGCGGACGCTCACGGCGGCTGCGGCCACGAACGTCGGTTTCGAGGTCGACATCGTGCCGGTCAGCCTGTTCTGGGGCCGCGCGCCGGGCCGGCAGCGGTCCTGGTTCCGGCTGCTGGTCGCCGAAGGCTGGGATCTCGGCGGCCGCACCCGCAAGGTGCTCTCGCTGCTGGTCAACGGCCGCAACCTGATCCTGCTGTTCGGCGAGGCGATGCCGCTGCAGCCCGCGCTCGCCGAAACCCGCGGCCTGCCGCGCGGCCCGCGGCGGCTGTCGCGGCAGCTGCGCCTCCAGTTCCGCAACCAGCGCGTCGCGACGATCGGCCCGGATCTCTCGCACCGGCGCACGATCGTGGCCCAGGTGCTGAAGACGGAGGCCGTGCGCGAGGCCGTGCGCGGCGAGATGCAGGCGAAGGGGATCGGCCGCCGCGATGCGCTGAAGGTGGCGCGCGCCTACGCGTACGAGATCGCGGCGAACTACTCGCACTGGTTCGTCACGCTGATGTACGGCGTGCTGAGCCGCCTGTGGAACAGGCTCTACGACGGCGTCGAACTCGCCAACTTCTCGAGCCTCGAGCAGGTGGCCGAGGGCAGCGAAGTCGTCTACGTGCCCTGCCATCGCAGCCACATGGATTACCTGCTGCTGTCCTACGTGGTCTACCACAAGGGCTTTGCCGTCCCGCACATCGCCGCCGGCATCAACCTGAACATGCCGGTCGTGGGCTCGTTCCTGCGCCGCGGCGGCGCGTTCTTCCTGCGCCGCAGCTTCGGCGGCAACCCGGTCTACTCGGCCGTGTTCATGAAGTACCTGAGCCTGATGATGGCCCGCGGCCACTCGATCGAGTATTTCATCGAAGGCGGCCGCAGCCGCACGGGTCGCCTGCTGCAGCCTAAGACCGGCATGCTGGCGATGACCGTGCGCAGCTACCTGCGCGACCCGCGACGGCCGATCGTGTTCGTCCCCATCTACTTCGGCTATGAACGGCTCGTCGAAGGCCGCACCTACATCGGCGAGCTCTCTGGACGGCCCAAGGAGAAGGAGAGCGTCCTCAACCTGTTGAAGACGATCCCGGCGCTGCGCAGCCGCTTCGGCAAGGTGTACGTGAGCTTCGGCGAACCGCTGTCGCTCGACCCGTTGATCCAGAAGCACGCGCCGGACTGGGCGCGCGAGCCGTCCGGCTCCGACGACCGGCCCGCATGGCTCAGTCCACTGGTCCGCGAACTTGCGATCGGCATCATGACGCGCATCAATGCCGCCGCGTGCGTCACGCCGATCAACCTGATCGGGCTCGTGCTGCTCGCGACACCACGGCAGAGCATGGGCGAGGCCGATCTCGCGCGGCAGCTCGAGCTGTACGCGTCGCTGATGCGCCAGGCGCCTTATTCGCCCAAGGTCTGGGTCACGACCATCGACGGGGCCGCGATGATCCGCTACGGCGAGGCCATGGGCATCCTGCGCCGCCAGCCGCACGAGCTCGGCGACGTGGTGTTCATGACCGAAGAGCACTCGGTGCTGACCAGCTACTTCCGCAACAACGCACTGCACCTGCTGCTGATGCCGTCGCTGCTCGCCTGCGCTTTCCTCAGCAACCCATCCGTGCCGCGCGCCGACCTGCACCGGCTCGCGCGACGCGTCTATCCGTATGTCGCGGACGAGTACTTCCTGCGCTGGACCGAGCAGGAGCTGCCCGCCGTCGTCGACGAGCTGCTCGACGACCTGCTCAATCACGGGCTGCTCACGGCCGCGGATGATCGCAGTGTCTGGCACCGCCCCGACGCGGAGTCGAGCGAGGCCGTGCAGCTCTCGGTGCTTGCGCGCGTCACGATGCCGATCCTCGAGCGCTATTACCTCGCGATGTCGCTGCTGCTCAAGGCCGGCAGCGGCCGCCTGAGCCAGGACGCGCTCGAGCGGCAGTGCCAGCTGATGGCGCAGCGCATGGCGCTGCTCTATGAGATCAATTCGCCGGAATTCTTCGACCGCGCACTGTTCGGCAACTTCATCGAGCAGCTGCGCGCGCGCCACGTGCTGACCGACACGGAGGATGGCAAGCTCGCTTTCCAGCCGGCCATGCTCGAGGCGATCGTCGCGGATGCGCAGCTCGTGCTGCACGAGCAGGTGCGCAACTCGATCCTGCAGGTCGTGCATCGCTGACACGCGTTGCGTTGCGCTTCACGGTGCCGGTCGGGGTCGGCACCAGCGGGCCGGCGCGAGTACGTCCGTGTAGCCTCGCGCGCCGCGTCCGTGCGGCGCGACGCCCGCCGGAGCCGACCCCGACCGGCACCGCGAAGCGGGGGACGCTCCGCGACTAGCGCTGGTTGCGTTGAGGTCCGGCGTCCGCCTCGTGAGCAATCACCATCGCCGGCGGTGGTCCTGTACCTGGTGTCGGATCGAGCGCTCAACGCATTCGAGGTGCGCGCCGGACGGCGTTTGGAGTACCGCAGCCTGATTTTCTTCGTGATCCTGCTGGTGCTCGCGCTGATCGCGTTCGCGGCGGTCCAGCGGCTGGTTCCCGGCAACTGATGCCGTCGTTATTGCAGTGCAGTTGATCAGTTCGATCACGAGCACCAGGCCCTGATCGAACTGATCAACTCGCTGTATGATGCGCTTGGCAACGAGCGCTCAGGCGAGCGTGTCGAAGCCTTCCTCGGCGAGATCCTCGCCGACATCTCGTCGCACTTCGCGCTCGAGGAAAAGGTCATGCGCGATCGGCACTACGACGCGCTCGCCGAGTGGTTCACCGGGCATTGCCAGACGCACGACGCGCGGTTTCACCGTTACCTGGCGCGCTGAGGCCAGCCGCGAGTCTAACTGCACCAGCTTCGGGCAACGGCCGGTCGCGCGTGGCTCATGCCGGTGCAGCAACACGCGTCGGCGGTGGCGCGTGAATTGCTTCCTCTCCTGATGACCACTGATATAGGCGCCCGGTGCAATACCTGCAGGCACTCGGGCCGCGCGGGGCATTGAATGGTAGCGCCCGGTTGGAGCAGGTCGGAGGAAAGGCAGATGAGGTTCCTTCTCGCCATCCCCATCCTGATCCTGATGAAGATCGAGCGCATGCTGGTGCTGCACCTGGCGAAGCGCCGGGTGCCGCGATGACGCCGGGAGGCGGTGTTGCGTCGGTGACAGCATGGTCTCCGAGCGAGGCGGCCCGTGCGACGCTCATGACGCGGTTGCGGCGAGCTGCCCAGCAATGTCCTCTTGTCAGCGCGGCGGATGGTCGCTCAGCGGTGCCAGACGCCACAGGCAGCCATCGGCCATAGCGGGCCTGTTGGCGCGTTCTTATCAGACTTCATGAAAGCGGACGGCCATCAACCGCTTCGTGGAGCATGCAGCCGAGGTTGAACCCGCGGTCCCGTGGTAGTCATTTTGACTACCGCTTTGAGAATTACCGGTGTCCGCAACCAGTCTGAAGCTCCGAAACGATCTCAAGCGCCGCATTGCCAAGCTCGCCGCCTATAGCGGTCAGACAACCCACGCGTTCATGGTCGATGCGCTGGCGCGCGAGGCGGAGCGGTCTGAGCTGCATCAGCGATTCGCTGCCGAGGCGGCCGACTCGGAGCGTGAGGCGCTTGACAGTGGCATGGCCCATTCCCTGAACGCGGCGTTCGACTACATGGCCGGGAGAATTGCTGGCAAGAACCCGCGACGCCCACGGGCTCGTCCTTGGCGCGCATCCGAAGTCCAGGCGACATCGCCGCCTGACCGCAGAGTCAGCGTTCGGCGATCGGTGGGGGTGGGAGATGCCGATCTAACCGAACGCTGACCCGCGGAATTGCATAGGTCCTTGCAGTAACCACAGGCCGGCCTTCGTGGTTTCCGCCCCTTCCAGCGGTGGTCCACGATTTCAGTCGGCCGATCAGCTCATTTGCCGGATGACTCATGCCTATCAAATGAAGGCGTTCGGACTCTAGGCTCCTGCGTGCGACTCGCCTTGATAGCGCGCGACAATTGCTTGGCAATGCGCGACGTGCCTCGAAAAACAAGACGTGTGATAAAGGAATTTATCGCCCCATAGAGATAACTTCGGTTCCCTGCAGCCGGCCAGATGCTTAGCCTTGCATGCTGCTATGCGGCGCATGTTGCCAAGTAGTTGTCGCTCATTATCAAGCCGCGATAGACGCCGAAACCTAAGATCGGCGCGCCGCTCGTTGAACTGGGGACTGCCTGGATCAGATGTGCCGGTCAGGCGGCTGACACGGTGCACGTCAAGCAAGTGGGGGAATCGTGCTCGAATCGCTTGTGGGTATTGCGGTGCAGTCTGCCCGGGTGCTCGGCCTCGCGCTCCTTGCGACCGCGGCAGCAGGCGAAGCGGCGGCTGCCGCGGCCAGGCCCAACATCCTCGTGATCTTCGGCGACGACGTCGGCTACTCGAACGTCAGCCTCTACAATCCCGGCGTGATGGGTTACACGACGCCCAACATCGACCGCATCGGCCGTGAAGGCGTCTTCTTCAGCGACCACTACGCGCAGCCGTCCTGCACGGCTGGACGTGCCGCGTTCATCACGGGCCAGTACCCGATTCGCAGCGGGTTGACGACCGTCGGCAGGCCGGGCGACAAGCTCGGCATCCAGCCCGTCACCCCGACGCTGGCCGAGATCCTGAAGCCGCTCGGCTACGCGACGGCCCAGTTCGGCAAAAACCATCTCGGCGACCGGAACGAACACCTGCCGACCGTGCACGGCTTCGATGAGTTCTACGGCAACCTCTACCACCTGAACACTGAGGAATTGCCAGAGCAGTTCGATTACCCGAAGGACCCCGGCATCAAGGCGAAGTTCGGCCCGCGCGGCGTGCTGAAGTGCGTCGCAACGGACGCGGACGATCCGACCGAGGATCCGCGCTTCGGCCGCATCGGCAAGCAGCGCTGCACCGATACGGGCCCGCTCACTCGCAAGCGCATGGAAACGGTCGATGACGAGTTCGTCGAAGCTTCACTCGATTTCATCAAGCGCGCCCAGGCGTCCGGCAAGCCGTTCTTCGTATGGCTCAACACCACGCGCATGCACATGTACACGCACCTGCGCCCGGAGCACCGCTACCTTGCGGCCGCACAGACGTCCGAGGACGACCTGTACGGAAGCGGGCTCGTCGAGCACGACATGCAGGTGGGCGCCTTGCTCGATGCGCTGAAGAAGCAGGGAGTGCTGGACGACACCTTGATCGTTTACTCCACGGACAACGGCGCCGAGCACAGTGGGCGCGGCCACGGCGGCACCACGCAGTTCCGCGGCGAGAAGATGACCACCTACGAGGGCGGGGTGCGCGTACCGACGATGGTTCGCTGGCCGGGACACATCCCCGCCGGCCGGGTGCTGAACGGCATCCAGGCACACATGGACCTTTTCACGACGCTGGCAGCTGCGGCTGGCGTGCCGGACGTCACTCAAAAGGTGCTGGCGGAGAGAAATCAGGTCATCGACGGGGTCAACAACCTCGACTACTGGACCGGCAAGACCGGCAACAGCGCGCGTGAGGATTTCATCTATTACTACGAGTCCGAGCTGACGGCGGTCCGCTGGCGCCAGTGGAAGGTGCATTTCGCAACCAAGGAAGACTATTACGCGCCACTCGTGAAGCACTCGTTTCCGGTGATCTTCAACGTGCGCGCGGATCCCTTCGAGAGCTGGGACACCACCGCCGACCGCTCCGACAAGGTGCAGTCAAAGCAGTGGCTGGAGGGACCCGTGATGGTGGTCCTCGGAGGGCACATCGAGTCGCTGCTGAAACACCCTCCAGTACAGAGAGCGGCGACGATCGATTACAGCAAGTTGCTCGAATCGATGCGCACGCAACCGAAGCAATAAGGCGCGACTTTGAATTGACAGGGCAATTCGCAGCAATTCGACCTCGGAGGTAGTTCAGTGATCCCAGGCGTTACCGTTCGATCCGTATCGTGCGCCGCAGCCGCGCTGCTGGGCACGACGCTCGTCATCAGCGACGCCCAGGCCGTCGAAGGCGGCGGCAGTAATTACCTGCTCGGCATGCGCGGGCCGCTTGCAGCGTTCGTGCCGAAACCCGGCACGTACCTCACGAACAACGTCTTTTACTACGACGCCGGCCGCAGCGACTTGACGCCGATCGGCGACGTTCTCGTAGGCGACGTCTCGGCCGAGGCACTGATGAACATTGCCCAGTTCTCCTGGGTTACGGACGTCTCGGTGCTGGGAGGCAGGCTGGCGTTCAGCGGCCTGTT
>Ga0209262_10000141_pt1 | contig 42334 bp, 45 predicted proteins | sample Lowcelwee11metaG_FD_187171 | JGI IMG/M metagenome (GOLD analysis project Ga0209262, IMG submission 187171) | Freshwater pond sediment microbial communities from the University of Edinburgh, under environmental carbon perturbations - Low... | ecosystem: Environmental > Aquatic > Freshwater >... | reverse complement strand
GGCAGGTCGAACTGTCGGCTCGCCTCCGAAACCGTCGTCTTGCCCTGGATGATCTCCAGTACCAATGAAGACTTCCGACGCGCGGTCCAACGCTTGATCTCTTCTTCCATCACTGCACTCATGGGTGGCTCCTTTTCCAAGGTTACACCTGAGCAGGTTTTCACTGGGTCATTACAGCCATCGAATGCTGCCGGCGCGGCGCAGTGGCAGAAAGATGCATGACGCTTCGCTTATGCACCCTGCGCGGCTATATGCGCCTTACGGCCTTACCCGGCGGTTTGAAATGAATTGTTAGCCGCCCTCCATGTCAAACCGAAGCGCATCAGCTTTCTCATCTAGAAGGACTAAGAAATCCCTGCCATTCAAGATCCTCTTTGCATCATCGAGAGAAAAAACCAAAACATACGTGCCATCTCGATCAAATCTACTCTGTATCTCTCGCAAGGCATCTGCCCCGGAGTCAATCCCTGTAACTCCATTTTTTGAGAAAATTATACCTAAGCCAATTTTGCACTTATCTAGTTTTCCCATGAAATCACGAACAGGAGCAACACCTACAGGCTTACTCCAATTCTTGCATTCCACTAGGATGAATCGACCGAGATCATCAAGCAAGGGAACTCTCCCAAGAGAGTCATCGTACTCAATTACTAAATCTATCTCACTGCTGCGAGTCTGAAGATTCCTATACTTACACTTTAGCATTGGTGTACTTTCAACTAACGCGCGCGCAAGGGTTTCTAAAGATTTACCCTTTGCTTCATTGCTTGAGGCCTGCTCTACGGTATCTATTAGACCTGTCAGCCCGACCTCGTTCGTGCTATGCCCTGGCATCGGGGCTGGTTGCGATGTTCGGGAGACGACGGATAGGATCTCTTTAACCTGTTGGCGAGTAATCCCTTTCAATTGGTATCGGACAGTCTCTCTGTTTTTTGAAAGAATCAGAACTTCCGTTGAGAGCACAATTCCAAGCTGGCAATCAAGAGCGTCGAGATATCGATTCAACTGATAAGCCCAATCCCCCAAGTTGTAGGCTTTCTTGCGCTTCAACTCGATTACGACCCAGGGTATCGAGTCAACTGAGTCAGATAGAACAACATCTGCGCGGTACCTTCCAGCGGCAAACTCATAGAACGTCTCTGCTTCCGAGTACCCAAGATACTGAACAAGCCTTGGAACAATATCTCGCGTGAAGTCCAGCTCGCGCTCGTAAGATCTTTCCGGAAGAGACGCAAGAAGCTGCAGGAGCAGATCGATTTGTGGCATGTGATTCCTGTTTGGCTAACACTTGATAGCCCCCGAAGCAGGGCGACAAAAAAAATACTGCACTTCGCCGCTCATCAATGTCAATCGGTGGAATTCTGGCTGTGAAGAATCGGCCGCGGTTATGGGACTAACGCAAAGCTTCTAGACATTGATCCAGCCAGGAGAAGTAACTCTGCATCCATTCGTAGGAGGACCTTCAGACCAGATCTTCACGCCGCAAATCCGATCAAAAGCCCGCTCGGGGCTAAAGCCCCTCCTACACAAGCACAGCCATCGAATTTGAACATGATCGTATCGGATCAATGAGCTTCCTCGAATCTCTCGTCCAAAAAGAAACGCCGGCAGTTCCCTGCCGGCGTTCCGTAAACCATCGCGATATCTCAGCGAATCAGTTCAACTGACAACTCGCCGGCTTCGCCGAAGTGAACAGCGCCGCGGTACCCCATTCCGGATGATCGATGAAGGGGTTGCGGTTGCCTTGGAAGCTGTAGATCACTTCGTTGCGCTCGCGCTCGGCGGCGGTCGGCGGATCGGCCTGGTGCCAGGCGATCAGCGTGGACAGCAGGCCCATGTAGGCCGGCGAGCTGGAGGTGATCTGGATCAGGCTGCGGTTGTCGGTGAGTTCCAGATCCGGTTCGGACTGGCCTGTGGTGGGATGCGTGCCGCCTTCGTAACGGATCGCCATGTACAGGATGGTGCGGGCCATGTCGCCCTTGCGCTTGCCCCACACTTCGAACGAGCCGCCGTTGCCGTCCGGGGTCTTCACCCAGTTGGAATTGCCCGGGTACGCGCCGCTGCCACCGCCCTGGCCGTTGTTCACTTCGGTGACGCGCTCGGTGCAGCCCGACGATGCGGTGCAGTTGGCGTAGGGCTTGTTGCCGCGATCGGAGTTGTAGGCCGAGTCGGTGAGATACAGCATGTGGGTGTCGGTGTACGGCGAATTCGGCAGGCCGAGGTTGCCGGTGGTGGAACCGAAGCCCAGCGAGTTCGGCCAGCTGTGTTCGCGGTTGTATTTCAGGCCGCTGCCGCTGCCCGCGCGGTCGGTGATCTTGACGAAGCTGCGATTGCGGTAGGCGTCGAGGATGCGACCGCTGTTGTTCGGATCCTCATCGGCGATTTCGAGGATCGTCCACGTGTTGGTGGTGCCGCCGCTGTATGGATACGCGGTGTGACCCTTGATGGTCGCATGCAGCGAGCAGCGCAACTGCGAAGGGCTGCTGGTGTTGACCTTCGAGTAATAGCCGGTGCCGCCGCCGCCGCCGCTGGCGACGTTGAAGTTCACCACCGTATTGGCCGCGGGACGCGCGTCGCCGGCGTCGCGGATGTTGGCCGCGAACGCGGTGAAGGTGCAGGCCACGCCCGCGGGCAGCGCGGTGCCGGTATCGATGCTGAAGCTGGTCGCGGCGGTGGTGGTGGGCCACGTGATGTTGATGTCGCCGAAGGTGGCGCAGCCCAGCGTGAACGCGCCCGGGCCGGCGATGACCGCTTCGCTGAAGGTGATGCCCAGATTGCCGGCGGCCGGGAAATCGTTCGCGCCGTTGACCGGCGTGGTCGAGGTGACGGTGGGCACCGGATTGGGCGTGGTGCCCGAGAAACTCTGGTTGTTGTTGCAGGTACCGAAGGTCTGGGTGGCCGAATTGCGCCAGGTGAAATTGGCGGGCCCGCCGCTGCCGCCGAGCTGCAGCGAGGTGCCGGCCGGCGTCGAACCGGATTCGGACACCGGCAGATTGACGCTGGTGCGGCCGGCGGCCGGACCGTTGCTGGCGGTGATGCTGCCTTCGTAGCTGATGAACTGCACGACCTGGCCGCTGGGGTTCACCAGCGCGATGCCGTCGTTGGCGCCATTCTGGATGCCGTTGACGGCATAGCTCAGGGTCGCGATGCGCACCTGGCCGCCGCAGTTGACCAAGCTGCCCGCCGGCACGAGGTCGTTGTCGTAGGTGACTGCGGAAGACGGGTTGGAACCGTTGTAGAGATACACGCGGTAGCTGCTGAGCGTTTCGCCCGCAGTGGCGACGATCTCGATGCGCTCGCCGGTATCGCCGGAGGACGTGGCATCGTCGTAATGGAATTCGTTGATGAAGACTTCTGCCCGGGCGGCGCCGCTTCCGAGAAGCAGGGCGGCGGCCAGTGGGCACAGCACATAGGGTGACAGCATGGAAAGCGCACGCGACATGGGTACATCCCTTCCGGTATGGAGGGCGCAATCTAGCCCGGCGTTATGACAACCGCCACCAAAAAGCCCGGGCGCCGGCCGCGCGCCGACGAACGGCGCCCAAGGGACATGTCGACTTCGCCCCTTGCCATGGCTGTTAGCCTGATGCGATGACCCCGCAAGATGCCTTTCCCATCGCCGAACTGCTGCCGGAGATCCGGCGGACGCTGAGCGCCGGCACGCGCCTGGTGCTGGAAGCGCCGCCCGGCGCCGGCAAGACCACGCAAGTGCCGCTGGCGCTGTTGGACGCCGAATGGCTGGCCGGCCGCAGGATCGTGATGCTGGAACCGCGCCGCGTCGCCGCGCGTGCGGCGGCGCAGTTCATGGCGAAGCAGTTGGGCGAAAGCGTCGGCGAAACCGTCGGCTATCGCATCCGCTTCGAGAACAAGGTCACCGCGAACACGCGGATCGAAGTGGTCACCGAAGGCATCCTCACCCGGATGCTGCAGGACGACGCGATGCTGGAAGGCGTGGGCGCGATCCTGTTCGACGAATTCCACGAACGTCACCTCGCCGGCGATCTCGGTCTGGCGCTGGCGCTGGATGTGCAGGCGGGGCTGCGCGAGGACCTGCGGCTGGTGGCGATGTCGGCGACGCTGGACGGCGAGAAGCTCGCCGCGTTTCTCGACGCACCGCGGCTGTCCAGCGTCGGCCGCAGTTTTCCGGTGCGCGTCGCGCACTTTCCTGCGCGGCGCGATGAGGCGATCGAGCATCAGGTCAAGCGCGCGGTGGAACATGCGCTCGCGGAACATCCGGGCGATGTGCTGGTGTTTTTGCCGGGGCAGCGGGAGATCGGGAAGGTGGAGGCGTTGTTGCTGAGCGCCCCCCTCCCAACCTCCCCCCGCATGCGGGGGGAGGAGACAGAAATCCTCGCGCTGCACGGCGAACTCCCGGTCGAACAACAGTCGCGCGTCCTGCAGCCTTCGCAGGACGGCCGCCGCCGCGTGGTGCTGGCGACCAATGTCGCCGAATCCAGCGTGACCCTGCCGGGCGTGCGGGTGGTGATCGACAGCGGCCTCGCGCGCGAGCCGCGCTACGACCCCAACAGCGGTTTCTCGCGACTCGACGTGGTGAACATCGCGCAGTCGTCCGCCGACCAGCGCGCCGGTCGCGCGGGCCGCGTCGCCGACGGTTGGGCGTACAGGCTCTGGCCGGAATCGCAGCGTCTGGAGCCGCAACGGCGGCCGGAGATCGCGCAGGTCGAACTGGCGTCGCTCGCGCTGGAACTCGCGGCCTGGGGCAGCGACGCGGTGCGTTTCGTCGACGCGCCACCGACCGGTGCGATGGCCGCGGCGCGCGACCTGCTGCAACGCCTCGGCGCGCTGGACGCCGGCAATGCGATCACACCGTCCGGAAAAAGAATGCTGACGATCGGCACGCATCCGCGACTGGCGGCGATGCTGCTATCCGCGCAGAACGATACCGAGACCGCGCTGGCCTGCGATCTCGCCGCACTGCTGGAAGCGCGCGATCCCCTGCGCGCGACGCCGGGGCAGGGCCGCAGCGATGCCTTGGCCGCACGCTGGCAGGCGCTGGCGGCGCATCGCCAGGGCCGCACGCCGCCGGACGCCGTGCGCTCGTCGCTGCTGGCGCTGGACGCCGCCGCGACGCAGTGGCGCAGGCGTCTGCGCTGCAACGCGAAGCCGCCGGCGAGCGTGCCGGCGCATGCGCTGGGCGATCTGCTGGCGCACGCGTTTCCCGATCGCATCGGCTACCGTCACGGCAGCGACCTGCGCCGTTATCCGCTGGCCAACGGGCGCATGGCGCAATTGTTCGACGACAGCGCGATGATCGGCGAACCGTGGATCGTCGCCTGCGATCTGCGTTTCGAAGCGAAGGACGCGAAAGTCCTGCGCGCCGCGCCGGTGGACGAAGCGCGGCTGCGTCGCGATTTCGGCGCACGTTTTTCGGATCGCGACGAAGTGCGCTGGGACGACGCGCGACGCGCGCTGGTCGCCGAACGCGTGCAGCGTTTCGACGGCATCGTGCTGGACGCGCGACCCGCCGGCCGCGTCGATCCGGCGCAGGCCGCGCAGGCGCTCACCGATGCGGTGCGGACGCTCGGCATCGATGCGCTGCCATGGCGCGAGTCGTTGGCGCAGTGGCGCGCACGCGTGCGCTGCCTGCACGCGTGGATGCCGGAACTGGCGCTGCCCGATCTGTCCGATGCGGCATTGCTAGCGACGCTCGATACGTGGCTGCGGCCGGCGTTCGTCGGCAAGACACGGCTCGACGCGATGAGCGAAGACGAACTGAGCGAAGCCCTGAAGGCCGGTGCAGGCATCGACTGGGCGTTGCGGCAGCGCATCGACGCGCTCGCGCCGACGCGCATCGTGGTGCCGTCGGGCATGGAGCGCGGCATCGAATACGCCTACGACACCGCGACCGATGCGCCGGCGCCGCCGGTGCTGGCGGTGAAACTGCAGGAATTGTTCGGCCTGGCCGATACGCCGCGGATCGCCGACGGCCGCGTGTCGCTGACCCTGCATCTGCTGTCGCCCGGCGGCCGCCCGCTGCAGATCACCCGGGATCTGCGCAGCTTCTGGGAGCGCACGTATCCGGAAGTGAAGAAGGAAATGAAGGGCCGCTATCCGAAGCACCCGTGGCCGGACGATCCGTGGAGCGCGAAAGCGACGCATCGCGCGAAGCCGCGCGGTACGTGAAGCACGCATCGCGAAGATCGGCATCGGTTGCGGTTTTGTCCGGTCCTTGTCATGCGTAAATCCCGATCCGCAATTCACCTTGCATGATCGCGCACTGCGTTTGCGGCATTCCGCGGCACAATCTGAATGTCGATGCATATGCGACGCGCGACGCGCTTGCGCGGGCGATGTCGCTGTCGACAATGCAGCTGCATCTTCCCTCCACGCACAGCACGATTCCTGCAAGCCGTACGCGGCGATGCAGTCGCCACAGGAGTATCGCCATGAATACCATCGAACGTTTGTCGGAGAGCGGCACCGCTCTCGCCCGCCGCGCACGCAGCAGCCTCGAATCCGGCTCCTCGCATCTTCCGCAGTGGCTCGGAGCCGGTGCGGCATTGAGCGTCGCCAAGACCGGCACCAAGGTCGCCACGACCCTGGTGCGTCGCAACCCCGGCGTGGCGATCGCCGTCGGTGTGGTCGGCGTGGGCGTGCTTGCCTATCGTTTCTATCGCCGGCGCGCAGAGGCCGCGCAGACCGATGCGCCGCGCGCGGCGATTTCCGGCAAGGTCACGCGCAGCAACGGCACCAAGGTGAAGGTCACGGGCGCCGACAAGAGCGACGCCAATCCCGGGCGGAACACCGAGCGCAAGCCACGTGCACGCAAGACCGGCAAAGATTCCGAACGCGCGCAGTCCAGCGCGGAATAAACCGGTTCATCGACACGGGCATCGGCATTACCGGATGAGCGTCGAACGATCTACGGGCACGAAGGATGCCGCATCGGCCTCAACCGGTGCGGCATTCACGCCATCGACCCGGCGCGAGATCGTCCAGGTACCACTCGCCGATCGCGATGCGCACCAGCCGCAGCGTCGGTAAGCCGACCGCTGCGGTCATGCGTCGGACCTGACGGTTGCGGCCCTCGCGGATCACCAGCTCCAGCCACGCATCGGGCACGGTCTTGCGGAAGCGCACCGGCGGATCGCGCGGCCACAGCGATGGCGCGTCGATCGATTCGGCCTGCGCCGGCAGCGTCATGCCGTCGTTGAGTTCCACGCCGCGGCGCAGCGCGTCGAGTTGTTCCGGCTGCGGCGCGCCTTCGACCTGCACGCGATAGGTTTTCGCGAGTTTGTGGCGCGGATCGGTGATGCGATGCGCCAGCGCACCGTCGTCGGTGAGCAGCAGGAGACCTTCGCTGTCGTGGTCGAGCCTCCCGGCCGCGTAGACATCGCGCGGCAGCCCGAAATCCGCGAGCGTGCGCCGCGGCGGCAGGCCCGCCTTGAGCGGACCGCCATCGGTGAACTGGCACAACACGCCGTAGGGCTTGTTGAACGCGATCAGCACGGCGCGACGCCCGCATGCGCGCGGCCGCGATGCGGGCCTATGCTGTACGCAGGACTTTCCGCGAGCATCGTCATGAGCCACCACGAACTCACCGCGCTATCCAACCGCCTGCTGGGCAAGGCCTGGGAGCAGGCCAGCGCCGCCGAGCGCGCCGTATTGACCCGGATCCATCGCCGCGAACACATCAGCATCGCACCGGCGCCCGGCAGCGGCGACGACCGGACGTTCGGCGAGCGCGTCGCCGACGGCGTCGCGCATTTCGGCGGTTCGTGGACCTTCATCGGCATCTTCATGCTGTTCCTCGGCCTGTGGGTGGCGACGAACGTCTGGCTGCTGCGCGCGCACCCGTTCGATCCTTACCCTTTCATTTTCCTCAATCTGCTGCTGTCGATGCTGGCCGCGCTGCAGGCGCCGGTGATCATGATGAGCCAGAACCGCCACGCCGAACGCGATCGCGCGGCGGCGGAGCACGATTATCAGGTCAATCTGAAGGCCGAACTGGAAATCATGGCGCTGCACGACAAGCTCGACCAGCTGCGGGTGGAGCAGCTGGAGAAGATCCTGGCGGCGCAGAGCGAGCAGATCGCGTTGCTGCAGCGGCTGTTGGAAGCGCGGCAGCCGTAGGAAGCAAGCGAACACCACGTCGCTTCATTTCCACCGGCCGCGCGCGCGGCTTCAATGGCCTTCTCATCTGCCCCACAACAAGCGGCGAAACGACAGCGTCTCGTTTCCACCAGCCGCAGGCGCGGCCCGGGCGTCCAGGTGGACTATTGCTTGCCTGGGCCGGCGGGCTTCACGAACCGCAGAGTCATACGATCGCTTTCGCCGATGGCCTGATACATCGCCGCGTCTTCGGCATCGTGACGGTTGGTCGGCGGCAGCGTCCACACGCCGTTGGGATGATCGGCGGTGTCCTTCGGATTCGCGTTGACTTCGCTGCGCGCGTCCAGCACGAAGCCGGCCTTGGTCGCGAGATCGATCACCACCTGCTCGGTGAGATAACCGGACTTCTTCATTTTTTCCGGGTCGGTGCCCGGCTTGGCGCGATGTTCCACCACGCCCAGCACGCCGCCCGGTTTCAGCGCGGCGTAGAAGCCGGCGAAATACGCATCGGCGGTGCCGCCGCCCATCCAGTTGTGGACATTGCGGAACGTCAGCACGGTGTCGACGCTGCTCGCAGCGGCGAACATGGGCTGCTTGGGATCGAATGCGGCGAAGCGGACGCGATCGAACTGCGCCGGCGCTTTCGCCAGCCGCGCCTTCAGATCGTCCATCGTCTTCTGCTGGTATTCGCGGCTGCGGCCTTCGGCGACCGCCATCGGGTCGGTCAGCGCCGCGATGTAAGTGCCCTTGTCGCGCAGATACGGCGCGAGGATCTCGGCGTACCAGCCGCTGCCGCCGGGCGTGATCTCGAGCACGGTCTCGTTCGCGGCCACGCCGAAGAAACCCAGCGTTTCGCGCGGATGCCGGGACGCGTCGCGCGCGGCGTTCTTCGGATCGCGCCAGCTGCCGGCGATGGCATCGGACAGCGCGGTATCGGCGGCGGATGCCTGAGCCGCTTCCGCGGCTGCGGACGTGTTGGTACCCGTATTCATGGAGGTGCAGGCGCCGATCAACGGCGTGCCCAGGGCGAGGATCAGACAGCAACGCAGTGCGGAAGCGGACAGATTCGACATGGCGGCGTGGAGTGTCGTCGGAAGGGGAGCACAGCCTAGCGCAAATCGTCGTTGGCCTCGCGTGCCTGCGGCAGCCTCGCGGCATCGGGATACGGCGCCACATCGAAGTGTTCGCCCGCCGCCAATCGCGACTGCACATCGCGCCACCATGCGGGATCGAAGATGTCGCCGTGTTCCTCGCACAGGCGTGTGCGCAGCGCGGGCAGGATGCCGAGGAACTGCGGAAACAGTTCCGGAAACACATCGTCGCTGGCGGCGTACAGCCATTCGTCGAGCGGTCGGGTTTCGTCTTCCTCGCGCATCGCCGGCACCGCGCGGAATTTGCACTCTTCGACCAGACACAATTCGTCGTAATCGTAGAACAGCACGCGGCCGTGACGGCTCACGCCGAAGTTCTTCAACAACAGATCGCCCGGAAAGATGTTGCTGCGCGCGAGATCCTTGATCGCCTGGCCGTACTCCAGCACCGCGCGCTCGGCCGCCGGCGCCGGCGCTTCGCGCACGTACAGATTCAGCGGACGCACGCGGCGTTCGACGTAGCAGTGCTTGATCAGCACTTCGTCGCCTTCCATCTGCACGGTCTGCGCGCATTCGCGCAGCAGTTCGTCCAGCGCGGCCGGCGCGAACTGCCGTTTCGGAAAGCGCAGGCGCAGGAATTCCTGCGCATCCACCAGGCGGCCGACGCGATCGCGGCGGAACACCAGCCGGTATTTTTCTTCGACCTCGGCGCGCACCATGTCCTTGGGATAGGCGAAGCGATCGCGGATCAGTTTGAACACCACCGGATAGCCGCGCGGCGTGAACACCGCCATCACCATGCCGCGCTCGCCGTCGGCCAGCACCAGTTCCTCGTCGGGATATTCGGACAGATGACGGAACACCTGGCGATAGCGTTCGGTCTTGCCCTGTTTGATGCGGCCGACCACGGTAAACAGTTCGTCCAGCGGTTTGCGCGGCAGCAGCGCGTGCAGGAAGGCGACGACATCGCCGACGCGATCGATGTCGGCATGAAAATAACTGCGCGAGAATCCGAACAGGATCGAGATCTGCTGATCGTCGACGATCACCGCATCGGCGCGCACGCCGCCGGTGTCGCTGGTCAACGCGACGACCACCGGATACGACGCGCCCGATGCACCGTACGCGCGGCCGACCAGATATGCGCGGCGTTCGCGGTAGAACGGCGTTTTCAGCATCGACACGCCGATCACGCCGCGCGACTGCAGCGCCTCCGCGACCGACCGCGCGCTGGCATCCAGATCCACCCAGCCGTTGACGTAGGCGAGATCGCGGAAGATGCCGCGCCAGACTTCGGCGGCATCGTGGTCGAAGGGATGATGGCGCAATTCGCCGGGGCAGGCGGGGTCGCCGGTCGGTACGATCTCCAGCGCCAGGAACTCCACGTCCGGCGCGACGCCGTCGATCTGGAAGAACCGCCGCGCCAGCGAGTTGTAGAAGGTCTTGTACAGCTCGCGATCCGGCAGCGCGGCGATGCGCAGGGCGTAGGCCGTGCGGATGTCGCGCCACAGCGGACGCGAACGCACGCGCTCTTCGAGCAGCGATTCCAGCCGGCCCAGGGTCTCGCGCACGCAGGTTTCGTACAGATCGATGCGCGCGGTGGCGTCGGTCTGCGCCTGCCGCCAGTCGCGGCGCTCGAAACGTTTGCGCGCGCGCCGGGTGACGTCGGAGAAGCGCGCGTTGTAGTCGTCGAAGCCATCGGCGATGCGTGCGGCCGCGCGCAGCGCGGGGTCGGGTAGGCGGTGTCCGGGTCGCGTCGACATGCCCGGAGTGTACGTCAGCGGATGCGTGTCGATGCGTGTTGGCGGACGCGGATCGATGCGTCGGATTCGCAGTCGGTGAGACGCCGGAAGCCCATGATTATTCCACGCCGAAAGACACACGGAACGTCTGGAAAACAAGGTTTTTCTTCCTGATCCGCAGCGCTGCGGTCGCAGTCCGCGAGACGACCCGGGGAGACAATGAACGCTCGGTCCGCAAGGATGCGTCAAGGACAGGGGAGGCCCGGATCGCAGCCGTCGAGGCGCGGCCGGGAGCGCCTCCCCCGGCACAAGGATGTGCCGCCGGGCACCCGATGCGACCGATGGCACCCGACCGCTTCCAGCCGTTCGCTGCAGACCCGTTCGTTGCCGGACATCGCCATCGATGCCGGCGGCGTTCGCTGCGCACGTCCCGCCTCCACCATTTCCGCCAACCCGACCTGCGCTTCATCCCACACACAAGGAGTGACCCATGCACCTGTTCAAGACCGAAATGCTGTTCCTGGAGCCGCCTCGAACCCGGTTCGCCTACGGCCGGCGCGCACCGTGTCTGCAGCGCTATGGCAGACGTGCCTTGCCGCCCATGGACGCAACACCTGCGGATTCGGCCGTGCGTAGCCGAATGATCGACGTCGTCGAAGCAACCCCGGCGATGCCGACGCACGTCGTCGAACGTGCGGCCTGAATGCAGCGGAAACCGCTGTGTTGAGATGAAGGGCGATCGTCATGTTCTGCCTTCAGACTTCGCCGCCACGGAAGGACCTGTTCCGACCTTATCCCCCCAAGGAGTGTCACCCCCATGCGTTTGTTCAAAAGCGAAATGATCTTCATGCCTTCGTCGTCCCGGACGACCCGACCGCGCTACGGCGGCCGCGGCCCGCGCCTCATGCGCACACTTGCCGAACAGCCTGTCCCCGGCGCCTCGATCTGCATCCTGAATCCCGCGGATCCCGACGCCTGCGCCTGCCGGAACCGCAATGCGGCCTGGCCGACGGACTGCGAGCTGGGTCAGGCCGCCTGATCCGGAGCGGCCCTTGCAGGCCGCGTACGCACCATGTTCCAGAAACCACAAACCCGGCTTTCGCCGGGTTTGTGTTGTGAGCTCCCGCGCCGCGAGCGCCGTGGTTCAGGTGCCCGGCTTGAAGCCGATGGTGCGGCGGGTGGTGACCGGCGACGCCACCGGCTGGAAGCGCCAGCGTTTGACGGCCGCCACCGCTTCGCGGTCGAACACGCGCGGCGGGGTACCGCGGACGACGCGCGCAGCGCTGACCGAACCATCGGTGCCCACGGTGAACTCGACCAGCACTTCGCCCGACTGCCCGGCGCGCAGGGCTTCCGGCGGGTATTTCGGCGAGGGTGTACTGATCGCGCGCAGATCGTTGGCGCTGGCGGTAGCCGGCGTACTCGCGCGGGCGGCTTCGGCCTGACGCGCGGCCTCGGCCTGGCGGTTGGCTTCGGCCTGGCGGGCGGCCTCGGCCTGACGGTTGGCTTCGGCCTGGCGGTTGGCCTCGGCCTGGCGGGCGGCTTCGGCCTGCTGCGCCTGCTGGCTCGCGAGGCGTTCCGCGGCCACGCGCTGGGTTTCTTCCTGCGCCTTCTTGCGGTCTTCCTCGAGCTTGGCCAGACGCGCCTTCTCGGTCTCGGCGTCCACTTCGGTCTGCTGCTGGCGCTGGGCGAAGCTGGTCTGGGCGTCGGTGAGCGACTGTTTCAGGCGCGGCAGCGCGGGCGCGGCCTTGTCGGTTTTTTCCATCAGCGCATACAGGCGCTGGGCTTCGACGAAATCGTCGCGGGCGATGCTCTGCTCGGCCGCGATCAGCGCGTACGGCATCAGATCGGTCAGGGCGCTGGCGACCGCGGCATCGTTCGGCTGCTTGTCGCGCAGGGCGAGGTAGTACTCCATCGCGTTGTTGCTGGCGGGGGCGTACATGCGCTGTTCGGTCTGGGCGGCACGCGCGGCTTCGCGCAGCTGGTCGACGCTCATCGCCGCGACCTGCGCGGAAATGGCCGGGGCCGGAGGGGCCTGAACCGGCTGTGCGGGGGTCTCGGGCTGCACGGCGGGATCGGTTTCCGCCTTGTCGCCGCCGCAAGCGGCGATGGCCAGCACCAGGGCCGCGGACAGCGCGGCGTAACGGAAGCCGTCGCGGAACGGACGGAAGGACTTGGAAGCGGTGTCTTGGACGGCGGACATCAGGATGGTTTCCCTGGCTGGCTGGAATCATGGTTTGCAAGCACATCCTGTGCCAGCGCACCCCCTGTCGCGGCTCTCATATCCCCAAGGCCGCGTTCGATCTACTTTCCGATACAGAAGCTCGAAAAAATGTGACCGAGTAAGTCATCTGGCGCAAGTCTGCCGGTGATTTCTCCCAGCGCGTCGTGGCCGGCGAGCAGCGACTCGGCGGTCAACTCCAGCATATCCGCATCCAGCTGCTGCCGCGCGGCGGCCAATTCCTGCGCGGTGCGACGCAAAGCGTCGACCTGGCGCGCGCGCGCGCTGAAGGCGCCTTCGGTGCCGTCGCCTTCGCCAGCGGCGAGGGCGCGGAGCCGTGCGTGGAGGATGTCCAGCCCGGCGCCGGTCCGCGCCGACACCCGGACCGTGTCGTCTCCATGCCATTCGGACGGCGCCGGCTCGACCGGCATCCCGGTCAGCAGGTCGGTCTTGTTGAGCACCCACAGCCGCTGCGGGACGTCCGCGATCGCCTCTGCGACCGCAGTGCGCCCGGCTGCGATCTCGCGGGCATCCAGCACCACGATCGCCAGATCGGCGCGGGTCAGTTCGGATTCGGCGCGGCGCATGCCTTCGCGTTCGATGGTGTCGCCGCCCGTGCGCAGGCCGGCGGTATCCACCAGGGTCAGCTCGACGCCATCCACGCGCACGGTTTCGCGCAGCAGATCGCGGGTGGTGCCGGCGATATCGCTGACGATGGCGCGCTCGCTGCCGGCCAGCGCATTCAGCAGCGAACTCTTGCCGGCGTTCGGCGGGCCCACGATCACCGCGTGCAGACCGTCGCGCAGTTTCCGGCCGCGCTCGGCTTCGCGCAGCAGCGCGTCGAGATCGGCGGCGGCCTGCGCCAACCCGCGGCGCAGCGCCTCGCCGCCCAGCGTGTCCAGCGGTTCGTCGACGAAATCGATCGCCGCTTCCACGTGGATGCGCAGTCGCAGCAGGGCATCGGCCAGCGCATCGACGCGACGCGAGAACACGCCGTCGAGCGAACGCCGCGCGGCGCGTGCCGCGCGCGCATCGCCGGCGGAGATGAGGTCGGCCACGGCTTCGGCCTGGGCAAGATCGAGTTTGCCGTTGAGGAAGGCGCGTTCGCTGAACTCGCCCGGGCGCGCCATGCGCGCGCCCAGCGCGCAGCAGCGATCGAGCAATTGCCGCAATACCGCTGGACTGCCGTGCGCCTGCAGTTCGATGACATCTTCGCCGGTATAGCTCGCCGGCGCCTTGAAATACAGGGCGATGCCGTCGTCGAGCGTCTCGCCGCGTTCGTCGTGGAACCGGGCGTAGTGCGCGTGGCGCGGGATCAGCGATTTCGTACAGATGCTTTCCGCGATTGCGAGTGCGTGCGGACCGGAGATGCGCACCACGCCGACGCCGCCGGTACCGGAAGCGGTGGCGATGGCGGCGATGGTGTCGTGGCTGTGCATGGATTCAACTGTGGGCAGGAACGCCAGCCCTTAGGGCCGCAGGGATAGGGGGGAATCGGTGAAGGATCCGCGCATGGCTCAGTTCTGGCTCACGGCAATCCCAATCCTGAATTGAGCTTGCAAATGCCAACATATGGTTTCCGTGAAAGCCTTCTACCTGCGCCACGGGACTAGGGCTACTGCACCACGAAAAAAGAGTGGGCCAGATAGGCCCACTCTTTGAAACGACCGACGATACGGCGAGGCGTCTTTCGACCGACGATTTCCCGTTAAGAAATGCGTCAAACCGTTTTTCACCACGACATCTCGACGATGATATTCACGCAAGAACCGAAATGATCAGTGCAATGGTGAAGCAGGGGATACCGATGACTGCATCCGAAGTGCCGGCGGGTGCAACGTTGATTTCCAGATCGTCAATTTCGAAGCTACGCATTTTTATACTCCTTGATACCCTTCCGTTCTGATTATTGTCGGTCGAAGGGTAAACCGACAAATCGAAAATTCAATTCATGCCCTGCAAGTAGATATGGGCGCGTGCGCGCACCAGTGAATCGGAATCGTTGGCTGCAAGTTCGAACAAGCGTGCCTTATCGCCTTCTTCCGCCACCGGCAATTTCGCGAGGCCGTCCAGAGCTGCTTCTCTGACCCGCCTGCACGGGGCAGCTTTCAAAAGACTCTCGAGGATCTCGATCGTATTGGTGTTTCCAACGGCTCCGGCGAGCGCGACGATCGAAGCGCGCTTATGTATCGAAGCGAACTCCGGCATATCAATGATGCATTTTTTCTTCGCATCGAAAAAATACTGGTCCATCGCGAGTGAACGAGGACTGGTCACCATGAGGTTCAGAGAGATCGACAGCGATTCCGGGGGATACTGCGTGTGCACGTCGCACTTTTCCCTATAGACCATAACCTTGCCGCACGGCAGGTCGGTGCGGCCCAGATCTTTGAGATCCACGACTTCACCGACATGACCCTTGACCGTGCCTACATCGTACTCGTAAAGATCGGTCGTATAGCCCGGTCCGAAATAGCCCACCGTCATGAACGAAAAATTGTGATCGTGCGTGTTGCCGTAGCTGTAGAGTCGCTCTTCATGCGAGCGGAGCACAGTGGTCGAGTTCAGAGGAAGCCATATGTTCGCGCGAATGAAGAAACCCCGACCGATGCCTAGAACCACCGATTGCGGACCGTTGGTCATGAGGGCGCCCCCAGAAAGGTAATCCACGACCCGGGCGTTCAATTTTTCCGAAACGACATCCTTGTCCTGCGCCAGCGCATAGAACATCTCCGCGCCGGTTGCGATGCTTTCCGGGGTTTCGAGGTCTATCTCTCGTTTGACGAAGTCGATGAATTCTTCTACGGAAATTCGCTTGTCGGTTTGTGGTTGTATGGTGATGGGCATGGTCGTTCCTTCAATGGGCCGGCTGCAGTTCTATTTTTCTCAGCGCCTGCATCGCCGATTTCTTCAAGTGCGGATGGCTGTCTTCCTCAGCGAATTTCTTTAGTTTCGCGACTGCTTCTTCTGGTGCGAGCTTGGCGAGCGACTGCACCGCAGCCCAGCGAACGAAGTGGCTGGAATGCGACGACAGCGCGAGGACGCTTTCGACGGAGCACTCGCGACCCATCGCGCCCAGAGCCCGAGCGATCGACACCAGATCTGACTCAAGTGGATTGGAAGCAATCCCTTGGATTGCAATTCCCGTCGCGCGCGAAAAGGCCCATTGTTGCGAGGCATGTATCGATGAGTTGAGTTTGACCGCAGCCACGGGAACATCGATTCTCGCGTCGACTATGTCTTTTCGACTGTCGACTTCAAACACATCGCCAGGCCGGTGCATGCGCCGCTCTATCAGATCGACTTTGGTGCTTGGCTCGAACACGCTTTTGTCAACAACCCCGGGGAGCACGTAATGGTCAACAACGAGTTCCGTCGAGCCGATGACCGCCACCATCATATGGTAGGGAAGGCTGTACAGAAGTTCAGACGACCTTGTGTAGAGACCGATTCGAAGTTGCCAGTGCTTTCTGTTTGCGAGGATAAGGTTATGCGGATCCCAATCGTTCATTGAAAGATAGGACGGATCGTCGGCTATCTTCTTCAATTCGCGGTTCGCCGCTTCGGCGATTTCCCCGCTATCGAAAACAAGTTTTCGGAAAGCCTGATCCAAGCCGAAGAAACCGCTGTGGTAGTCACCTTCCATGGCAGCATCGGCCACCTCGATGAAGTTCTCGATCGCTTCCAACTTTTCTTTCATGATGGTCGTTCCGTTTTCGATCCGAAAAATTCTTATTGTCGTGGCATCACCGCGATATCGATCTTATGAAATGCACATCTCATCGCATGAGATTCTGAATGCCGGGGCTGTTCTTTCAGCCACATTCGTTAAGCTTCCATCCCACGCAAGCTTCGACCCAGCTGTGCGCGCACGATACTTGGAGCCTTCTTACGAATAGGTACCTGGCTGGGACGGCTCGATAGGCTGTTCCGGGGAATGTTCCGCTTTTTAGCGGAATTCACGAAGATTAAGGATCACGCTAGTACACGATACACGAAACCCGCCGTGAGGCGGGCTTAGTGTCTGTGGCGTCGTTGTTCTGCAGACCGGAACGTTAAACCTTGGAAGGCTCGGGCTTGTCCGCGTACTTCCGCATCATCCAGACCTGCTGCAGCAATCCCAGTGCACCGTTCGTGACCCAATACAGCACCAGACCAGCGGGGAAGAACGCGAACATTACGCCGAAGATCAGCGGCATGAACTGGAACATGCGCGCCTGGATCGGATCGACGCCGACCATCGGCGAAAGTTTCTGCGTGAACCACATCACCGCCATGTTGATGGCCGGCAGGATGAAATAGGGGTCGCGCGCGGTCATGTCCTGGATCCAGAGGATCCAAGGCGCCTGGCGCAGTTCCACCGATTCGATCAACACCCAGTACAACGCCAGGAATACCGGCATCTGGATCAGGATGGGCAGGCAGCCGCCGGCCGGGTTGATCTTCTCTTTCTTGTACAGCTCCAGCATCGCGGTCTGGAACTTCTGCTTGTCGTCGCCGTAGCGTTCCTTCAGCTGCTGCAGTCGCGGCTGAAACTTGCGCATCTTCGCAGTGGACTTGTACTGCGCGGCCGACAGCGGATACAGCGCGAGCTTGATCAGCAGCACCAGCAGCATGATCGCCCAGCCCCAGTTGCCGGTGAAGCCGTGCAGCTTTGCAAGCAGCCAGTGGATGGGATCGGCAAGGAAGGTGAAATAGCCGTAGTCGAGCGCCAGCCCGAAGCCGGGCGCCTGCGCCGCGAGCTTGTCCTGCAGCTTCGGACCGATCCACAGTTTCGCTTCGGTACTGGTCTGGGTGCCGGGCGCGACCGTGAACTGGGGGCCGGTGGCGGTGATGCCGAACTGATTGCCGGCGCTGGCCAGATCGAACTTGGCCTTCTGGTCCGCCTGCGGGATCCAGCTGGTGAAGAAATAATGCTGCAGCAGCGCGATCCAGCCGCCGTCGGTGGTGACATTGAGCGGACCGTCGTCGACGTAATCGTCGTACGCGCGTTTCTGGTACTTGTCGGTCGGCGTGTACCAGACCGCGCCATTGAAGCTGAAGGATTCCGGGTTGGTCATGCCGCGCTTGATCACGTGCGGCACGCGCGACAGATAACGATAGATGTGGCCGGTCCACGGCTGGGTGCCGCGGTTGACGATGTCGTCGCGCACTTTCAGCGCGTACTCGCCGCGGGTCAGGGTGTAGGTGCGGCGGATGGTGACGCCGTCGGCGCTGGTCCACAGGTAATGCGCGCTGATGTCCTTGGCGCCATCGGCGAGCTTGAGTTCGGTCGCGGGTTGTTCGGCGACGAAACCGGTCTGATGCGTGGGCGCGCCCTGGGCACTGCTCCAGCCGCTCTGGGCGATATAGAAATTCTCGGCACCATCGTCGAACAGCCGAACCAGAGGCGCGTCCGGCGCGCGACTGACGCGGTAATTCAGCAGTTCGGCGCGATGCACGTTGCCGCCGTCGAGGCTGAGACGCAGCACATCGTTGCTCAGCGTGACCCGCGGCGCCGCCACCGGCGCGGCGCCGACCTGGGCGATGGGCGCGCCCGGGACTGCCGCTGTCGGAACCGCCGCGGGCACGGCGGCCGGGACGGCGCCGGGCGCGGCCGGCACAGGAAGACCCTGCGGCTGCCCGGTGGGCGTGGTCGCGGCCTGCGCGCTGGCGGGCGTTGCGGGCGGGGATTTCTGTTCCTTGTTCCACTCCATCCACAGGATGGTCGCCACCATCAGCCAGGCGAAAATCAGAAAGGTACGCAATTGGTTCATGAGGCTGACGGACTCGTCGCGCCGTTGGACACGGGCGCAGGGGGCGGAGGAGGAGGAGCGGGCGGCATTGTGCCGTTCGCGGGGGATGGGGGCAACGCGGCACGGCGCAAGGCCTGCCGGAAGGCCTGTTCGAATGCGGCCACCAGCTCCGGGCCGGTCGCACGCGCGGCCGGCGGACGGGCGACGACGACATAGGCGCCAGGGGCCATGCCGGCGCGCTGACGGCGGAAATGATCGCGCAGCACCCGCTTGATGCGGTTACGGATCACCGCATGGTGGCTGACCTTGCGCGAGACCGCGAGGCCGAGGCGGGCTTCCCGATCGTCGCCGAGATAATGCACCGCGAGCATCGGCGTGGCCGCCCGGCTGCCGCGCGCGAACACCGCGTCGAATTCCGGACGCGCGCGTACCCGCGCGGTGCGCGGGTAGCGGGCTGTGCGAGGTGCGGTGCGATCCGTGCCGATCGGATGAGCGTTCACAGGCTCTGCGCCGACGGGATCTGCGCTTGAGCGCCCGGTGCTCATGAACGGCGAACGTTCATGCCGGAAGCATCCTGCCTGAGGTTTCGTATCGGCGGCGACGGGCGCATCGCCAATCGCAGGGCCGAAACGATCAGGCAGTGAGGCGCGTACGACCTTTGGCACGACGACGGGCAAGGATCTTGCGGCCGTCGGCGGTCTTCATGCGGGCACGGAAACCGTGGTCGCGCTTACGCTTGAGGTTGCTGGGCTGATAGGTGCGCTTGGTAGCCATGGGTCGGGCTCGATGACGTGTTGCGTTGAGCGGAACAGCGTGACCGCGCCGAAGCGCAACGCCTGAACCGCAAGAACCGGCAATTATGCAGGCGCGGCCGTGGGCCGGTCAAATCAGGGGGCCCATACACGCGTCCGTCCATGAAACCGGAACACCGCCGCGTCGATACCGACGGCGGGTGCGGGGGGGCCGGCGCGGTGGTAGTCTGCCCCACTCCCTACCGACTTCGCGCGCCACGCCAACCGACCGCGTTCGGGGCGACCGGTTGCGCGGCTCGACCTGTTCCTCTGCTCGTCTCAAGCGAAGCGCGACAAGAAAACCCCGATGGATGCCTGGCCCCGCTGTCTCGAACACCTCGAAGCCGAACTGCCGCTCGAGGAAGTGCAGACCTGGCTGAAACCGCTGCAGGCCCGCCTGCGCGACGACGGTCTGGTGCTGTACGCCCCGAATGCTTTCGTGCGCGACGCGGTGCAGAGCCGCTATCTGCCGCGGATCAGCGAATTGCTGGGGCATTACGCCGGCAATGGTGCGGTGTCGCTGGAAGTGGGCTCGGTTTCGCGACCCGCGCTGGCGCAGCCCAGCCCGACCCAGACGCTGGCGGCCAGTCGCGCGCCGGCTGCGGAATTCGCCGGCAATCTCGACAATCACTACAGCTTCGACAATTTCGTCGAAGGTCGCAGCAATCAGCTCGGGCGCGCCGCGGCGTGGCAGGCTGCACAGAAACCGGGCGACCGCTCGCACAACCCGCTGCTGCTGTACGGCGGCACCGGCCTGGGCAAGACCCACCTGATGTTCGCGGCCGGCAACGAAATGCGCCGGCAGAACCCGGGCATGCGGGTGATGTATCTGCGCAGCGAGCAGTTCTTCAGCGCGATGATGAAGGCGCTGCAGGACAAGACCATGGACGCCTTCAAACGCCAGTTCCAGCAGGTCGACGCGCTGCTGATCGACGACATCCAGTTCTTCGCCGGCAAAGACCGCACCCAGGAAGAATTCTTCCACACCTTCAACGCGCTGTTCGACGGTCGCCAGCAGATCATCCTGACCTGCGACCGCTACCCCCGCGAAGTCGAAGGCCTGGAACCGCGGCTCAAGTCGCGCCTGGCCTGGGGGCTGTCGGTGGCAATCGAGCCGCCCGATTTCGAGACCCGCGCCCAGATCGTGCTGAGCAAGGCTCGCGAACGCGGCGTCGCACTGCCCGAGGACGTGGCCCTGCTGATCGCCAAGAAGATGCGCAGCAACGTGCGCGACCTCGAAGGCGCGCTCAACACCCTGGCGGCCCGCGCCAACTTCACCGGCCGCGCGATTACTGCGGAATTCGCCCAGGAAACCCTGCGCGATCTGCTGCGCGCGCAGCAGCAGGCCATCAGCATCGCCAATATCCAGAAGGCCGTGGCAGACTACTATGGTCTGCAGATCAAGGATCTGTTGTCCAAGCGCCGGACCCGCTCGCTGGCCCGTCCGCGGCAGGTGGCGATGGCCTTGGCGAAAGAGTTGACCGAACACAGCCTGCCGGAGATCGGCGACGCCTTCGCGGGGCGGGATCACACGACGGTCCTGCACGCCTGTCGTCAGATCAAGTTGTTGAGCGAAAGCGACGGCAAGCTGCACGAGGACTGGGACAAACTGATTCGCAAACTCAGCGAATGAAGCGTCTCAGAACATGAGAACAGGATGGAGACAAGCTGTGGATAAGTGCGGTGCGGCGAACAGGCCGGAAAGTTGTCCACAGGTCTTCCCCATCCCGCCACAGCCCTTGTACAGACGTTGGCAAGGCTATAAAACGCAATAAAATCAAAAGCTTGGGCCTGTTACCCCCGTCTTTTGGAAACACCATCACCACCAGCTTTTAAGATTTATATCTCTCTTTGAAGCTTGATACTTTCGCAGCTCGACCGGCACACCGGCATATTTGGGGAATCGAATCACATGCGTTTCAGTCTGCAGCGCGAAGTGCTCCTGAAGCCGCTGGCTCAGGTCGTCAACGTGGTCGAACGTCGGCAGACCCTGCCGGTGCTCGCCAACCTGCTGGCCCGGGTCGAAGGCGATCTGCTGTCGCTCACCGGCACCGACCTCGAAGTGGAAATGGTTGCACGCACCCGGGTGGACGATGCGGAGCCCGGCGAGATCACCATTCCGGCGCGCAAGCTGTTCGAGATCGTCCGTGCGCTGCCCGATGGCAGCAAGGTCACGATCGCCCAGGCTGGCGACAAGGTTACGGTCTCCGCAGGCCGTAGTCGTTTCACCCTGGCCAGCCTGCCCGCCAACGATTTCCCCGCGCTGGATGAAGTCGATGCGACCGAACGCGTCCGTGTCGGCGAAGCCGGCCTGAAGGAGCTGATCGAACGAACTGCCTTCGCGATGGCCCAGCAGGACGTGCGTTATTACCTCAACGGCCTGCTGTTCGATCTGCGCGACAAGGCGCTGCGCTGCGTCGCCACCGACGGCCATCGTTTGGCCATGTGCGAAGCGGTGCTGGAAGAAACCGTGCAGACCAAGCGCCAGATCATCGTTCCCCGCAAGGGCGTGCTGGAACTGCAGCGCCTCTTGGAAGGCAGCGATCGCGAGCTGGAACTGGAAATGGGTCGCAGCCACATCCGCGTGAAGCGCGATGATGTCACTTTCACCAGCAAACTGATCGACGGCCGTTTCCCCGATTACGAAGCGGTGGTGCCGATCGGCGCCGATCGGGAGGTGAAGATCGATCGCGAAGCCTTCCGCGCTTCGCTGCAGCGCGCGGCGATCCTGTCGAACGAGAAGTATCGTGGCGTGCGCATCGAGGTGTCGCCAGGTCAGCTCAAGATCAACGCCCACAATCCCGAGCAGGAAGAGGCGCAGGAAGAGATCGAGGCCGACACCAAGGTCGACAGCCTGGTGATCGGATTCAACGTGAACTACCTGCTGGATGCCCTGTCGGCACTGCGCGACGAACATGTCGTCCTGCAGCTGCGCGATTCCAACTCCTCGGCACTCGTGCGCGAAGCCAGCAGCGAGAAGTGCCGCCACGTCGTCATGCCGCTCCGTCTTTGATGCCGATCAACCGCTTCATCGGCCTGTTCCACGTGAAACATACGAATCGCCCGGGCCTGCCCGGGCGTATTCGTTTCGGCGTGCCGGGTTTTGAAAGGCTGCCCGCGGAGCGGGAAGCGACATGCACGTAACCCGCCTGCAGGTGTCCGGTGTTCGTCGTCTGGCCGAGGTCCAATTGATTCCTACCCCGGGCATCAACCTGATCACCGGCGACAACGGCGCCGGCAAGACCAGTCTACTCGAAGCCCTGCATCTGCTGGCGTATGGCCGCAGTTTCCGCGGCCGGGTCCGCGATGGTCTGATCCGGACCGATGTGGACGCGCTTGAGGTCTTTGCCGAATGGCGCGAAGAGACCACCGGGCGAGCACGCCGTGCCGGGCTGCGCCATTCCGGACAGCGCTGGGAGGGCCGGCTGGATGGTCAGGCCGTCGGCCAACTGGGCGAATTGTGCGCTGCTTTGGCGGTGGTCACGTTCGAGCCTGGCAGTCATGCGCTGGTGACCGGTGGCGGCGAGCCGCGGCGGCGGCTGGTCGACTGGGGCTTGTTCCACGTGGAACCCGACTTCCTTGCGCTGTGGCGTCGCTATGCGCGGGCCCTGAAGCAACGTAATGCCCTGCTCAAGGCGCGGGTTCGCGATCAACAGCTGGACGTTTGGGATCATGAACTGGCCGAATCCGGAGAGCCATTGACCCGCCGTCGCCAGGCATATCTCGACGACCTCGAGCCGGTGCTGCAGGCGATGGCCGCCGAACTGGCTCCGACCCTGGGCCGGGCCAGCCTGGCGTTCCAGCCGGGCTGGTCCCGCGACACCCTGTCGCTGGCCGACGCCCTGCTGGTGGCCCGGGACCGCGACCTGGCCAACGGTTTCACGTCCGTCGGGCCGCATCGTGCCGATTGGCGTATCGACTATGCCTCACTGCCGGGCCGCGAAACCCTGTCCCGCGGTCAGGCCAAGCTCACTGCGCTGGCGGTGCTCTTGGCGCAGGCGGAACGACATGCCGCCGCTCGCGGCGAGTGGCCGGTGGTCGCGCTGGACGATCTGGCTTCTGAACTCGACCGCCACCATCAGCGGCGGGTGCTGGAGCGCCTGTTGGCATCTGGGGCGCAGGTGTTCATTACCGGAACGGAGAAGCCGGCAGCCCTCGCTGCGCTGGAGACCCCGGTTGGGATGTTTCACGTGGAACAGGGTCGAATCCAGCCGCATGTGGCCTGAGGCTTGCCGCAAGCTTTGGCCAGGGCTAGGATCGACGGCAACCATGCAACGCGTCGCGTCGCAGCCCACAGGCCATGGAATGCAAAGGTATGTCATTGAATTCCATTCGATTATTCTCATTTCCGATACTTGTTTTCGCCATGATCGGCGGAGGGTGTGTCATGCGCTAAGCCGCCACGCGGGCGCCCAAAACCAACGCCGTGCTTGAGGTCGCGCCCAGAAGACGACAACGTCACGGGGTTTCGCATCCGGCTGCATCACCGCGCCGCTGCCGGCAAAGTCGATGTCGAACTGAAAGGCGCCGACGCGTACTTCATCGATCTCGGAGTCGATACGGCGATCGCCGATTTCCGCCGCGAACTGTCGCGGTGTCTGGATCAAGGAAACGGATAAGCCCCCGGGCTTCGGGAAAGGGGGACTCGCATGCCACCGCAATATTCGATCGAAGCCCGCTCGCTGAGCATCGTCGGCGGGACCGCCGGCCACGATCGCATCGACGCGATGGTGTTCAATAACGACCGCAGCGCGCTGATCGCAGTCCAAAGCGCGCTGCAGGATCCCGGCAGCCGAACGGCCATGCTGCCGATTGCGCCGTCTCAGGACCTGTCGATGGCGCAGGCCGCGCAATCGCACGAACAGAGCGCCCAGCGCCAGCAGGCCCAGCAACCGCCGCCGCCACACCACCAAGGTATGGAGGGGCCTGCCCAGAGCGCCCCACAGGGCTCACAGGCGCAGTCCGGGCTGTCGCCGCGGGCCGCATCGCTCTGACCCCGTCCAGGCCCGTCCGCGCCGCCCCAGGCGGGGCGCGCTATAATTGCGCGTTCGAACCCTATAGCTAATGTGTCGTGCGCCCCGGGCGCGCGTCCATCAGCCGTGCAGTAGACGTCCCAGTAGCCGCACCAGCAGCCGAAAGAAGCGAATGACCGACGATACCCAGCAGCCCGCCGCGCCGAACAACACCTACGACTCCAGCAAGATCACCGTGCTCCGCGGCCTGGAAGCCGTACGCAAGCGACCGGGCATGTACATCGGCGATGTCCACGACGGCACCGGTCTGCACCACATGGTCTTCGAAGTGGTGGACAACGCGATCGACGAAGCGCTGGCCGGGCACGCCGACGATGTGTTCGTCACCATCCACGAAGACGGTTCGGTGTCGGTCTCCGATAACGGCCGCGGCATCCCGGTCGACATCCACAAGGAAGAGGGTATTTCGGCGGCGGAAGTCATCATGACCGTGCTGCACGCCGGCGGTAAGTTCGACGACAACAGTTACAAAGTGTCCGGCGGCCTGCACGGCGTGGGCGTGTCGGTGGTCAATGCGCTGTCGGAACATCTGTGGCTGAACATCTGGCGCGACGGACACCACTATCTGCAGGAATATGCGCTGGGCGAGCCGCTGTTTCCGCTGAAGCAGATCGAAGCCTCCAGCAAGCGCGGCACGCTGCTGCGCTTCAAGCCGGCGGTCGAGATCTTCACCGATGTCGAATTCCATTACGACATCCTCGCCAAGCGTCTGCGCGAACTGTCCTTCCTCAACTCGGGCGTGAAGATCACGCTGACCGACGAGCGTCCGAACGAACGCGGGGAGACGCGCCAGGATGTGTTCCAGTACGAAGGCGGCATCCGCTCGTTCGTCGAGCATCTGGCCCAGCTGAAGACGCCGCTGCACCAGAACGTCATCTCGGTCAGCGGCGAAATGAACGACATCGTGGTCGACGTGGCCCTGCAGTGGACCGACGCCTATCAGGAAACGATGTTCTGCTTCACCAACAACATCCCGCAGAAGGACGGCGGCACCCACCTGATCGGCTTCCGCGCCGCATTGACCCGCACGCTGACCAATTACATCGAACAGAACGGCATCGCCAAACAGGCGAAAGTCACGCTCACCGGCGACGACATGCGCGAAGGTCTGATCGCGGTGCTGTCGGTGAAGGTGCCGGATCCCAGCTTTTCCAGCCAGACCAAGGAAAAACTGGTCAGCTCCGAAGTCAGGCCGGTGGTCGAGACCACGTTCGGCGCGCGCTTGCAGGAATTCCTGCAGGAACATCCGAACGAAGCCCGCGCCATCACCGGCAAGATCGTCGACGCCGCGCGCGCGCGCGAAGCCGCACGCAAGGCCCGCGACCTCACCCGCCGCAAGGGCGCGCTCGATATCGCCGGTCTGCCGGGCAAGCTTGCCGACTGCCAGGAAAAGGATCCGGCGCTGTCGGAACTGTTCATCGTCGAGGGCGACTCGGCGGGCGGCTCGGCGAAACAGGGCCGCAACCGCAAGAACCAGGCGGTGCTGCCGCTCCGCGGCAAGATCCTCAACGTCGAACGCGCGCGTTTCGATCGCATGCTGTCGTCGGCGGAAGTTGGCACGCTCATCACCGCGCTGGGCACCGGCATCGGCAAGGACGAATACAACCCCGACAAGCTGCGCTACCACCGCATCATCATCATGACCGACGCCGACGTCGACGGCTCGCACATCCGCACGCTGCTGTTGACGTTCTTCTACCGGCAGATGCCGGAGCTGATCGAGCGCGGCTACATCTACATCGGTCTGCCGCCGCTGTACAAGATCAAGCAGGGCAAGAACGAGCTGTACCTCAAGGACGATGCGGCGCTGGATGCGTATCTGGCCAACAACGCGGTCGAGAACGCGGGCCTGATTCCCGCCGCTGGCGAAAAAGCGATCGACGGCGCGAATCTCGAGAAACTTCTGCTGCTCTATGCCGGCGCCCGCGATGCGATCGCTCGCAATGCGTATCGCTACGATCCGGCGCTGCTGGAAGCGCTGATCGATTTCACCCCGCTCGACGCCGCGTCGCTCGCGCGCAACACCGATGAGCGTTCCGAACTCGATGCGCTGGAAGCCCGCCTCAACCGTACCGGCCTGGGTCGTCCGCGCTATCGCGTGAACGCGCAGATCGCCAGCGACACTCAGCCTGGCGCGCTGGTCGTCACCCGCACCCACATGGGCGAATCGCAGATCCAGGTGCTGCCGCTCTCCAGTTTCGAAATGGGCGAGCTGCGGCCGCTGCGCGACGCCGCGGCGCAGCTGCACGGCCTGCTGCGCGAAGGCGCGAAGATCGTCCGCGGCAATCGCGAGGAACCGGTCGCAAGTTTCGCCCAGGCGCATGCCTGGCTGCTCGAAGAAGCGAAGAAAGGCCGCCAGATCCAGCGATTCAAGGGCCTCGGCGAAATGAATCCGGAACAGCTGTGGGAAACGACCGTGAATCCCGACAGCCGCCGCCTGCTGCAGGTGCGCATCGAGGACGCGGTCGCTGCCGACCAGATCTTCAGCACCCTGATGGGCGATGTGGTCGAACCGCGCCGCATCTTCATCGAGGACAATGCGCTCAAGGTCGCCAATCTTGATGTGTGATTCATGTTCAGAGCGAGCGTTGAGCAAACCTGAGAATTGAGGAACGGCGAAATGGCTGACGACTTTTACATTCGACTACCGCTGCGACCCGACATGTGCGGCGATGACGTTCGTTACGTTCAGGAATTGCTCAATAAACAAGGTTTCGATGTGCCAGTCAGCGGCGTGTTTGATGCCGAGACAGTGGCGGCTGCCAAGGAAGTAAGGATCAGGAGCTATCTCGATCGTTACGACAATGGTGGGACTTACGGGTTTCCAATGGATGCAGACACACTGGAACGCGTGTTTCGCGGTGATCAGGAAGCCTACGACAAAGCGCTGCGTGCGACTGAAGGCCGGGATTTTTCCACCCGACAGGAATACGAGAATTATCTCCGCGCCACGCCAAGCCCACTTCCGAATTTTCTAAATTCTTATGATCTGAACGCGTTGCAGGAAAGCATTCCCAGCGAACAACTTCCCGAGCCGATGAAAGGCACCAATGGCCTCCTTCCCCTGGCATTAACGGAAACCGCACCCCCCAGCAGCGAATCCTACTGCTCCATCCCCATGAGCGATGCGGGCACGGGGTCTTCCATCACGAATCTCGCGCTGTATGAAGAAGTGCGGAAGCAACTACCCGCCGAGATCGGCAACGACCGCGCTGCCGAAGCCACTCTGCGCGCGATCCAGGACGGCATCAAAACACCTGAGCATTTACAGGATGTCGTGGTCGCGAATGAGCGAATTTTCGTGATCGGCAACATCCCTGGTTTTCGCGGTGTGGTCGATCTGAACCAGCCGCCGCTGACGTCGGCGGACATCCAGACGCAGTTCGGCGCATTCGAACAACGGCAACAGACAGAGCGAGATCAACCACAGCAAGTGCGAGGCGGGTTTTCCTTGAGTTGATGTTGTTGAGCAAGGACGATCAGCCATTGCCGGAGCGTAAGAATTCCGTTTAAAACCTTAAACGGAACGCCCCTATGCATGCACATGCGTATTCCCCGGCGGCGTGCGGTTGCGACCGGATCTTCAGCACGCTGGTGGGCGATGTGGTCGAAATGTTGACGTTCCCGGGCGCGTCGATCCTGCTGTCCTGCGCAAGATTTCGCGACCACCGGGGCGATCAAACGATTGTTTAAATCTGGATGGAATCGAATTGAAGGCACCTTGGGCAGGGTGCCTTTTCGTTATGCGATGCAAGTTGCATGCTTTCGGATAGACCGATTGCGATGGATAATCCGACACGTTCCACAGGGGCGTATCGTGCGACGGCCGTCGCGGCTTTTTCCGTTGCGATGGCAATTGACGAAACTTTAATCCCCGACCGATTACAACGTCATCCCCCCGCCGAATCGGAGCCGCCGCCGCGATGAGTCCCCGCCAGATCACGCCTTCCGTGCGCGACATCGCTGTGGGTCTCGTTTGCGCGCTGCTGCTCTCGTCCTGCGCGACCACGACGTCGTCCACCGGACGCAAGCAATACGTCGGCGCGGTCTCGCAGGCACAGCTCGATCAGTTGGGCACCCAGGCCTTCGATCAGATGAAGGGCCAGAAGCCGCTGACCCAGGACGGCAAGCAATCCGCCTATCTGTCCTGCGTGGTCGATGCCATCGTCCGCGAACTTCCGCCGCAGTGGCGGCAGGGCGGCTGGCAGGAGGCGGTATTCGTCGACAAGAATCCGAATGCCTTCGCGCTGCCCGGCGGCAAGGTCGGCGTCTACACCGGAATTTTCGATGTCGCGCGAAATCAGGACCAGCTTGCGGCGGTGGTCGGTCATGAGATCGGCCATGTCATCGAGCGCCACCACGATGAGCGCGTGACCCGGCAGATGGGCGCCTCGGGCGTCGTCCAGCTGCTCGGCGTGATCGCCGGCGCCAAATACGGCGACGGCGGTTCGCAGCTCGCGACACAGGGCGGCAGCCTGCTCGCGCAGGGCGGGTTCCTGCTGCCCGGCACCCGCGAACAGGAGACCGAGGCGGACGTCGTCGGCCAGCGGCTGATGGCGCAGGCCGGCTTCGATCCGCGCCAGGCGGTGGATCTGTGGCAGAACATGCTCGGCGCCAGCGGCAGCCGTCCGCCGGAATGGCTGTCGACCCACCCTGATCCCAGGTCGCGCATCGGCGAACTGCGCAAACGCGCCGAGACCCTGATGCCGACCTATGAACAGGCCCGCGCCGCCGGTCGCAAGCCGGCCTGCGGCTGAGGCGCATTCAAGTTTATGCTTCCCCTCCGCGGCGCGGCCGCACCCACTGCGACGGTCTTCGTACCGTCTCCGACGATTCCAGCACCGAGACTTCCATGACCGCTTCCGTCTTTCGCGTCCTTCCGAAAAATACTCTCAACGCAGCGCTCACGTTGTTGATCGGCTGCGCCTTTTCCGGCGGCGCCTTCGCGCAAGAGGATGAGGATTACAAGGACACGCCCAAGTCGACGACCATGACCGGCAGCGCCGCAGCGGCCGCCGAGCGTGCGCGTCAGCGCAAGGCCGAAGCCGCCGCGAAAGCAAACCAGCAGCCGGAGTTGTTCCCGCTGGCCACGCGCAAGCCGCCGGAAAGGAAGACCACGTCGAAAGAGGTCAAGACCGCGAACGAGATCCAGGCCGCCTACGACGCGAAGCAGTACGCCGATGCGATCGCGAAGGTCGACGCCGCCACCGCCGAATCGAAGAATGCGTATCTGCAGAGCTACTTCTATCAGCTCGCCGCCGATGCGTGGGGCAAGCAGGGCGACCAGGCCAAGAGCGCCGATTATTACCGCAAGGCGGTGGACGCCGATGGCCTCGACAACAACGGTCACTATCAGATCATGTTCAATCTCGCGGTGATCCTGAGCGAACTGGATCGCGATGCCGACTCGTTGACGTATATCGACCGCTACATGGCCGAAACGAAAACCGAAACCGAGCAGGCCGTCGGACTCAAGGCTTACCTGCTCAGCAAAATGGGGCGTGCGGCGGAGGGCGCCGCGCTGTACGAGAAAATGCTGGCGGCGAAGCCAGGCGACATGGGGATCCTGATGAACGCGGTCGCGCTGCACCAGCAGGCCGAGAATTCCGAGAAGGCCAACGCCCTGCTCGAAAGCGCGCGCAAGCAAGGGTTGCTCAAGGAACCCAACCATTACCGCACGCTGTTCGTCGGCTACGTCAACGCCGGCAAATACAAGGAAGCGCAGGAAGTGCTGGAAGACGGCGTGGCCAAGGGCGTGATTCCGCCTTCGCAGACGCTGGCCAACGATTACTCGATCATCGCCCAGAATTATCTCGCCGAAGACAAGGGCGCGCAGGCCATCGATTTCTACGGGCGCGCGGCCAAGGTCGCCACCAATGGCGAAGCCGCATTGAATCTCGCCAAGGCGCTGACATATGAAGACCGTATCGGCGAAGCCAAGGTCGCCGCGCGCGAAGCGCTTGCCAAGGGCATCAAGAAACCCAAGGACGCCAACAATATTCTGGCCATGCCCGGAAAGTGAGACAGGAACCGCCCGAATCGGTTACGTTTCGGGCTGAGGATGTTGGTAAGTCCTCCTGCGATTGGTATAAGCTTACAGATTCCCGCGACCGGTTCTCATTCCGCCGATCGCGGTTCGACCATTCCGGGGTGTCGTGGGTCGGGGTTGGGTTCACTTTCATGGACAGATCGCGAACGCGATACCGAATCAGCACCACGAGTCCGCTAAACCGAGCCTGCTGCGCATGACCGAACCGTTGCCGACCCACGACAAGCGTGACCGCGAAGAACCCGGCCTGAACTGGCCGCGGATCACCGCCATCAGCTTCGCCATTGCGCTGCATATCGCGGCGCTCATGCTGTTGCTGGTGCCGGTCACTCCGCCGGGCGCCGAGCAGGAAGAAGAAGAGAACACCAGCGTCGTCATCATCGAGCCGCCACCGCCGCCGCCGCCGCCGCCGCCGCCGCCGGAAGAGCCGCCGAAGGAAATCAAACTGACGCCGCAGGAAACCCCGCGGCCGGTCATCCAGCCGCCGCCGGAAGAACCGCCGCCGGTCGTGTTCGATGAACCGTCGCCGGTCGATACGCCCGCACCGCCGCCGGCGCCGCCCGCACCGCCGGCGCCGCCCGCGCCGACAGGTCCGCCACGCAACGACAACGATCTGCGTGCGAGCCTCTGCGTCAAGCCGTCCACTGCGCCGATCGGTGCGGCCATCACCCGCGCCGGTATCGATCGCGGTGAAGTGGTGCTGCTCATCGTTTATCAGGCCGATGGCACCATCACCGATGTCAGCGTCGCCAAGAGCAGCCGCAACCGCGATGTCGACCGTGCTGCCGTCACCTGGGCCAAGCGCGCGAAACTGTGTCCGGGCGCTGCCGGCCAAGGCCGCATCCCGTTCTCGTTGTCGAGTGAATAACCAGCTTTCGAGTACCCGCTTCAACCGCTACACGCATCCAATCGTTAGATCCTTCCACACACAAGAAAGGTAAGCGTCATGCTGCAGGAAACCACCACCGCCGCAACCGGGGGCAACGCCGCCGCTCTGAAGCAGATGGGCGTTGACCATCTGTTGCAGGAAATGCTCGGTAATCCGGGCGACTACCCTGTTCAGCTCGTGGTTGCCGCCACACTGATCATCATGTCCGTCATGTCCTGGTACTGGATCGTGGTCAATTTCGTCAAGAACAGCGGCCTGCGCCGCCGCGGCGATACGGTCACCAGCACGTTCTGGGAAACCCCGAACGCGCAGGATTCGATCCGCTTCATGGAAGAGCAGCCCAAGAGCGAGCCCTTCTCGAAGATCGCCCTCGACGCCGCCCAGGCCGCCGCGCATCACCAGCGTCACGAAGGCTCGCGTCTGGTCGAGTCTCTGAATCGTTCCGAGTTCGTTGACCGCGCCTTGCGTCAGGCCGTCACCCGCGAATCGATGCGTCTGGAAAGCGGCCTCACCGTGCTCGCCACGGTCGGTTCGACCGCTCCGTTCGTAGGTCTGCTCGGCACCGTGTGGGGCATCTACGGCGCACTGATCAAGATCGGCGCGACCGGTCAGGCCTCCATCGATGCCGTCGCCGGCCCCGTGGGTGAAGCGCTGATCATGACCGCCGTCGGTCTGTTCGTCGCCATCCCGGCGGTGCTCGCGTACAACTTCTTCGTGCGCAGCAACCGCATCACGAACAACAAGTTCGATACGTTCGCCCACGATCTGCATGACTTCTTCGCAACCGGCGCGCGCGTCGGCGAAGTCGCCGTCAAGCGCTGATCCCCGGCGACCCTCGAACCACCTGACGGAGTCCAGTCATGTCTTTCAGTTCCGGCAACGACAGCGGCGGCCCGATGTCCGAAATCAACGTCACGCCCCTCGTGGACGTGATGTTGGTGCTGCTGATCATCTTCATGATCACCGCACCGCTGATGTCGCACAAAACGAAGGTCGAGCTGCCCGAAGCGAACTACGACACCCGCGAGCCGGATAAAGCGGCTCCGGTGATCATCACCGTCGCCGTCACCGAGGACGGCAAACTGTTCTTCAACGACGAACCGGTGACCCGCGAACTCCTGGAGAGCAGGCTGTCGATCGAAGCGCAGAAAACGCCGCAGCCATCGGTCAATATTCGCGGCGACAAGACCACCCGCTATCGCTTCGTAAGCGAAGTGGTCAACATCGCCCAGGCCCAGGGCATGCGCAAAGTAGGCTTCGTCGCGGTCCGCGAACGCAACTGACATAGACAGAGAGCAGACGCATGGCATTCGCATCCAACTCCTCCGGTTCCGGCCCAATGGCCGACATCAACGTCACGCCGCTGGTCGACGTGATGCTGGTGCTGCTGATCATCTTCATGGTGACCGCGCCGATCCTGTCCTATCCGATCGACATCGATCTTCCGCAGCGGACCAATACTCCGCCGGAAAATCCGGTGGAACCGCCGGAACCGGTCAAGCTCCGCATCGACCAGTCCGGTACGGTGTACTGGAACGACAGCCCGACGCCGGTCTCCGCATTGCGCAGCATGATGACGAGCGAGGTCGAACGCGATCCGGCCAACCAGCCGACGCTGGAGATCGACATGAACGAGGAAGCGCAGTACGAAATCCTCGCCAAAGTCCTGGCTTCGGCCAAGGATGCGCAGATGAAGAAGATCGGTTTCGTGAAGAAGTAATCGCACGATCGGCCGGTGGCGGACCTGCAGCTCGCCGCCGCGCCTCCAAACGCTTGCCACACTTCGAACGCCGCCCTCGGGGCGGCGTTTTTTTTGTCCGCCGAAATATATATATCCGCCAATCGCGGAGACTTGCGCCCCTGCGGGCAACGGCGTTAACGTGGAACCGCACCCACCGTGAGGAGCGACGCCATGGCTTTCGCGCAAGCAGATACCCGGCAGGACGCCATTTCGGAAATGAACATCACTCCGTTGGTCGATGTGATGTTGGTGATGCTGGTGATCTTCATGATCGCCGCCCCGGTCTTCAGCCAGGCGATTCCGCTCAATCTTCCGCACACGGGTCCGGATCGGCCCGATCCACCACCGCCGATCGAACTGCGGATCGACGCCGCGGGCGAAGTGTTCCTGGGCGGCCAACCGATGCCCGTATCGGCGTTGACGTCGGTGTTCTCGGCCGAACTGGAGCGCGCCGGCAGCCAGCCGGTGATCCTGAGCATCGACGCCAACGGCGAAGCCGATTATCAGGTCGTGGCCAAAGTGCTGGCGGTGGCGCAGAACGCCGGGCTGGGCAATATCCGCTTCAAGCACTGAAAGATCGAGACCTTCGCGAACGGGCGGCCGCTGGCCGCCCGTTTCGTTCGGGGAGGATGGTGATGCGTATCAGCGAGCGCGTGCGGCCGCGATGACCGCGAGATAACGCTTCACGGTCGCATCGAGTCCTGCATACAGCGCTTCGCCGATCAGCGCGTGACCGATCGAGACTTCCAGCACATCAGGCACTTCGCGCAGGAACAGACCGAGATTCGCCTGGCTCAGATCGTGGCCGGCATTCGTGCCGAGACCATGCGCCGCCGCTTCGTGGGCGGTCCGGGCGAAGGCCGGCAATTGCGTTTCCGGGTCGCCAACGGCGAACGCCTCGGCGTACGGACCCGTGTAAAGCTCGATGCGGTCGGCGCCGCTGGCGGCGGCTGCGGCGATGTCCGCGCCGGCATCGGCGAACAGCGCGACCCGACAGCCCAGGATCTTCAGCGACGACACCTGCCCGCGCAGCGCCTCCAGGTCGCGCACGAAATCGAACCCGTGATCAGAGGTGAGCTGGCCGTCGCCGTCCGGCACCAGCGTCGCCTGCGCCGGACGCGTTTCCGCGCACAGGGCATGGAAACCCGGATAACCCTCCCGCGGCGGCGCGAACGGGTTGCCTTCGACGTTGAATTCGACGGCGTACTCGCGGGTCAGTTCGGCCAGCGCGTAGACATCGTCGGCGCGGATGTGGCGTGCGTCGGGGCGGGGATGCACGGTGATGCCGTGCGCGCCGGCGTCGAGGCAGGCGCGGGCAGCGGCCACCACGTCGGGGTCGCGGCCGCCGCGCGAATTGCGCAGCACCGCGATCTTGTTGACGTTGACGCTGAGGACGGTCAAGGCGTGTGGCGCAACGGCGCGATCAGGACTGCGCGGTGTCGCTGTTGACCGGCATCGACGTGGCGCCGGCGGCAGCGGCGGCTTCGGCGCGCTTGGCTTCGGCCAGCTCGCGGAGGCGGCGCAGTTCCTGCGGGTCGATCAGCATGGTTTCGCTGCGGGCGCTGTTGTCCACGCGCTGCGCCAGCAGGCTCATGATCGCGACGATGCTCAGGCCAAGCGAACCGAGCACGCAGAGGATGACCGCCGTCATCGAGCTGGCGCTCAGCGCGATCATGAACAGGCCAACGGCGAACAACAGGAGTAACCAGGGCATGGGACGCGTCCTTACCGGGAAACGGAGCCGGGGGAGAGGGAGGGACGGGCGCCAGTCTACTCCGGAGGCGCATGGCGCCGACAGCCCGCCCGCCGGTCCGGTCCTGCCGTCCGTCGCTCCTGACGGGAGGCAGTGTGACGCAGCTACAGCAGCGGCGACATGAGCCGCGCCAGCGCTTCGGGCAGACGGGTCATGAACAGCGACCGGTGCCGATCGTCGCGGACCCGCGGGGCACTGGTGAATTCGCCTTCGATCAGCTTCGCCAGACGGCCGCCTAGCTCGAGATCCTGGAACAGCATCGACACCTCGAAATTGAGGCGGAAACTGCGGTGATCGAAATTCGCGCTGCCGATGATCACCGACGACTCGTCCACCAGTAGCGCCTTGGTGTGCAGCATCCTCGGGCCGTATTCGTAGATCTTCACGCCTGCCTCCAGCAGGTCGTCGTAATACGAGCGCGCGGCCATCGTCACCAGTCGCGAATCGCTCATCCGCGGCACCATCAGCCGCACGTCCAGGCCGCCCAGCGCGGCCGAGGTCAGCGCCATCATCGCCGCCTCGCCGGGCACGAAGTAAGGCGTGACCAGCCATACCCGTTCGCGCGCCGCGTGGATCAGGTTCACGTGCAGGCGATGGATCGCTTCCCACGACGAATCCGGCCCGGACGTGAGCACTTGGGCCGAAATCGTCCCGGCTTCGGACTCGGGCAACGTCCGCGCGACATCCGAAATGAAATCGCGACGGCCGGTGGCGTAGACCCAGTCCTCGGCGAAGACCAGCTGCAGCGCGCGCACCGCATCGCCTTCGAGACGCAGGTGCAGATCGCGATACGCATCGCTGCGCAGGCGTTCGTTCTCGTCGTCGGTGATGTTGATGCCGCCGGTATAGGCGATGCGGCTGTCGATCACCACGATCTTGCGGTGCGTGCGCAGGTTCAGCCATGGGCGCCACCAGAACCGCCAGAAATGACTGGGATGGAACCATGCGACCTCGCCGCCGGCATCCACCAGCGGCGCCAGGAAAGCGCGCGAACATGAACCCGAACCGATCGCATCCAGCAGTACGCGCACGCGCACGCCGCGGGTGGCGCAGGCGATCAGCGCGTCGCGCACCATGCCGCCGCTCCGGTCGGGCATGAAGATGTAGTACTCCAGATGCACCTGATGCTGCGCGCGGCCCAGGTCGTCGATCAGTGCGTCGTACTTGGCCGCACCGTCCACCAGCAGGCGCACATCGCGCAGCGTGCTCGGCGCCAGGCCGGTGGCGGCCTGGGCGACTTTCGCCAGTTCCCGCGCATCGGGCGAATAAGCGGCCTCGCAGGTGTCGCCAAGCGCAGCGCCCTCCAGCCGGCTGCGCGCGCGGCGCAGGCGCTGGCGCTTGATCTTCTGCGGGCCCAGCAGGTGATAGATCAGGAAACCGATGTAGGGCAGCAGCGCCAGCCCCATCAACCAGCTCAGCGTCGCCACCGGCTCGCGCTTCTGCAGCACGATCCAGCCGCCCAGCAGCAGCAGATACGTCAACCAACCGACGAACAGCACCGTGCCGATGAACTCGCCGACCACCGGAATCCCGTGCAGCCAGTCCCACACCCAATTCCACATGGCTGACATCCCCGTGAACGCGGTCGCAGCGCCTGCGACTTGCGCGCGCTAGCCTACTCCGATGGCACAGGGCGGCAAAGTCGACGAAGCGACCCACAACCTGCTGCGCAGCGGGCCGCTGAAAGGTCGCGGCGCGGCTTCCTACGTGCGCGGACGCTTCGAGAAGACCGTCGCAGAAGCCGAAGACGACGGCTGGGGGTCGGTCTATGCCGTCGACGAAGGCGACACCGACGCACCGCCACCGAAACTGCGCACCGAAGTCACCGAAGAACGCGCGCGCAGCATCGTCAGCCGCAACCAGTCGCCGGATCTTCCGTTCAGTCAATCCTTGAATCCGTATCGCGGGTGCGAGCACGGATGCGTGTATTGCTTCGCAAGGCCGTCGCATGCGTATCTCGATCTGTCGCCGGGCCTCGACTTCGAGACGAAGCTGTACGCGAAGACCAACGCCGTCGAGATGCTGCGCAAGGAATTCGCGCGCAAGGGGTATCGGTGTTCGCCGATCTCGCTCGGCATCAACACCGATGCCTACCAGCCCATCGAACGCCGCTACCGCATCACCCGGCAGCTGCTGGAAGTGTTCGCCGAACATCGCCACCCGATCAGCCTGATCACCAAGAGCGCGTTGATCCAGCGCGACATCGATCTGCTCGCGCCGATGGCGCAGCAGGGTCTGGTGACGGTGTACGTGTCGATCACCTCGCTCGACAATCAGCTGTCGTCGAAACTCGAACCGCGCGCCGCCGCGCCGCACACACGCTTGAAGACCGTGCAGGCGCTGTACGAGGCCGGCATCCCGGTGGGCACGATGGTCGCGCCGATCATTCCGATGATCACCGACCGCGAAATCGAGCACATCCTCGAGGCCGCCTACGACCACGGCGCCCGCGCCGCCGGCTACGTACTGCTGCGTCTGCCGCACGAGTTGAAGGAAGTCTGGCGCGAGTGGCTGGCGTTGCATTACCCGAAACGCGCCGCGCACGTGATGAGCCTCGTCCAGCAGATGCGCGGCGGCAAGGACTACGACAGCGCCTACGGCACCCGCATGCGCGGCGAAGGCCCGTTCGCGGATCTGATCGCGATGCGGTTCGCGAAAGCTTACAAGCGATTCGGGTTCGGGCGGTTGCCGGCGTTGGATTGTTCCAGGTTTGTGGTGCCGGTGGCTGAGAAACCTGATTCGCCACAGGGGTCGTTGTTTTAAGAGCGCCCTCACCCTTCGCTCGTTGCGCTCGCTCTTCCCTCTCCCCGCAAAGCGGGGAGAGGGTGCCCGTCAGAGACTGCCCCGGACTTGATCCGGGGGCGGGCGAGGGGGCTTTGGCTGTTGGTTGTTGCGGGTTGACGGTGTGAGTGGCGATTACCAATATCACCGACGATAGACCAGAACGAGGGATCTGAACCACGTTAGGCGGTACTCACTCACCGCTCCGGGGAAATGAAATGAAACAATTCGCTATCCGTCGGATGTATAGCTACTTCGAAACGACCACTGATGATATCGAGAAATGCATATTCGACGAGAAGCTGGAAGAACTCGACAAGGAAATGAAAGATCTTCTGGAAAAGTACGGGTTGAAACTGATTGCTCATGACACTCGTTTCATACCTTTACAGAAATTATCTGTATTGAAATGTACAGAATGCGACAACCTGATGATCAACAGAGACAAAAATCCTGCAGGTTTCGGCAGCAGTGAACTATGGTCGGACTTCAATTCTGACATCAATCGCGTCATACACGACGGCGGAATCCACGAAGGAAAAGAGCTATGCACGGAGTGTTTGCCGATATCGCATCGCTGGGGATATTTTTCATAGATCACGGTTCTGTAGGGCGGAACCCGCGCAGCGGATTCCGGCGAATATCGAAATGATGTACGTATCAGGATGGCGGAATCGCCTTGGGCGGTTCCGTCCTGCGACGCTGCGCTGTTCAACTCGAGTGAACCCCGATGGCATTCATGCGATTTCCTGCGGCTTTGCTGACGATGCTGCTGCTCATGACAGGATGCTCGCAGGAAACCGCGCCTTTGCCAGTGAGCCGAGCGGACATTCAAGAGATGCCGCCACCCGACGTCGGCGACATCTCGCGCGTTCTCGATTGCGCGGCAGAACCGCGCAGGAACCTGTCGCCCCGCGAGCGCTGTGAGATCGCGGCGTTCAAGGCGCGCTGCAATGCGCTCGATGATTGTTATGTGTCCTGCCTCAGCAGTCCGGCAGGCGTGTTTACGGGCGGCGGTTGCGGTCACGTCTGCACGTTTGGACCGCATCCGGGTGCGCCCTATCCGGCGGGCGTGGATGCGTGCGCGAGCGAGCCCGGCGAGTCGGGTCTGAAACCCAGGTTGCGGCCTGATCATCCATCTGCCGGGAAAAGCGATCATTGAAAACGTAGCCCGGGTAGAGCGCAGCGAAACCCGGGGCTTTTGAAATCAACGACTCACGATGATAATTGAATCATGCATCATTTTTATGATGGTCTAGCGAGGGATGATCCGTGAGCTATTCGCAAAAAGCCCCGGGTTTCGCTGCGCTCTACCCGGGCTACGAAGCCGGTGCGTTGCGATCGCCGTGAAACCAGGCTTTCGTACGCTTCGAAAACAGCATCATGAGGAACAATGCTGAGCCTGAGAATATTTCAACGACGGCGATCACTTGTCCGGGCAGCAGAAAATCGCCGTGGAACTCACGGGTTGGTGGGAACACCACGTTGATCAATGCGATGAAGAACGCCATGGAGCGCATCCAAGACCATGTCCATGTCGTTCGACGCATGAACAATACCGTCAGGATGAAGATGCCAAGACAGATCAGAGGTGTCGTCACCAACGGAATACCGGACTCGTAGAAGAAAGACAGGATTCCGAACGCGATATTCGAGACGATGAATGCCCAGCAGACGAGCCTTGTGAAAATCGGCACGGTCACCCCTGCCCGTACAACACATCCGCCCGCTGAAACAGGATCCAGCTCGTCGCGATGAACTTGTCGCCGCGCTGCGGGCGATTGCCGCGGTGGGTGTGGGTGAACGATGTGGGTGCGATCAGCAGCGAGCCGGTTTCCGGTTTCACCTTGCGCTGCTGGAACATGAACTCGGTTTCGCCTTCCTCGAAATCGTCGTTGAGGTAGAGCGTCCACAGCAGGTGGCGGTGCAGGGTTTCGGCGGTGTTGTCGCGCGGGTACAGCTCGCAGTGCCAGTAGGGATAGCCGCCTTCGCCGGCGCGGTACCACTGCAGGTTGATGCTGCCGGGGCGCAGGCAGGCGCGGATGAGTTCGATGATGCCGGCGTCGTCCTTCGCGGCAAGATCGTCCGCGGACAGCCGCCGCAGGGCGCCGTCGGGGCCGGGCTGCTGCAGCATCAGCGGCGCGATCAGCGCCTGCGGGTATTCGCGCAGATAGCGGATCAGGCCGCCGAGCATGGCCATGTTCAAGGTCTGTTCGACCTGCTGCCATTCGGGATTGCCGGTGATGGTGATGTCGCGGCTGTGCTTGAGGTCGGGAAACACGCCGCCGCCCACCTGGCCGGGCCGCAGCGCGTCGCTGGCACGGATGTGACCGACGATCTCGGCGCAGATCTCCGGCGCCAGTGCGTTGGGGGTGATCGCGATGAAATCCTTCACGTGAGTTTCCTTCTGTGCATCCATCTGTGGAACGCCCTTGCCCGGCACGGCGGTGTCGGGCGTGCTCATGCGCGTGCGCCGTATTCGATGCGGTGCCGCGCGGCGGCCGCCGCGTTCAGCCGCCACAGGCCGGCGCAGACAGGGCCGTGGCGCAGGTGGCGGGTCGCGGAAACGGGCGAGGCTGCGGTCATGGTGGGCGGGTCCGGCGGGCGAGCGCCTATTCTCGCCTACCCGGCTCGGACCGTCGTCCCGGCCGGCCGGGAGATGCGGATCCGCGGTTTCGCTGCGGACTTTTCGGCTAAGTGTTTGCCTGCACAGGTATTCCCGGGCATAATGCGCGGCTCGTTACGCCCGGCCCGGTTCCATCCGGCCCGGAGGACAGGTCCGCGAACCCGTCCGCCAGCGCAGCGACACCCCGAATCCCGTTCGCAAGGCGAACGTCCCTGCCGATCCATCGGCCTGGACCGACGCCGGGGCCGCCGTCTCCCGGGCTATGGGAGGCCACCGCAGATCGCACGATTCCGTCGCGCGTTCTTATCGATAGAGGTACGTATGTCCCGCGAATGCCAAGTCACCGGCAAGCGCGTGCAGAGCGGCAACAACGTCTCGCACGCAAACAACAAGACCCGCCGCCGCTTCATGCCCAATCTCCACGAACGCCGCTTCTGGGTGGCTTCCGAGAACCGTTGGGTGAAGCTCCGCGTTTCCGCCAATGCCCTGCGCACCATCGACAAGAACGGCATCGACGCCGTGCTCGCCGAACTCCGCGCACGCGGCGAAAAGATCTGAGGAGGACTGAACCATGGCTTCCAAACGCGACAAAATCCGCCTGATCTCTTCGGCCGGTACCGGTCATTTCTACACGACCGACAAGAACAAGAAGAACACGCCCGCCAAGATGGAGATCAAGAAGTACGATCCCGTCGTCCGCAAGCACGTGATGTACAAGGAAGGCAAGATCAAGTGACGCAATGGCGCGTCCCCGCGTAGCGGGAACGCCTCTGCCATTGCGTCATCCCGGCGAAGGCCGGGATCCCGCTTCCAGGAAAAACCCGCCTCACGGCGGGTTTTTTTGTGCGCGCACGAAGCGTCCGAAACGTGATGTCGGGCTTGGATTCATGTTCCGGCATTGATTCCAATGGGTGTGCAGGGGCATACGGACATCATTGGAGAGATCATGGAAACCAAACCGATCCTGTTGGCGTTGCTGCCGGTCGTCCTGGCGGCAAGCGCTATGACGGCGCCGCCGGCGAAAGCGCAATCGCAAACCCCTGCGCTCGGCTGCTATATCGACACGTCGGCGTTCGATTATCCCTCCGAGGGCAACTGCTATGGCCTGGTGCCGCCGCAGCGGACGATCGTCTTCGAAGTCATGTACCGGCAAACGCCGTATTCCCGTTACAGCTACGTCTGGACCGGGTGCACCGCCTCCGGCTTCTTCTGCACCATCACCAACGCCGGTGCGGGCCCGGGCGAAAAGAGTTACACCGCGACGGTACTGATCACGGACAACCAGACCGGACTGACTTACACGCGCACGGCGACAGCGACGCTCTTCCGCTGACGGGCAGATTCGCGCGGAGCCGGTTCGAAGGAACGGCTCCGCGTTTGCCCGGCGGATGACGGCGCGCGATTGCCGTCGAGGATGCGCTGTGCTTCCTCTCGCCGCGCGTAACGGTCGCCGAGGCGATGCTGTCCACCCCACCTGGTGCCCGACGACGCCACCCTCGGCGCGCAGTCGGGTGTGGAGGTGGCGCTGACCCTGTCGTACATCAGCATCAGCGGCTCGCGGATTCACTGATCTGATCGCGCGCCTTGAGAACCATGTGAAATCGTCAGCACGTAGAGCGGCCTGACCAGCCGTTCGGCTGTTGAAAACCAGGCCGCTGGAACAATGTCGCGATCGATCAGCGGCCTGAAGGCCGCTCTTGTACCTCGACGGCGCCCGATTGGGTATCGTCCCCGGGGACGCTCGGGAGGAATGGGAGCAGGCCGTGGCCGCTCTGAGGCATTCAGCCTGCCAAGTAGATCTGTCGCTCC
>Ga0209262_10000140_pt1 | contig 42388 bp, 46 predicted proteins | sample Lowcelwee11metaG_FD_187171 | JGI IMG/M metagenome (GOLD analysis project Ga0209262, IMG submission 187171) | Freshwater pond sediment microbial communities from the University of Edinburgh, under environmental carbon perturbations - Low... | ecosystem: Environmental > Aquatic > Freshwater >... | reverse complement strand
TCGACTCGCGCCCCGCCGCACGCCGCTATGACGTCGGCCACATTCCCACCGCCATCAACATCCCCGACACACAGTTCGACAAGCATGTCGACAAACTGCCGGCAGACAAAGCCGCACCCATCATTTTTTACTGTCAGGGCTTCGAGTGCGACCTCTCGCACAAGTCGGCATTCAAGGCTGAGGCGCTCGGCTATACCAACGTCAAGGTCTATCCCGCCGGCCAACCCGACTGGGAAGCCAAGGGCGAACTCGTGGCCGTCAGCCTCGCCCACATCAAGAAGCTGATGGACGAGAAAGCGGACTTCGCGCTTATCGACGCACGGCCCGAGCGTCCCTTTGCCCAAGGCAGCATTCCCGGCGCCATCAACATCTCCGACAGCAAGTTCGACAAGCTGACCGACAAGCTGCCGGCAAGCAAGGACACGACGCTGATCTTCTTCTGCGGCGGCCTGAAGTGCGATCTATCGTCGAAGTCCGCCGTCAAGGCCAAGGCGCTCGGCTACAAGAAAGTCTTCGTCTACCCCGAGGGCTATCCCGCCTGGCAGGCGGCGATGGGCGTCGGCGCCACGCCAGGGGCGACGATGGCGCAAGCGCTGCAGACGATGAGCGGCGCGATGGCCGCCGCCACTGGCGCCGCCATGAAAACCGCCGCCATCGCCATCGAGGCCGGCAAGGAAAAAGGCAGCATCAGCGTGCCTTCCTTCGAGCGCATCATGAAAGAGAATCCGTCGCAGATCGTCGTCATCGACGTGCGCGACGAGAAAGACGTCAAGAAGGGCAGTTTCCCCGGCGCGCTCAACATCCCGATCAACGAGTTGGAGAAAAAGTTGGCAAGCCTGCCGAAGGACAAGCCGGTGGTATTCACTTGCGCCACCGGCGCGCGCTCCGGCGAGGCTTACGACACCGTCAAGCTGCTGGCCGGCGACGTCAAGGCCTACTTCCTCGACGCCGACGTGAGTTGCAACGACAGCAATATGTGCAGCATCAAGCCGCACTAAGCCGGCGCGCTACGCTCTGCCTGCCGCGCGAAGACCATGCTCGCGCGCAGGCCTGCACCCGCCTCGTTGCGCAACAACAGGCGGGCGCCATGCAGTGCGGCGATGCGCTCGACGATTGCCAGTCCCAAGCCCGAACCTTCGCTGGTGACGTCCTTGCCGCGCCGAAAGCGCTGCGTCAAACCGGCCAATTCATCCTCGGCCACGCCCGGTCCACCATCCAGCACGTAGAGGCATGGTCCAGCGGGCGTTTGCTCGGCGCCCAGGATAATCTCTCCGCCCGGATGGCTGTAGCGGCAGGCGTTGTCGACCAGGTTGCGCAGCGCCGCCAACAATAATTCGGCATCGCCGAACAACGACATCTCGGCAGTCGCTACCGTCACGGACAGATGCTGGTCGCGCGTCTGGGCGATGCTTTGCTGCATATCCTGCACCTCGCGCAACAAGGCCAGAACATCCAAGGGCTCCATGCGCACTTCGCCCTGGCCGGCATCGAGCCGCGCCAGGCGCAACATCTGGTTCACCAGCCGCTCGGCGCGCACAATGCCGCGCAAAACCTGGGCGATGGCATGGCTGCGCTGTTCTTGCTCGTTGCAGGCGGCGGCGACTTGCGCATGAATCTTCAGCGCTGCCAGCGGCGTACGCAATTCGTGCGCGGCATTGGCCGTCAACTGCCGCTCGCTGCGGATGCTGGCCTGAACTTTCTCCAGCAAGCGGTTCATTGCGTCGATCAGTGGACGCACCTCGGCTACCACGCCGACGGTCGGTACCGCTTCCAACTGGTCGGCGGAGCGTGCTCTCATTTCGCGGGTGAGCACGGCCAGGGGATTCAAGGCCCCCCGCACCGACCAATACACCAACAACAACAGGACCGGCAAGGCAAACAACATTGGCAATGCCACCTGACCGGCCACTTCGAGACCGATATCGTGACGACTATGCGCCGGATGGGCCACCTGGATGAGCAAGGCGTCTTGCTGGCTGACGCTGACCAACATCCGCCATGGCACTCCTGCCAAGGAAGTATCGGAGTAGCCCAGTTGCTGCGGCATTTCAATAACGGCAGCATTGTCCGAACGCAGCAGCAGATTGCCGGCGCGATCCCAGACCTGAAATGCCAGCACCTGCTCGTAGGGATGTCGCCCGACGCCCTCGTTTTCCAGGGTCTCGGTCAGCGTCGAACCGGCTGCAAGATTTTGCTGCTCCTGTTCGTGATGAATCTGCGCTTCGATCAGGCGTACCGCCAGCGCCAACTGTCCATCCAGCAGCTCTTCCGCCTCATGCCGCGCACGGTCGTAGCTGATCCATGCCACGAGCGACCAAGCGCCGATCAGCGCAAGCGATAGCGTCAGCAGCAAACGGTTGCGCAGGGAAGTCAAACATCCCCCACGGTGTAACCGATGCCGCGCTGCGTGCGAATGAACGCGGTGCCGAACTTCTTGCGCAGATGGTGGATATACACCTCCACCGTGTTGCTTTCCACTTCCTCGCCCCAGGCGTAGAGGCTCTGTTCCAGTTCGCTGCGCGAGCGTATGGCATTGCGGTGGCTCAGCAGATCGTGCAGCAGGGCGTATTCGCGCCCGGAAAGATTGACCGGCTTGCCGTCGAGCGTGGCACGCCGCGCCACGGGATCGAGCACTACACCGCCTTGCGACAACTGGTTATTGCTGGCGCCGGAGGCGCGGCGCATCAGCGCGCGCAACCTGGCGAGCAACTCGTCCAGGTCGAAGGGTTTGGTGAGATAGTCGTCCGCACCGGCGTCCAGCCCCGCAACCTTGTCCTCGCGGGTATCGCGGGCAGTGAGGACCAGCACCGGGGTATTGTCGCCCTGGGCGCGCATACGCTTGAGCACCGTCAAACCGTCGCGACGCGGCAATCCAAGGTCGAGCACACAAAGCGCGTAGCGCTCGGCCTTGAGCGCCAAATCGGCGGCAACGCCATCGCGCACCCAATCGACGGCAAATCCCGCCATCTTGAGTCCGGCCTGAATACCGTCGCCCAACAGGGCATCATCCTCAACCAGCAACAGACGCATGGGTGCCAACTTTCTTTCCGAACGAAGTCGCCACTATAGCGAGGCAACATTAAACCGAACTTAAGCAACACCGGCCAAGCATAGCGCCCCCGATCCTCGGGAAACAGTGGACCGTAGGACTAAAGTCTAGGAACATAACGGCCCATCGAACCACGTTCTCTGAGGAGTAGACCAGCATGACCCACGGCAAATCCAGCCAAACCCATCAGCCAGCCGAAGCGGCCACAGCCATACTCGGGCTCCCCCCAACCAGGACCGGCAGGAATGCGGCTTCACGCCTTTCCTGGCCGCTCGGCGCGCTTCTGGCGGTGATGGCTGCACCGGCCCTGGCCGAACGCCCGATGGCAGTGGACGACGCCGGTACGCTCGACAAGGGCGGCGCCAAGGTCGAGTTCGGCTGGAGCAAGGATGACCGCACGCGCGGCTGGGATGGCGCCGCCGGCTTTGCGCCCATCGACAATCTGGAACTCGAAATCGGTCTGGAGCGCGTCCGCGATCACGCGACCGACCCTAGCACCCGGATGTCGGGCGTCGGTTTCGCCGCCAAGTGGGTTCCGCTCCAAGCCGAGACCGGCCTGTCCGCCGGCCTCAAGTTCGAACTGGGCCGTGCGCGCATCGACGATCGCGTCAATCCCGAGGAAACCGAACGCGTACGCAGCCTGCTCGGCCTGGCCAGTTGGCGTTTCGCCTCCGGACAAGCCATCCATTTCAATTTAGGCCACGAATGGACCCGTGCCGGCGGCACGACCGAGGGCGTCAATGTCTGGGGCCTCGGCTTCGAACAACCGCTGCGGGAAAACCTGCAATTGACGCTCGAAACCTATGGGGCGGAGCGCCGCCGCCCGGACCGGCAGGTCGGTCTGCGCTGGGAAGTGGCGGACGGCCTGAAGCTCAGTGTCGCTGCCGGCCAAGGCAACGGCCGCAACATCGCCAATGCCGGCATCGCCTGGGAATTCTGAGTTCGCACTACAAACTCGGCGCTGGCGGGACGGCGCGAAGCCGTCGTCCCGCCGCCTATAAATGAAAGCGGAATGCCCGATGGATACCTATCGGCGGCAGTTGGAACGGGATCCGGGATTGCAGCCATGACGGCCAAGCATTAAGCGATGAAGTCTCTGCGGCAGGTACTGTTTGGGGAGAAGAACCGGATCGGGCGCCGCCTGATCGTGCTCATCATCACCTTCAGCTCTGTCATCACGCTGTGCATTTCGGTGGTGCAGCTCGCCTTCGAGTACCGTAACCTGCGCCATGCCATGGAGCGGGAACTGGATAACATTGCCATTTACGTGCCGACCATTGCCGGCAGCGTCTGGGACTTCGACGAGCGGCAGATCCAGCGGACGATCGATGCCCTGATCCTGCTGCCCGACTTGGTCGAGGTGCGCGTAATCGCGACGGATACGGCGAAACGCTGGGTGGCCAGCAAGGCGCCCACGCCGAATACCGTCACCCGGCGTTACGTTCTACGCTACGACAACCGTGGCCATGAAACGGAAATCGGCGTACTCGAAGTGGTCGGAAATCTGGACGGCATCTATCGGCAGGTGATCAACAGCGCAGTCGGTATCGTGCTGAGCAACGGGTTAAAAACGCTGCTGGTCGCGCTCTTCATGGTGGTCCTGATCCGCCGCCTGCTCACCGCACGGCTGGAAACCCTGGCCGAGAAAGTTCATGCGCTGGCACCGGGCTTGCTGCCCTTGCGCGAGGCGGTGGAAGTCCAGCCCCAGCCCATCCCCGCCGCGCTGGACGAGCTGGATGCCGTGGAGTGGACGCTGGACCGCACCGCCAAAGATCTCGGCGTCGCCGTGACGGCCCTCAACGACTTGAACCAGGATCTGGAGACGCGCATCTACGAACGCACCAAGGAGTTGGAGTCGTTCAGCTATTCCGTCTCGCACGACCTGCGCACGCCGTTGCGCGCGATCGACGGCTTTTCCAAGATTCTGATCGAGGACTATGCCGACAAGCTGGACGACGAAGGCCTGCGCCTGCTGCGGGTTGTGCGCGCCAATACCGAGCGCATGGGGCAACTGATCGACGACATCCTGCAATTTTCGCGTATGGGCAGGCAGGAATTGGCTTTGGCCCCCGTCGATATGGCGCACATGGTGCGCACGGTGTTTGCCGAGTTGCAGCCCACTTATGCGGGGCGCGACGTGCGCCTGGAGGTCGGCCCTTTGCCGCCCGCGCTGGCAGATGCCGCGCTGATCCGCCAGGTGCTGATCAATCTGCTGACCAATGCCATCAAGTTCACCCAGCCACGCGCACTGGCCCGGATCGACGTGAGCGGCACGGTGGACGGCACGCACTGCGTGTTCTGTGTGCGCGACAACGGGGTCGGCTTCGACATGCGCTACGTCGACAAGCTGTTCGGCGTATTCGAGCGCCTGCACGGCAGCAAGGAATTCGAGGGTACCGGCATCGGCCTAGCGATTGTCCGGCAGATCGTCATCCGCCATGGCGGCAGGGCCTGGGCGGAGGGTAAACTGGACGAAGGGGCAGCGTTCCATTTCACGCTGCCGCATGCTTGAGGAAATCACGATGACAGCACACACGACGGGCATGGTTGAAGTTCTGTTGGTGGAAGACACGCCGGAAGATGCGGAACTGACCATGCGCACCCTGAAGAAGCACAGTCTGGCGAACAACCTGATGTGGGTGAAAGATGGCGCCGAGGCAATCGATTTCCTCTTCGGCACCGGCACGCATGCCGGGCGCAGCACGAGCAACATCCCCCGGGTCATCCTGCTCGACCTGCATCTGCCCAAGCTGGACGGACTGGAAGTGCTGCGGCGGCTCAAGGCCGATCCGGCGACCCGGCAGATCCCGGTGGTGGTGCTGACCTCGTCGACCGAAGAAAGCGATATGCGCGAGTGCTATGCGCTCGGCGTCAACAGCTTCGTCAGCAAGCCGGTCGAATTCGACGCCTTCATGAAGGTAGTCGGCAAGCTCGGTTTCTACTGGCTGCTGGTCAACAAACTTCCCGGCTTGTGAGCTTTCCTGCCATGGCAATGGAACGCCCGCTGCGCGTCCTGATTCTCGAAGACACGCCGACCGACGTGGAATTGACGCAGCGCGAGTTGCGCAAGGCGGGGATGGAATTCATCGCCGAGACAGTCGAGACGCGGGACGAGTTTCTCCTGGCACTGGACAACTGGCAGCCCGACATCATCCTGGCCGATTACAAGCTGCCCCATTTCGACGGCCTGACCGCACTGGAACTCCTGCGCGCGCGTTCGCCGGAACTGCCCTTCGTCTTCGTCAGCGGCACCATGGGCGAGGAATTCGCCATCGAAACGCTGCATCGGGGCGCCTCCGATTACGTGCTCAAGGGCCACCTCGCCAAGCTCGGGCCAGCCGTCGCCCGCGCCTTACAGGTGGCCGAGACGCAGCGTATGCGCCGTCTGGCGGAGGAAGACCTGTACAACTCGCGGCAGATGCTGCGCACAGTGCTGGACACCATTCCGCAGCGGGTGTTCTGGAAAGACCCGGAGTCGACCTATCTGGGCTGCAACCAACCCTTTGCCACGGATAGCGGCCACGCGACGCCCGAGGATCTGGTCGGCAAGACCGACCTCGATATCGTGCCGGAGGACGTGGCGCAACGTCGCCGGGCCGATGATCGGCAGATCGTCAGCAGCGGCCAGCCACGCTTGAATGTCGAGCGCAGCTATGTGCGCTCCGATGGCGGCAAGGGCTGGCAGGTCGTCAGCAAGGTACCCCTGCGAGATCAGGATGGTCAGGTAATCGCCATTCTCGGCACCTACGAAGACATCACCGAGCGCAAGATCAACGAAGAGCGCACCCGTTTCCTCGTCTATCACGACGGCCTGACCGAACTGCCGAACCACCTGCTGGCCTCTGATCGCCTGCAACAGGCGATGGCCTACGCGGATCGCGAAGACAGCAAAGTGGCGCTGCTGCTGCTCGATCTCGACAATTTCAAGACCATCAACGATTCGCTCGGCCATTCGGTGGGCGACAAGCTGCTCTGCGAGGTCGCCGCCCGCCTTGGCCAGTGCGTGCGCGATACCGACACGGTCAGCCGCCAGGGCGGCGACGAATTCCTCATCGTGGTGCCCGCGCTGCCCGATACCGATGCCACCGCGCCGGTACTCGACAAGCTATTGCAGAGCATCCAGGCGCCGGTCGAGATCGACGGTCACGAGTTGATCACCTCCGTATCCATCGGCATCGCGCTGTTTCCCGACGATGGCCGCGATTTCGAATCGCTGATGAAAAAGGCCGATACGGCGATGTACCGTGCCAAGGAGGCGGGACGTAACACCTACTGCTTCTTCGACGGGCAGATGAACGACGATGTCCTGGAAAACCTGCAAATGCGCAACGGCCTCAACCGTGCGCTGGAGCGCGGCGAGTTCGTGCTGCATTACCAGCCGCAGATCGATCTCGCCAGCGGCACGCTGGTTGGTGTCGAGGCGCTGATCCGCTGGCAACACCCCGGCCTCGGCATGGTGCCGCCGGGACGTTTCATCCCGGTAGCGGAAGAAACCGGACAGATCGTCGCCATCGGCGAATGGGTCATGCTGGAGGCCTGCCGCCAAGCCGCCGCCTGGCACCAAGCCGGGTTGCCGAAGATATCCATGGCGGTCAACCTATCCGCCATCCAGTTCAAGCGCGGCGACGTCGAAAAAACCGTGATGCGCGCGCTGAAGGAATCCGGGCTGGACCCAGCGCTGCTGGAATTGGAATTGACCGAATCGATCCTGATCCGCGATACCGAAAACATCCTCGCCACCGTGCGGCGCATGAAGCTGCTCGGCGTCATGCTGTCAATCGACGATTTCGGCACCGGCTATTCGAGCCTGTCCTACCTCAAGCGCTTCAGCGTCGACAAGCTCAAGATCGACCAGTCCTTCATCCGCGACCTGGCCACCGACCAGGACGACGCCGCGATCGTCCGCGCCGTGGTGCAGATGGCGCGCAGCCTCGGCTTGCGCACCATTGCCGAGGGTGTCGAGGATGAAAACATCATGAACTACCTGCGCATCTACCATTGCGACGAAGCGCAGGGCTATCACATCGCGCGCCCCATGCCAGCGGCGGAGATGAACACCTATCTGCTGGCCGAGCTGCAGCGTGTCACCCAACCGCAATGACGCGCTGCGCCCTGAGCCAATTACTTTTGCCGTGACCTGCTTATGAAATCCATGACGACTTGGCTCGGGCGGCTGGTTTGCCTGTTCTGCCTGGCGTGCCAAGTGCCACCCGCGCTGGCTCAGGTAGCGGGGCTCCAGGCCAAGCCTTTCGTCATGGCTGTCGATGTCGATCCGCACTTGCTTACCTACCGCTGGACATTGCTGATCTACCAGGAAGCCTTCCGGCGCATGGACGCCACGCTGGAGGTGGCCAACTTTCCGCTCGCGCGGCGCACCGCGTTGGTAGCAGCGGGGGCCATCGATGGCGAGTTGTTACGGATATTTGCCTACGCCGACACCCACCCCGAGCTGGTCCGGGTCGAGGAGCCGGTAATCGAGTTCACTTTCTCGCTATATACCGCACTGCCCAAGCTACAGGCGCAGAAGCTGGAGGATCTTCCCGCCGATGCCTTGGTGGAATACCGGCGGGGCATCTTGGTATGCGAAAACCTGTTGAAGAAGATCATCCCCACCGAACGTCTGTCAAACATTTCCAGCACCGAACAAGGCGTCAAGAAACTGCTGAGCAAGCGCAGCGATGCATATTGCGATATTGACGTCTATGTCGATGAGGTGCGTCGGTCAGGGGAAATAGCGAACGTGAGCAACCTGCGCAAACTGTTCGATATTGCCGCAGTACCAACCTATCCTTATTTCTACAAGAAACATGCCGACCTCGCGCCGCGTCTGGCAGCGATCCTAAAACAGATGAAGGCTGAAGGCCTGATCGCCGCCTATCTGAAGCAAGCGGAACGCGAGGCCGGCGCAAGATAGCAGCCGCAGTGATCAAGCCCGGCGGAGATTTGGTCAAACTCGGCGCTGGCGGAACGGTGCCGCAGCCGCCTACTTCCGCTCCGCACGTCCGGTACCGCCATGCTGCACCGCCAGCAGCGCCGCCTCGGTCCGCGTGTGCACATGCAGCTTTTGCAGGATGACCGTCATGTGGTGCTTGACGGTCTTTTCGGCGAGGTGCAACTGCTCGCCGATCTGGCGGTTGGTCAGGCCCTGGCTGAGCAGATCGAGCACGTCGGTTTCGCGCGCCGTGAGCGTGGCAAAGGCATCGGGCGCACGCGGGCGCGAAAACTCCGTCAGCATTTCCGCCGCCAGGGCCGGCGTGACATACGCCTCGCCCGCCGCCACATTGCGCACGATGGCGCGCAACTCGCTCGCCGACACGCCCTTCAGCACATAGCCATGCGCGCCGGCCTTGAGGGCGGCCATCAGGCTTTCCGGCGTCTCGGCCATGGTCAGCATGACAATGCGCGCCTGCGGCAAAGCGCTGGCGATGTGCGCCGCTGCGGCAACGCCCCCCATGCCCGGCATGCTCACGTCGAGCAGCACCAGATCGGGGTGCAGGCTGCGCGCCAATTCGATAGCTTCCTCGCCGCTGCCGGCTTGGGCGACGACGGCAAAATCCTCGGCCGCCGCCAGCGAAGCGGCAACGCCTTCGCGGAACAAGGGATGGTCGTCCGCCAGCAGGATCCGGATGGGGTCAGTCATGCGGCGCCGCGTCGACGTTCAGGGGCAAGGTGGCGCGAATTCGCGTGCCGCGCCCCGGCGCGGCATCGAGTTCGAAAACGCCGCCAAGCAGGCGCACGCGTTCCTGCATGAAAGCCAGACCCAAGCGCCCGGAATGCGCCACCGCGTGCGGATCGAAGCCAGCACCACTATCGGCGACCTCGACCCTGGCGCTATCGCCTTCGCGCCACACGCGTACCCGCGGCATCCCGCCCGGCGCATGGCGCCGGCTGTTCGACAGCGACTCCCGCAACAAACGATAAACGGTGATCTTGGTCGCCAGTGCGGCGTCCGACAGCGTGGCGTCGATGTCGGCATCGACCTTGAGCGCCGCCTGACGCTCGAAGTCGCGCACGGCGCGTCGCGCCGTTTCGGCCAGGGAGAGTTCGGCGATACCCGGCACACCCAGTCCGGCGGCGATATTGCGCAGGTCGTCGAGCGAAGAGCGCAGCGCGCCGTGGATCGTATCCAGCTCCGGCGACACCGCGTCGCCCGGCAAGGCGCGCGCCTTGTAGGCCTGGGCCAACTCGTCGAAGCGCATCAAGGCGAAGGCGAGCGTCTGTGCCGGCCCATCGTGCAAATCTGCGGCAACACGATGGAGAAACTGCTCGTTGAGCGCGGTAGTCGCCGCACCCGCCTCGCCGAGCCGCGTACGCATGCGCTCGTTCTCTTCGAACGCGGCGCGCAACTGGCCCAGTTGAAAACGCAGATCGTCACGCTGCTGCAGGATCGTGTCGTTGGCGCGCCGCACTTGCCCAAACAATAGGAAAAATATCGCCAGCGTGGCAACCCCCACCAACGCCCAACTGCGCTGCTGGGCGGCGCGCACATCGCGGTCGATATTTTCCGTCGAATGATAAAACTCGGCGACGGCGATCACCGCGCCTTGCGGCGCCATCCGCACCGGCACATAGACTTCCAGCAATTGCCGCCAATGTTCGCGCTCCGCCGAGTGTTCCGCTTCGTCGAGATCGGTGATATGCGCCTGCACCGTCCCCGCAAATGCGGCAGCCAGCGGACCATCGACCGCGACGCGCTTGCCGATCAAGCCATGGTCGCTGCTGTAACGAATGGTACCGTCGGGTTGCCACAGCTTGAAGCGCACGATCTTGCGCCGGAGCGGTCCATCGTTGAAGATGCGGTCGAGCGCAATATGCATTTCGGCCTCGACCGCAGCATCGCCGGGGACATCGCGCAATTGCGCGGCCAGAATGCTCTCAACATAAACCGCAGCCATCGCTGCGGCGCGGTTCACCGCGCCGCGCTCGATTTCCAGGCCGAGCCAAGTCCCGATCACAACCATGCCGAGTACGAGCAGCGCCGAACCGGCCAGCAAAAACTGACGCGAGAAGCTGACATGCTCGAATGCCCGATGCGACAAGGCGGAAGACGTCGTGACGGAAGTCTGCATTTGCGGCAATGGTAGCACTCAAGATCGAAGGCTCCCTCAGACTAAAGTCTGAACATTTTCAGCCTCTCGCCCCTAGCCAAGCCTTTACCAACACGGAGAATCGCGGCATTCGTTTTTTCGTTAGGGGAGCTCACCATGTCGCATCGCATAACCCGTCCTAATTTCCGCCAACTTGCCTTTGGCGCGCTTGCCGGATTGCTCGGCCTGACCGCCAGCTTCTCCAGCGCGGCAGCCGAGACCGAATCCGCCATCGCTCGCGGCGGCCGACTCTACGACAAGTATTACGCCGAGAACAAGACGGCCAAACCGGATGCGGACCACGCCAGCTACCCGCACAAGGGCGGCAAATATGGCAAGGACGCCTCCTGGCGCTGCAAGGAGTGTCACGGCTGGGACTATAAAGGCAAGGACGGCGCCTACGCCAGCGGCGGTCACGCCACTGGCATCAAGGGCATCAATGGCGCAGCGGGCAAGGATCCAGCCGCCATCGTCGCCATCCTGAAGGACGCCAAACACGGTTATACCGACAAGCAACTGTCCGCCAAGGACATGGAAGATCTGGCGCTGTTCGTCAGCAAGGGCCAGATCGACGTGAGCAAGTACGTCGCCGACAAGAAGGCCAAGGGCAATGCCGCCAAAGGCGAGGTTTACTTCAATACCATCTGTGCCGGCTGCCACGGTACGGATGGCAAGAAGATCAAGGACGCCCCGCCCATCGGTTCGGTAGCCGACAACGCAGCGGAAATGCTCCACAAGATCATGAACGGCCAGCCGGCCGAATCCATGCCCGCGCTGCGCGCGCTCGATCCGCAAATCGCCGTGGATATCGCCAGCTACCTGACGCAATTGCCGAAACAATAAGTCGCGGCTGTCGGTAATTCACCGTGGGCGGACGCCGCCCACGGTTTTCGTTTTCCATCGATTCGAATACAAGATATGTTGAAGAAAATCCTGTCCTGGCTGCGCCGTCCTGCGCACACTGGGGGCATGCTGCTGATTGGCGGCCTTGCCGGCATCATCTTCTGGGGCGGCCTCAATACCGCCATGGAAAAGACCAATACGCTTGAATTCTGTGTCTCCTGCCACGAGATGGAGCAACTGGTCTATCAGGAATACATGCAGAGCGTTCATTACAAAAACCCGTCCGGAGTACGCGCAATCTGCTCCGACTGCCACGTACCCAAAGACTGGACGCACAAAGTCATCCGCAAGATCAAGGCTTCAGCCGAGATTTATCACAAGCTGGTCGGCAGCGTCGACACACCGGAAAAGTTCGAGGCCAAACGCCAAGTCCTCGCGGAGCGGGTCTGGAAGGAAATGGCCGAGAACAATTCGCGCGAGTGCCGCAACTGTCACGCATACACCACCATGCACTTCCAGAAACAAGGGCAGCGCGCTTCCGAAAAAATGGAGGACGCCATGAAGAAGAACACGCCCTGCATCGAGTGCCACAAAGGCATTGCACACAAGAAACCGATGGTAGAACGCGATGACTAGGCAAGGTGAGCTAAAACGCTTAACGCTAGCCATAGTGGCTGTAATCGTGGCGATTGCCCCTGAGCTGGCGGCCGCAGCCGACGAAGCGTCGGTGGTACGCGGCGGTCGCCTCTACGACAACTGGGGCACAGAATCCAGAAATCGGCCACCGCCCGGCCCACACCCGGCATTTACGGTCAAGAACAGTAGCGTGAATGCCGCAGACACTTGGCGCTGCAGCACCTGTCACGGTTGGGACTACAAAGGCAAACATGGCATGGTGGGCATCCGCAGCAAACAGGGAAGCGATTCCGCTACCATTGTTGCCCTGTTGCAGAACGCCACGCACCGCTATGGCGGTATATTGAGCGATGGCGACCTACTCGACCTCGCCAACTTCGTCAGTCGCGGCCAGATCGACGCGCAAAAATTGATTGAGACGGAACGGCGCACGAAAGCCCACGCCACCGGCTACGAAAAGTTCTATGGCACGATCTGCGCCGGCTGTCATGGCTCGGACGGCGGTGGCCTGCGCGAGGTAGCACCGATTGGCGACGCGGCACGGCAGCGGCCCGACGAAGTGATGCACTACCTCATCAACGGCCATTCCGGCGGCGTGATGCCCGCGCTCAGTGCGTTGGGGAGCGATTTCGCGGCCCGCATGCTGGCTTACGTGCAAACGCTGCCGCCCCGCAGCCAGGCGGTCTCCATCGCGCACGGCGCCCGCATGTACGACGACTGGCAGACCGAAACGGGCGCCCAGCGTCAAGCACTAACTCATCCCGCCTACCCGCGAACAGCGTATTTCGCCGACGATGCCCCCATGACTTGGCGCTGCAAGGAATGCCACGGCTGGGACTACGCAGGCAACCAAGGCCAATATGCCACCGGCCACCACGCCACCGGCATCAAGGGAATTCGCAGCATGGCGGGCGTCGACCCGACGCGCATCGTCGCCGTCCTGCGCGACGCTACCCATCGCTTCGATGCCGTGCTGAAAGCCCGCGATCTACTGGATCTGGCAAATTTCGTCAGTGTCGGGCAAATCGACATGAATACCGCCATCGACGCCAAAACCGGCCGCGCACGCGGCGATGCCAGCCGGGCGGGCGCACACTATCGCACCATTTGCGCCACCTGCCACGGCATCGACGGCCAACGCATCAATACCGCACCGCCGCTCGGCCGCGTAGCCAGGACGAACCCGTGGGAAAGTCTGCATAAGATCGCCAACGGCCATCCCAACGAAAGGATGCCGGCCCTGCGGGAACTTGATCGTCAATTGTTGATCGATATTCTGGCCCACTTGCAAGGCTTGCCGGAAACCCGCTAACGCTCGACAGCGCCAACTATGCCCGCACCTGCGGGCAAACCCTTATCCAATGGGGCAGCCACGGAGTTAGAATCGACGCACCTGATTCTCACAGTTAAGGGACATGGCACGAGACGATTCAACAAATGGCGATCCGACGGTCAGCAATACCGACTTCGATCTGGATGTCGGCACCGAGCGCAGGCTGATACCCGCCGATATGCTGCAGGACAGCGCGACGGATAGCACATCCCAATCGGTATCGAGCAACCATGTCGCGCTACCCATCGGCAGTACGCTCCACGAATATAGCGTCGAGGCTGTGCTGGGCTGCGGCGGTTTCGGTATCACTTATCTCGCGCGCGACAGCCATCTCCAGAGCCTAGTTGCGATCAAGGAATACCTGCCGAATCATCTCGCCGTGCGCCAGGAGGGCAACACGGTCTGCGCGCGTACCGAGTCGGACAACCATGGTTATCGCGTCGGACTCGACCGCTTCCTTACCGAAACGCGCGTTCTGGCCAGCTTCCGTCATCCCAACATCGTCCGCGTCACACGCTTCTTCGAGGCCAACAACACCGCCTACATGGTGATGGACTACGAACGCGGTCAGCCGTTGAGAAATTGGCTGGCCGGCCAGGATGGCGTCGACGAGGCCAGTCTGTTGCGCATGATGCTCCCTCTGCTCGAAGGGCTCGGCGTAGTGCATAAGGGCGGAGTGTTGCACCGGGATATCAAGCCGGCCAACATCTATGTGCGCGAAAGCGACAACAGCTTGGTGCTGCTCGACTTCGGCGCCGCGCGCCACGCGAGCGGCGGCACCAGCCGCAGCCTGACCAGCATCGTCACACCGGGCTACGCCCCCTTCGAGCAATATCACACACATGGCGCACAAGGCGCGTGGTCCGATATCTACGCCATCGGCGGCGTTCTCTATTGGATCGTCACCGGACAGAAGCCCATCGAGGCGCCTTCGCGCATCAAGAACGACATCATGCCCAAGGCGTCTACGGTAGCCGCCGGGCGCTACAGCCCGCATTTTCTTGCCGCCATCGACTGGGCACTTTCGACCGACGAAGAGCAACGTCCGCGCAGCGTCGCGCAATTTATCGCGGCACTGACCGGCGAACTGAGCACACCAATCGCCACGCCCGCCATTGCGGCGGCTACCCCAATAGCGTCAAGCGCCCCCATTGCCTTCGCCAAAGCAGGGAAGCCCTCGTCGCGCGTCGGTCTCATAGCGGCCAGCGCTGTCCTAGTGATCGCCCTCGGCGGCTATCTGGCGACTCGCCCAGGGAAGGCGCCAGATCCCGTGCCGGCCAGTGTAGGCACGACGGAAGTGCCGACTCCTATGGCTCCTGTGGCCGAGCAAAAGACCGCGCCCCAGGCGACAAGCAAAGCCAAGCCGACGAGCTTGGAAAAGAACAAGAGCGTAAGCACTGCGATACTCGGCCCTGCCAGCACGGAGAAGTCCAGTCTCGCCAACACGACCACCAAGGACGCCAAAGACACCAAGCCCGCGACAAAACCTATCGCTACCCCGCCGCAAGCGACGCTGATCTTCGAGATATCGCCTGATGGTGAATCTGGAGAGGTTTTCGTAGACGAAGTGAAAGTTGGGACAGCACCACCCATGCGCGAACTAAAAGTAGCCACCGGCAAGCACAAAATCGAGATACACCGTGTCAAATGGCCTGGCATCCATCATTTTCCCGTCGAGTTGAAGCAGGACGAAAACAAGAAGATCTCGGTCGCCTTCCCCAGCCAGTTTTGAGCATGGGGCGACGGACATCCGTGCTCAGTCGTTGGGCAGCTTTACTCTTCGGGCGTCATGTGCACTCTGAACATGCCATGGGTGGATACCGGGCATAGCGCTTCCTTGGCGAACTTCAGACCGGGTGTGTCGGCCATCGCCGCATTGGCTAGTTCGCAGCCCTCCAGATCAAGCAGGAGTTGGTAGTAGAGATACTGGTTCAAGCCTTTGATGTTGAGGTCGGAGTAAGTGATGAAAAGGTTCGCCATGCCCTTGCGGATTTCACCGGCGAAGCCGAAGGAACGGATGCGCCCCCCCACCAGAATGACCTTGCCGAACAGGTCAGGCCGCGCAAAGCGGTCGGCGAGTTCGATGCAGTTGCGCGTATAGCGCTGGTAAGACACCCGACCATACTTCACCTCCTGTTGATCGGCCCATTCGTCCAGCAACGCTAGGCAATCGCCACCGTCGGCGACATTGAAGTCGCGTACTTCGATATCATCGCGCGCAATGATCTTGTCCAGATTGCGCCGCAGATTGCGCGTCGCCTTACCGGCCAGGGAACGATACGCGCTGGGCGCATAGATGTACTCACGGTTCATCGGGTAGGCGCGAATCGTTTCCCAAATCTGCGCCAACAGGCCCAAATCCTCCTCGTCCACCCAGTAAATCACCGCCCGTGGATTGCTGTTGAACGCCCTGACGCGTGCCAGCGCCTGCCGCAGGACATCCGGATTAAATGGAAATGGCAGGAAATACAACAACAGGTAAGGCTTACCTTCTTTGGTGCTGATGCGGTAAATGCACACCGCTCCGTCGATTTCCTCAATCAGCAACTGCTCTCGGCTGCCGACACCGTAGTAGAAATACAGAAAGGGGAAATAGTGTTGCCAACAAACGCGTGCGGTGCCATCGATAGCCGCGCGGTAGCGCCCCAGATCGGCAAGATCAAGCAAGCGCAAGCCGGCAAGCGCACCCGTCAATTCATATTCAGCCAAAATTCCGCTCCCATTCATGGATATGCACGTAAGCTACAACGCGCCGAACCTCAAAGCAAGCTTAAGCGCTCGCCGCAACCACGTGATGCTGCACATCCTGATCGGCCAACCACATTCCGCCCTCCGCCCCCTTCAGCATTGCCGTCGTGGCCAACGTGCCCGCCACCAGGCAACTGGGGGCCAACACCGAAACCGAGGCGAGCTCGCCGGCCGGCCAACCGGTGAAGGGATTGAGGACATGGCAATAGCGCCGGCCCGCGACAACCAGGCAGCGCTCGTAATCCCCGCTGGTGGCCAGCGCTCCCTCTGACAGCAGCAAAATCGCCGCCAACTCGCCCGGCCGGCGCGGATGCTGGATACCGATGCGCCAGTCTCCTTGTCCCGCACTGCCGGTGGCGACGATATCGCCGCCCAGGTTGACCAAACCGGCGATGCCGCGCTCACGCCACAAGCTTGCAATCCGGTCGGCTGCATACTCCTTGCCGAGACCGCCGAAGTCGATTTCCATCCCCGCCTGGGGCAGATAGATTTCCGGCTTGTTCCACCGAGCCTTGTCCCAACCGACGAGAGGCAGACAGTCGGCGATGTCCTCAGACGCCGGAGCGCACGTGGCAGCGAAGCGCCAGACGCGCCGCAGCACACCCGAGCTGATGTCAAACAGCCCATCCGAGAACTGCCAAGCCAGCGCCGCATAGTCGATCAACTGGGCGGTTTCGGCGTCGACCGCGACGCCATGCCGGCCCGCAGCGGCATTGATACGACTGACGATGCTGTCCTCGCGATAGCGCGACCAGTGCGCTTCGATACGCTTGAGTTCGGCAGCGGCGACGGCAAACGCCGCGTCCGCCGCCGCTGCGCTCTCGGCATACAACTGGAACTCATTGCGGCAGGACATCGCCGCAACGACATGGCGATACAGGCGCATTGCCGGCTATCAGAACGCCATCTGCCAGCCCGCCATGAGAAAGCGGGAACGGTAATCCGGCAGCTCCGCGCTCCCGGCACCGAACAGACGCCAGGACGCCTTCTGCCGATAGACGCCGGCAGACAGGTCGACGCTATGTCCGTTGTCGAAAACCTTGCGCAACTTGACGCCGGCTGACCAGGCGCCGAAGGCACCCAAGCGCGCGTCCGACGACCCGGTCGCGACGGATGCGGCAAACGTAGGTGCATAGAAATCCGCCGCACCCTGCTCGTAATAGCGCAAGGAAGGCCGCAAGGACCAGCCCTGCTCGAAGTTCTGGTGCCACGAGACATCGAACATCAGCGAACGAATGCCCCAACTGTCGCGATAGTGGCGAAAATCTGCCGCCAGCGCGGCATCCAGGCGCGGCAGGAACTCCCGATAGCGCAGCAGCAAAGCCGCACCGCGCCGCGTCTCAGGCCGTTGGTCGTACTGGATGGTCGGCCGCGCACCGAGAAACGTCATGGTGTATTTGTAGGGATCGTCGTAATAGCCGTGGCCATCAACGATTTCGAGATTGCCCTGCACGATGGCGGTCGGACTCAGCACCTGTGTGATGCCGGCGAAATAGGCGTGGGTAGAGCGGGTCTCGCGCAGATCCGGCTTGCCGGTTGCGCCGATGATGTCGCGGCTGCCGGAAACGCCGAAGGCCAAGGTGACGTTTTTGTCGTGCCGCTCGAAACGGGTATCGAGCGCGAAGGTCTCGGAGCGATAGTCGTGCTCTTCCGACAGGCTCCAGCCGAGCCCTACGCTATCGTCGCCAAACCAGCGCGTCAGCTTGAGCGCTTGCTCGCGCCGCGACTCGCGGATGGAAGCCGACGACAGGGCATGCACGATCTGGCCGCCGCGATTGCTGACGTATTGCTGCGATGCGCCGGAAAGCGTATCGACCATGCTGCTCGCATCGATATCCCATTGCTCCGCGACACTGCCGCGCACCCAAGCCATGGGAGCGACGACGGCCATGCGTCCGTCGCTCTCCTTGAACCGGTAATACTTGACGCCCGCGCTCATCTCCTCGATCTGGCCTGCGCACACCGGCGGCGCCGCCAGTTGCATTCCGGCGCAAGCCGCCAGCAAGGTGCCGAGACCAACACCGGCTGTCGTACGTGGATCAGTTGCAGCCACAGCCGCCTCCGCCCACGCCATAACCGCCCGCAGCGGCCTCCTTGCTCTGATAGGTGTGCCGCATCAGGCGCGCCTCGCTCGGATCGGCGTCGAAGGCCATTTCCGGTCTGGCGAGGTAGGCGCGCTCCCACGGCTGCACATTCGCACAGCCGGCCAGCAGCGCTAGCGCAAACCATCCGACAACGCGCAAGACAAATCGCTTCATGTGGCGTTTTCCTTAAGCAGTTCCACCACCACCCGCTCCAGTTCGGCGGTCGAATCCTGGCGGAAGCCAACGTGGGTATGCCGAACATTCCCGCGCCGGTCGATCAGATACGCGCTTGGCATGCCGCGCACCGCGAACCCCTTGGCTAGCTTGTCGCCGGGATCCTGCACCAGCGAAAAAGTCGCCGGATAGCGGGCGAGGAACTTCTCGACACCACCGAATTCCTGATCCTTGTTGACGCCAAGGACCACCAGTCCCTGTTCGCGATACTTGCGATGCATTTCCTCCAGCCAGGGAAACGAAGCTCGACAGGGGACGCACCACGAAGCCCAGAAGTCCACATAGACAACCTTACCGCGCAAAGCGCGCGCCTCGACACTCGGCTGCGTTCCTGCCAAGGGGACCAGTGGCGTGTCGGCCAGTGGCGAAATCTCTGCGCGTGCCGCCCCGCCGGTCAGCAGGGCAACAAGCAGCAGGAGCGGTCGCAAGCGCTTAGAAGCCATTGCTTTGCGCCAAGCCCAGATAGTAGGCCACGCTACCGATGGGATAGATGCCTTTGCCCGGATTGGCAAGCTCGTAAAGATAAACCTGGCTGGCATCGATACCGACGCACAGACCCGCCGTCGCATAACAACGATAAGTGTAAGCGCCGTAGGTGGCGTCGGCTTCGCGGCTCATCAGCACGGAGGCGTAAAAGCTTTCGGCCCAGTTGAGGATGCGGTCGGCGGTTGATGCGGTTGGCGTAGTGGTGGTCGCGGCGGCAGGATTCGCCAGATAGGTGGCGATATTGAGCAACTCGGTATCCGTGAGCGTGGAAAGATAGCCCATGCCGCCCTTATCGCGACTGATCGCGTTGCGGATCACCGCCGAATTGCCTGCACCCTTGCCGGCACCGTCGCGCAAGTTGGGCGGCGTGCCATGACAAGCCAGACAGTTGGTGTTGTATGTGGCCAAGCCGGCTGCGGCCGATTGGGCCTGGGCGGGCGCGACGAGTACGGCGCCGACCAAGCCGGCCAGCAATGCAAGCATGCGTTTCATTGGTTACTCCTTGAGATGTGAATATTCCGTGTTGTTGCGGGCGATTCCGCAATTTCCAGCCGGCAATTTATGTGTTTAAACTTAAACAAGGCTTAAGGCTGCGGCTATGCGCTGGGATTTACCAGTACCCGGTACATGCCATGCGTACCGACCGGACATAACGCCTCCTTGGCGAACTGCAGACCGGGCGTATGCGCCATGCCGGAATTGACGTATTTGTAAGCCTCAAGATCGAGCAACAACTGGTAGTTGAGGAATTGGTTCAAGCCCTTGATCGTCAGGTCGGAATACACGATGAACAGGCTGGCAAGGTCGTTGTGGACCTCGCCAGCAAAACCGAAGGAACGAATCTCTCCATCGATCAGGACCACCTTGCCGAATAGGTCGCGCGCCTCGAAGAAACTGGCATATTTGATACAGTTCCGCGTATATCTCCGGTTATAAATCCCCTCGTATTTGTCTTTCTGCAGTTCCGCCCATTCGTCCAGCAAGGCGAGACAAGCAGCGCTGTCGGCGGCCGTGAAGGCACGCACTTCCACATCGTCCCGGACAATGATCTTTTCCAGGTTCCGGCGCAGATTGCGCGTGGCTTTCCCCGCGAGGGAACGGTAGATACCCGGATCGTAGATATATTCGCGGAAGATCGGGTAGGCACGTACCTCTTCCCACAGTGGGGACAAGCCGCCGATATCTTCCTCGCCCACCCAGTAGATCGCCACCCGTGGGTGCCGATTGAACTCCCGAACGCGCTCCAGGCATTTTTTCAAGACGCCGATTTGCATCGGGAAGGGTAGGAAAAACAGCATCAGATAAAGCTTGCCGTCATCACCTTCCTCGATGCGATACAGGCAAGCCGAACCGTCAACCTCTTCAAACAGCAAGTCCTTTCGGCTACCGATGCCATAGTAGAAGAACAGGTAGGGGAAATACTGTTGGCCGCAGAGGCGCGCGGTCTGATTCAGTGCCGCCTTGTACGCCGGCAGACAGGATAGGTCGAAGCGCCGCAAACCCGTCAGCGCGCCGTTCAGTTCATAGTCCATAAACCCATTTTTCGCTAAGTTCGGCCAGAGACGGATTGTCGCGACCGCCATCCGCGCTTATACGCAAGAAGACTTAACCTATCCTTAAGGGATGCCGTCGTGCCGTGCGCATGCAGCGAATGCCTACAGCGTAGGCGGGATGGATGTAAAGAAACGTTATGGCTTTGTAACGCGTGGCGACCAAAACGCAGCGCAAACGCTCACGCAGCGACCAGATGCAAACTTACGGCAAGCCCCGGATTGCCGATGCCATCGGCGAGTTCGAAACGTGCGCCGTGCAATTCGGCGATGCGCGCAACGATGGAGAGGCCCAGTCCGCTACCGTCGGTGTCCTGGCCGGCAAGACGATGGAAGCGTAGCAGCGCATTGGCGCGCTCCGCCACGGGGATGCCGGGGCCGCTATCGCTTACCGTTAGCAACACACCCGTTGCTGCCGCCGCAATGGCGACGCGCACCTGCCCGCCGGGCGAGGTATAGCGCACGGCGTTGTCGAGCAGGTTGCGCAGCAGGACGCGCAACAGGTCGGCGTTACCGGCCACCGCCAAATCCTCCGGTGCGTCGAGCTCGAGGACGATATTTTTATCCAGCGCCGCTGCACCATGGGCAGCGCAAACTTCGGCGGCGAGCGCACCAAGCTGCACCGTACCAAGTGTCAGACCGATCGTCGGGTCGAGACGCGCCAGGGTCAGCAGTTGGTCGACGAGCCGGCTGGCGCGCTGGCTGCTGGCCACAATCTGTGCGATGGCATGGTCGCGCTCCTCCGCGTCGCGTGCGCGCAGCGCAACCTGCGCCTGGGTCGCCAGCGCCGCCAGCGGCGTGCGCAATTCGTGAGCGGCGTCGGCGGTAAACCGCCGTTCGTTGCCTAGCGTGTATTCGACACGGGCGAATAGTCCATTCAGGGCATTCAACAGCGGCGAGATTTCCAGCGGTGCCGTGGCGGGAACCAGGGGTTCAAGGCGGTCCGGCGCACGGCCGGCAACCTGTTCCGTCATGGCATCGATCGGCGCCAAGCCGTGCTGGATAGCAAACCAGACCCATAGACCGATCAGCGGCAAACCAAACAGGGCCGGGATCAACAGGCGGATGGCAATACGGCCGATAAGCTCGTCACGCATATGATGATTTTCGCCCACCAGAACACGCAATTGGCGCTCCTTGCTCCATTGGCTGTAGTAGCGCAAATGTCCGCGTGTGTCGTCGTGCGTTTCGGAAAAGCCGTCCGCGTCGGCCAACAGCACCGTCGGCGCGTCGCGCGAGCGCAACAGTAGGCGCCCCCTGTCGTCCCAGATCTGGAACACCAGCTTGTTCTGGTATTTGTGGCCATCCGCATCCACCACGGCAATATCGTCGTCGTCGTCGTATTCGCCAGCAAGGGCGAGCAGGGTCTGGGCAGCCTGAGCCAACTGAGCGTCAAACAGTTCGTCGATTTCATGGTGCGCGTCGAAGTAGGAAAACGTCATCGTCGCCAGCCAGCCAGCGGTCATGCCGCCAAGCAATAATGTCAGCAAGCGGCGACGCAACGAGTACCAGCGCGTCTGCACCATCATGGTTTCGGCATCATGTAGCCAATGCCGCGCAAGGTTTTGATGCGCTCGGCACCGATCTTCTTGCGCAGGTGATGGACATGCACTTCGAGCGCGTTGCTGTCGGGCTCATCGTGCCAGCCATAGAGCGAAGCTTCGAGCTGGGCGCGGGTCAGCACCCGGCCGGCGCCTTGCATCATGGCCTGCAACAAGGAAAACTCGCGCGCGGAAAGTTCCACCGGGACGCCCGCCAGCGTCGCCAAGCGCGCCGCCGGATCGAGTGCCAAATCGCCTATGCACAACAACGGCGCGGCATGCCCGGTCGAGCGACGCGCCAGCGCCCGCACCCGCGCCGCCAACTCGTCGAGATCGATCGGTTTGACCAGATAGTCGTCGGCACCGCAGTCGAGTCCGGCAATCTTGTCGCCGGTGGCATCGCGCGCGGTGAGAATCAGCACCGGCACCATTTGGCCGCGACCGCGCAGGCGGCGCAGCACCTCCATGCCCTCCAGGCGCGGCAGGCCAAGGTCGAGCACCAGCAGATCGAAGCTCTCGCTCGCCAGCGCCAAATCGGCGGCCATGCCATCGCGCACCCAGTCGACCGCATAGCCGGCCTGGCGCAGACCGACCATCAGGCCATCGCCCAGATGCGGATCGTCCTCAGCCAGCAGCAGTCGCATGATGCAATGCCAACACGCGCACCGCCAGCGGTTCGCGTTTGCCCTTGGCTTCGATCTGACGCAGGGGGAAACCGGAGAGCGCGGACTGGCTGGGGAGCGCACTGGGACTCACCAGCAGTTCGCCCGCAGCAGCGGCCGAACACAGCCGCGATGCGGTATTCACGACATCGCCGATCACCTCGTAGGCCTTGACGCTGGAACTGCCCAGCAGGCCCTCGACGACCGGCCCGGCATGCAGGCCCAGGCCGGCCGACAAGCCATAGGGCGTCAACACGCGCGCACTCGCCGCCTGCAACTGGCGCGCAGCAGCGAAGGCGGCGCCCTTGTCGGCAAACACCGCCATGATTTCGTCGGCGGTGAATTTGAGCTTGATCGGCGCCGAGCGCTGCAAGACGGCCTCGGCACTGGCGTAATAGGCATTCAGCATCTTGACGACCGCCTCGGGCGAGTGCAGCTCGCACCAGGCCGTGAAGCCGCGAATATCCATGAACAACAGGGAGCGCTCCTGGCGCTGGAGCGCCACTTGCTCCGCATCGGCCAAGGCGGCGGCGACGACTTGCGCGCCGAAGCCCCAGGATGAAAGCTGGTGCAGGCGTTCGGCCAAAACATGCAGGGTTTGTTGGGCGCGGCGCAGGCTCAAGTCGGCGAACCCGAGCAGGATGCCCAGCAGCAGCACGACGATGGCGAGGTAGTCGTGCGCCGGATCGGCGAAAAATTGCGTCAAATCCATCGGAATCTGCTTCGAACGCGCCTCAAACACGGCGTACAACAGCACCGGGATCGCCGCACGGGCGATGTTTTCGAACAGCAACAGCGCCTGACTCAGGCCGGCCCGCGCGCGCACGGCGTGACGCACGCCCTGAAGGGTGGCGAAGGCGACGGCGATAATCCAGTAGGCGGCATGCTGCATCTGACCAAAAAACCGCACGCCCTCGATCAGGCTTTCGATCAGGGTGTAGACCATGACGCCCACCAGATTGCCGAGCGCGATCCAGCGCGTCTGGCGACAATGGGGATGCGCCAGCCAGAGCGCCTGCGCCAGTGCGGCGCACAACAGCACATAGGCATCGGGCTTGGTGAAGTAGCCGGGGGCCGCCAGCAGCCACTCGAGGATGAGGATAGTGACGGGCGCATGTGCGCTGTGGGTGAAGAACTGCTGTGCCACCCGCGCCGCGTAGGACGGCGCCGTCAGACTATCGACATCCTGGATTGCGGCGGGGGGCAACTGGGCGGCGATGGGCATGCGGCCGATTCTACCGGGCCAACCACCAGGCGCAAGCGGCCACCCACACCAGCATCAACACAGCGATCAAGGGCTTGGCGCCGGCAATCGCCTCGTCGGGCCGGCCCAGCTTGAATCCGGTAAACATCGCCTGCACCAGGTTTTCGCGGTGGGCCAGGCTACCGACGACGACACCGGCCACATGCACCGCGACCAGCGTCAGCATCCCCGCCGCCAGCCCCTCGTGCAGTTCCTCCAGCCACTCGCCGCCGATGTCTTCGTAAATCAGCCAGCCGCAAGCGCCGGTGAGCAAACCCAGGCTCAAGAGGGCAAGGATGGCCCAACCGCCCGCCGCGTTGTGGCCGGCGTGATGGGCGGCCGAACGGCTGAGCAGCGCCGACAGATAGGCCCATACGGCCGTCGGCCCGCGCACAAAACTGGAAAAGCGCGCATGTTGCGTGCCGAACATGCCCCAGAGCAGACGGAACAGCACGACGCCGACGACCGTGCCGCCGGCAAAAGCATGCACCAAGCGCCATTCCTCGCCCTCGCTGGTAAGCCAGGCCAGCACAAAGGCGCCGACCAGCAGCCAGTGACCGATGCGTACCGGCCAATCCCAGACCAGGATTCTCTTCACGCTCAATCCTCCCATTTGCGGCCGCTCGGCATGACGATCTCGCGCTCGCGATAACTGCCTTCCGCCGCACGCGTGTGGCAGGCCCCGCAGTTGGCGGCAGTCTTGACCTTGACGTTGCGCCAATCGGCCTGCGGTACCTTGTTGTGCTTGCGCTTGAACCAGGCGGTGGCCGTCAGTCTGGGCGGCTCGGCCGCGCCGCTCGCCGTCCCGCCAGCGCCGAGTTTGCCGGGGTTACCGGCATTCATGACAAGAAAGTTTTCGAGCGTCGCGCGCGTCTTTTCGTCGAGGCTGGCGTTGTCGTCGTAATGCTTGTCGAGCATGCCCATCACACGCTTCCAGTCTTCCGCCACCAGGAGTTGCGGCGGAAATGCCAGATGGCAACTCGCACACTCGGCCTGGAAGGCCGGCGGCGTATCGGCGGGCAAAGTCATGCGATCAGCGCGGGCGGCGAGCGGCACGGCCAGCGGCAGCAAAGCCAGGAGCAGACGCAGGGAGGAAGTTTTCATCTCAGCGACCTCCGCTCAAGAAGGCAATGAAATCGGCCTTTTCGGCGGCACTGCATTCGCGGCCAACCACTTCCGTGCAATTGCGGCGGAACCACTTTTCCACCTTGGCGGCATCGCTGAAACGCTCGGCATTGGCGGCGGGCGCCAACGGTTTGATCTGCTTGTCGGTCACGACATGCCGGCCGGACTGGCTCGGGTTGTCGGTATGACAACTCGTGCAAGCCGGCATCTTGGCCGAGACGCCGAACTGGCGGGCAAAGAACTCCGCGCCGCGCTGAGCGGACGGCTGGAAGCCGGCGGCCTGCCGCGTCGCATCGGCACGATAGGTCGCCAGCAATTCGGCGGGGGTGGCGGCCTGCGCCGTAGCGGCACAGAAAGCAATCATGAGCGGGAGGACGAGTTTCATGGCCGGATTCCTTCGGGCGGATTGAACATGGTCAGCAGTATGTCGGCCGAAACTTAAGCCAGTCTTAGCGAGCACCTACGCCGGGCGGGGCCGATCGAGTTCTTTATCGTTTTGCGAAACCGGATCTTCAATCGGCTCCAGATGCGTCGTGACATGCGCATAGGGCAGGACAGCGTAGATATCCGTTTCGATACGCTCGGCCCAATCGTGGCCATGCTGTACCGACCACTGTCCAGGCACCAGGACATGCAATGTCACGAAGGCGCGGCTGCCCGCCTGGCGCGTGCGCAGCGCATGAAAATCCAGACCCTGCGCGCGATAGCCGGCCAGCAGCGCCTCGATTTCCGCCAGCTTGTCGGCCGGCAATGAAACATCCATCAGGCCGGCGGCAGAGCGGCGCATGAGTTGCCAGCCGGTCCAGACGATATTCGCAGCAACGAGCAAGGCAATCACCGGGTCAAGCCAGAGCCAACCCGTCAGCCAGACCAAGCCGACGCCGGCAATCACGCCGACGGAAGTCCACACATCGGTCATCAGGTGGTGCGCATCGGCTTCGAGCGTGATCGAGTTGTGCTTGCGCCCCACGCCCATCAAGATGCGGGCCGTGGCGAAATTGATGATGGAAGCCGCCACGGACACCAGCAATCCCACGCCAATGGCATCCAGCGGCTGAGGACTCATGAAGCGCTCGATGGCGGTGTAGCCGATGCTGAATGCCGCCAACAGGATCAGGAAGCCCTCGAAGGCGCTGGAAAAATACTCGGCCTTGCCGTGCCCGTAAGCGTGGTCGTCGTCCGCCGGCAGTGCCGCCAGCGTCAGCATCCACAAGGCCATCAGTGCTCCGGCGAGATTGACGAAAGACTCGATGGCATCCGACAACAGGCCCACCGATCCGGTCAACTGCCACGCCACGCCCTTCAGCAGGATGGTGGCAAGCGCGGCGGCAATGGATAGCCAGGCGTAGCGTGTCAGCGCGGGCGCCCGCGACGTTGCGGCTGTCATCGCTCAGGCTCCACGCACCAGATTCATGATCTGGCCGACATCCAGACTGCCGGCCCGCTGCTGGATCTGCGGCAGGTATTGCGCCTGCATGGCTTTGGCCGGGCCCAGCAGATCCTGGAAACTATCCTGCAGCAGCGCGCTGCTCATCTGCCGCCCGCCAGCGTAATAGCGCTTGGCCACCTGCCCCAGCGCATAGGTCGTCGCAAACGAAAAGGCCATGCTGGTGGCGGTATTGCCCAGAGACTTGCCCAGCCCCCCCGCCACCTTGCCCAACAAGCCGCCCAGCAACTTGCGGCCGAACTGCTCCAGATATTGCGCGGTGAGGCCGACGCCCAGTGTCGCCAGAAATTCCCGGATATGCCCCTGATCGAGTTCGTAGCCATGCGTCTTGCCGATGCCGTAGACCAGCTTGATTTGCAAGGGGATGATCGCCATCGACGCCCAGGACTGCGGTAGCAATTCGAGTGCGCCATTAAGAATCGCGGCATTGAGGATGGAGCGGTCGAGTTCGGCATCGGCCACGGCGGACACAGTCGCCACGGCAACGCCGGCGGTCATGGCAGGGGCATACGTCGGTGCGGCTTCCGCCGTCAGTTCGGCCATGGCCGCCGCCTGTCGGTCAAGCGGGCCGGTCACAGTGGCATCGAGACCCAGCGCCCGGCCCAGCTCGGCGAGAAAGCGCTGCTCTGGTTCCGTCGTCAGTCCGTCGGCATCGCAAACACAAACCGCCATCTCGTAGGCCAACTGGCGCTGGCCGGGGTCGCTCAACACCGCCGCCGCCGCCGCGAGATCGACCCGCTTCAGCAGGACTTCGCGGTAGAGGCCGGCGAGGTCGGGCGCGCCGGCCTCGCCACTCAAAGATTCGGCAAGACGGCGAATCTCTTCGCGCTCGCGCTCGGCGTTGGCGCCGTCGGCGAAGGCGGCGAGGAGTGCGATGCTCAGGATGGCCTGCTGCTGTTCTGGATTCATTATTGGCTTTCGGAATGGAGTGGGTTGAGCGTCAATCATCGTGTTCCTTGCGACCGTGCTTGCCTTCGCGATTTCCGCCTTCATTTCCGTAGCTGCTGCGAATATCGTGCTCGTCGGCGTTGCGGTGGCACTCGACGCAGTTGTCGTAATCGCGGATGCCCTCTTTGATGTGCTTGCGGCGGATCTTTTCCTGGGAGTGCTCGTGACAACCGTAGCAGGTGTAGCGGCTGTAGTCGTTGCGCACATGGCAGGTGACACACTTGGCGTTGTGATCGCGGTCGAGTTCGAAATACTTGAAGTGATCGAAGGTCGCCGGCGTCCACTTGTCTTGGCTATGGCACTGGCTGCAATTGCCGGTGATCTGCTCGTGCAGGCTGTCCTTCGGCGACTTGTGGCAACCCTGGCATTCGTCACGCGTCGCCTTCCGCAGTAGCTTGTGGTTGAAGTTGCTGGTCGGCCGGAAGCGCTTCACCCCGGCATGGTCGCTATGACAAGCCACGCAATCCTCGCTGACGAGCTTCTGATGGAAAGGCGTGCTGGTCAGCGGTTTCTCGATGGGCAGACCCACCGTGTTCAGGCGGCCGATATCCGCCGGCTTGTGGCAAGCAATGCAGCGCTGCGAGTCGGCACCGGTGAAAGACGCATGGCAGGCGAAGCAGTCGGCCTCCAGCTTGGCGTGGCCGGGAATCAACTTACCCGGCCCGACCATCAGGTGCGGATAGACGAAGGCCAGAAGCGCGAAGACGATCAGGTTGGCGGCGAGGATGAGCTTGACGCTGCGGTTCATACCCACCCCCAGAACAGGAAGATGCTGAAGATGTGGCCCAGCGCCAGCACGGCGAAGACGACGAAAATCGGAATATGCACCTTGCGCCATTTGGTCATGGCGTCGAGCGTGACGGCATCCCAGAACACCGCACGCTCGACCTCGACTTTCGACAGGCCGCGCAACTGGTAATGATCGCGCTGCCCCAGCACATGTTCGCGCGAACGCGCCAGCAACAACTTGCCGACCATGCCGCTGATCACATTCACGCCCATCGCCACCGTCGCCAGCCAGGGCAGGATGGCATTGAAGTGGATGCCGGCATGCAACAGCACCATCAGCGAACCGAGCCAGGTGCCGACCTCGTGCATGGTCAACCAGGTTTTAACGTTGCCGGACGCGATGATCTTGCGCTTCCGCAGCGAATAGAACAGCGAGCCGATGATCAGCAGCGTGCCGGGAATGCCGAGGTAGCGGCCGACCCAGACAAGGTTCAAACGGTGGAGCAGCCAATCGCCGGCCAGCGTTGCGACGGCCAGCAGGCCGAGCAGCAGCGTGAAGGGCAGGATATGGCGATACCAAAGTGTAGTTGTCATCAGGCCTCCAGAGTCACGCTGGTCTTCGGCGTGCAGGTGCACAGCAGGCAAGTTCCCGGTTCGGGATCGTAGTCCGGCGGATTGCGGTAGGCGACCTCGCCGGATTGAATCGTCGTCTGACAACTGCCGCAGCCGCCCGCGCGGCAGCCGGAATCGACGCTGACGCCATGCGCCTCGGCGAAGTCGAGCAGGCTGCCGGACGCGGCTTGCCAAGGCAAGGCCTTGCCGGACTTGGCGAAGGTGACGACGATAGCGCTCGCTACCATTGCGTCCGCAGGTGGCGCGGCTGCGGTCTTGCGCTTGATCGAGGCCGGGCCGAAGGCTTCGAAATGGATATGCGATTCCGGTACACCCCAGTCTTCCAGCGCCGTCACGAGACTTTCCATCATCGGCGTCGGGCCGCAGATATAGAAGTGGTAAGGCTTGAGCGGCAACTGCGCGCGCAACAGGCCGACATCGACACGCCCATGGTGCTGGTAGTCGCGCCCGACTTCCTCTGCCGGCAACGGGTCGCTGAAACACAGGCGCAAATGGAAGTTCGGGTGCGCGGCGGCCAGCGCTTCGAGCTGCGCCCGCATCACGGGCTCACGGCTGTTGCGCACGCCATAGAACAGCCAGACCTCGCGTCCTGGCTGATCCGCAAGAGACCAGTGCAACATGGAGAGCATCGGCGTGATGCCGATGCCGCCACCAATCAGCACCACTGGCGCATCACTGCGGTCAATATGGAAGTGGCCGCCGGGCGCGCGTACCTGCAGGAGGTCACCGACAGCGACATGATCGTGGAAGTAGTTCGACGAGCGCCCCGGCGGTACGTCGCAACCGACTGGCGCGGGGACGCGTTTGATCGAGACGCGGTAGTAGTCCGGGCGCGGCGCATCCGACAGCGAATAGCAGCGGATGATCTGCTCCGTTGGCAGATCAAGCCGGAAGGTGAGGAACTGGCCGGGCAGAAACGCCGGCAGCGCCTGCCCGTCCGTCGGCACGAGATAAAACGAGCAGATCGACTGCGCGGCATCTTCGACGACCTTGCGCTCGACGCGGAACGGCCGGAAGCTGGACCACGCGGCGACCGACGCCGGCTCGGACACCTCGGCGGGCTGCGGCTCGACCGGCGTCGGCACGCCGCCACGCAGCGTCTGATATTCCTGCCAATGGCGCCAGAAGCCGATCGCCAGATAGAGTGCCACTTGCAAAAAGACACCCAGCGCGATCCAGAGCAACAGGGAGAGCGAGGTCATACGCTTATATCTCCGATGAGCGGGCCTTAGCCCCCCGACTGCCTCAAGCCCAGTTCGTCGTGGATGCTATGCACGCCAGCTACGCCCCGAGCGATTTCGCGGACATGATCAATCCGACGCTGGCTGTCGAGCTGGCCGGTAAGCCGCACATCGCCCTTCTGCGTGACCACCTCGATGTCAAAATCTTTGAGACTGGTATCGCCCAATAGCGCGACCTTGACCTTCGCGCTGACATTGGCGTCGCGCGCCAAGGGACCATCGCTGGCGTTCCGGGGCGGCAACAGCGCCGATTCCGGCAAGCTGTCGCAGCCGCCGAGCAGCAGCGCCAGCAAACTCGCCAGCGTTGCTCCGGCAAGCAGTAATCCGTTACGTTTTTTCATTGGGTGCTTTTCCTTTTCCTTCGATGATGCAATAGCTTCGATAGCTTATCCGTACGCCGGATAACACAGCGTCGGACGGGATATTGCTCAGTCATTGCCGTCCCGCCAGCCCCACAAAAGGGGTTCCCTTCGGTCAGCCGACTCTTTGCCATGAGATCTCAGTCGTCATCATCGTGATGCCGCGTCCGGAGATCGTGACGCTCTTTTGGCGGCAGCGGCTTATCGCCATAAGCCGCTCGATACACCTCAGTCGCCGTAAACCGGCATTCTGACCGTGAGCCCAACTTTTTCAGCATCACGATGTCCGGCTTGGGCAAATCGCCGGTTTGCGCATTGATTTGCAGCCGGATTTGCTCGCAGGTCTCAACCTGGGGCGTTGCCGCATTGGCGCCAATGGACAGCAAGCTGAATAGTCCGACGACCATCAAACGACTACGCACATTGCAGATGGGCATCTTGAGCTCCCGTTTTCAATTGACTGGCGTCAGTATGCCCAAGCCAATCTGAACGCTAGATGAACAGCAGGGAGGCCGCCGTTCATCTGCGCCGCCGCCCGTCACATCTCGAAATGCCGGCGGATGCGCTCTTCCAAAAGTTGCCGGGCGTCGGCTTCGCTGCTGTTGGCGAGGCGCGCGAAAATCTCTTGCGCCATCGGACCGAACACCGCCATCACCGCCGGATCGAAATGGCTGCCGGTGTCCCGGTCCAGGATCGCCATGACCGCGTCGAGCGCCATCGGCTCTTTGTACGGACGCTTCGAGCAGAGCGCGTCGAACACGTCGGCGACGGCGAAGATGCGCGCCGCCAAGGGAATCGCCTCACCCGCAAGGCCGCGCGGATAGCCGCCGCCGCCCCACTTCTCGTGGTGCGCGGCGACCACCGCCTGGGCGCCGTCGAGCCAACCCATGCCGGTGACAATTTCTTCGCCTTGCGCCACATGGGTGCGCATGACGTCCATCTCCTGCGCGTCGAGCTTGCCGGGCTTGAGCAGGATCGCGTCGGGAATGCCGATCTTGCCGACGTCGTGCAGGAAGCTGCCGGCGATCAAGGCCTGCATCGCGCTGCCGCTCAGATCCAGACGTTCGGCGATGCGCGCGGCGATCCAGGCCACGCGGTAATTGTGCGCGCCGGTATCGGAATCGCGCTTGGCGATGGCGCGGCCGAGCGCCTCCATCATTGAGATGTGCGAATCGAGCACCTCGCGCGCCTTGCGTTCGTTGTCGGCCGACAGATGCACCACCACCGGATAGATCGCTGCGCCGCACAACAGAGAAGCCAAGCCAACCATCAAGGCCATCGTCAGAGCGGAAGACAGAATCTGCTTGCGCTGCCAGGCGGGAACGACGCGCACCCCCTCGAAATAGCCGGTGATCGCCCCCCCCTCCTTGGTGCCGTTGGCGTGCAGTGGCACAAATACCCGCAGCACCCAGCGCCCTTCCGTCAGCTTCAGGCTTTCGTAGGAGGGCGCGATATAGGTGGGTTTGCCGTGCTTCGGCAGGGAGGTTTCGACCGCCACGCCCTCGTGGGTCAGTTCCTCGGCGAGTTTGTTCCCTGCGCTATCGTAAATTTCGGCGATGTCGAACAGGCCGCCGACAATGGTTTTAGCGGCGGCGGCAGCGTGTTCCGCCGCTTCCCGGCCGGTCATGTCGAGTGCGTTGTGATGATGCAGCAAGCGCCCCGACTCCTCAATGGCCAAGGCCACGACGCTCTCCTCCTCGTGCTCCTGTGTAACGAACCAGGCGAGCGGGCTGGCGAGCGACGCCAGTACGATGCTGACGGCGGCGATGCGCAAGGCCGTGCGTTTCTGGAATGGATTCATTGTTTTTTGCTTCTTTCACCTCATTGCGGCAGCAGCATAGCCTAGCGCATCTCAAACGCTTCCTGATGGAAACGGAATTTGCCGCGCCAAATCTCATGCAAGCCATGCTTCAGGTTCTCTGCGAGACCTTGGGGACCGCAGAACCAGATTTCGGCGGGACGGGAGACATCCTTGGCGTCTGCCATGCGGGCCGCGCTCAAGGTTTCGCCTTGCACGGCACCATGGACCTGCAAGCGGACGCTGGGCACGGACGCGCAGAGCGCTTGCAAACGGGCGACGAAGGGGTCGGCGACGCGATCCCGCGTGCAGTAATGCAGGTCGGCGGCGGGAGACTGTTCGGGCTGGGCCTGGAGCGCTTCGAGCCAGGCGATGAAGGGCGTGACGCCGATACCGCCGGCGATCCAGATCTGCCGCGCTTGCGGGTCGTGACGGGCGATGTCGAAGCGGCCGTAGGGGCCTTCGATCTTCACTGCCTGACCGGTATGCAAACGATTGGCAAGACCGCAGGTGTAGTCGCCCAGCGCCTTGATCTGGAAATCGATACTGCGATCGCCGCGATCCGCGCTGGCGATGGTGAAGGGGTGCGGCCCTTCCTTCTGGTCGAAAGTTACGAAGGCAAACTGGCCGGGACGATGGCCGCGCCACTCAGCACCAAGCTGGCAGCGCACGGCGACAATGTCGGCAGCGGGACGCTCGACGGCAACGATGGCGCCGGACACCTGGCGCGTCCGGCCGATGCGACCGGCCAAGGCATGCACCCCGCCATAGACGCCGGCACCCAGCAACAGCGCCAGCAGTACGCCCACCGGCTGCGTCCAGTAATCCAGCGGCGCCAGCAGTACGGCGTGGAATGCGAGCATCAGGTAGAGCGCCGGCATCGCCTGGTGGAGCAAGCGCCAGGAACGATAGGGAAAGCGTTTCCAAAGGGTCAGCACCAACATCGCCAACACCGCGTAGATCGCCCACTCGCCCATGTCCTCGGCGAGGTCGCGCAGCACCTCCAGAAAGCCGGCGTACTTTTCCTTCGGCACCCGCCCCTCGCGGCCGATCATGGCCTTGAGGATGTCGCTCGACATCTCGATCAACCAGTGCAGAGCGGCAAAACCGACCGCGAGAATGCCGGCCCATTTGTGGGTGCGATACATGCGGTCCAGGCCGCCGAGCGGCCCTTCCAGCCAGGCCGGGCGCGCTGCCAGGAACATTGCCAGCGACATCATGGCGATGGACAGCAATCCGCTGAGGTAAAGCCCCTCCTGGCGCACGACCCACGGCAGGCTACCGCCAGCGGCGGTACCAGCGACGAGCATGTCCCAGCCCCAGGCCAGGGTAACGAGCGCGACAAGACCAGCAAGCAAGGTTTTCATGGCAAATCTCCCAATCACTTATTTTCTGGCGGTCACGGCGTTTTCGTCGTAGTAGCCGCGCTCGGCGTCGGCGTGACAGGCAACGCAATTGGCCTTGCTGCGCACATCCTGATGGCGCCACTCCCAATCGGCCACCTTGCGGTGTTCGCGCGTCCACTTGGGCAGTTCGGTAATGCGCAACGGCGCATTGTCCAGGCTCACGCCCTGCAACAACTTGCCGCTATAGCGCCGGCCACCGGCGTCCGCCGCGTTGGCCGCGAGATAGTCGGCGATCTTGGCGGCCGTCGCTGCATCGAGACTGGCGTTGTCGCCGAAATGATTTTTCAGATCGCCCATCATGCGTTGCCAGGAGCTGGCCGGCAGCATCGACGGGGCGAAGGCCAAATGGCAACTGCCGCACTCTTCCTTGACCAGCGCATCGGCAACCGGCGCGTAGAAATGGCTGCCGCCGGCCTGGGCGCGCTCCAACAGGACGCCGGAGAAAAGCAATGCGGCGCAACCGAGAGCGAGCGAACGATAGGTTAGTTTCATGTGTATCTCCTCGAATGCGGAATTACTGGCCGAGCACAAAAGTGAGCCAATCGCCCTTTTCCTGTGGCGTGCATTCGCGCCCCAGCACTTCGGTGCAATTGCGTTTGAACCACTTTTCCACCTTGGCCGGATCGGTATAGCGCTGCGGCGCGACCGATACCGCAACGGCGTCGATACTCTTGCCCGTCGGGGTGCGACCGGCAGCGCGCGTATCCTTGCCATGGCAGGAGGTGCAGGCGGGGGTATCCGGCTTGCCGCCGGCAAAGTTCTGGGTGTGCAGGGTTTGCCCGCGCGCGGCGGAAAAACCGCTAGATTTCGCGGCTGCGGCATACTGCGCCAACAGATCTTCACGTGGGCCGGCGGCACTGGCCGTACTCAGTATCATGGCGACGGCGCCGAGGCTGACTGCGAGCAGGTTTTTCATGGTTTCTCCTTGCGATTACGAGTAAGTGGAGCGCACTATGCGCCGGAGGAACTGAACGCAAGCTGAATCTGCCGTTCATCCTGGGTTCAGGATGCGGACGCTAGAAAGCGGGATTGGACAAACGTGCGAGGCATCGCGATGGCGGATAGCAGACCCGACAAATCGCCCATGGCGCTTACCGCCATATTCATCCTGGCGCTGCTGGGCAGCACCACCAGCCAGGCGGGCGAAGATCACGACCGTGCCCGCCAGGCGCTGGAGGCCGGCGAGATCCTGCCGCTGCGTACCATCCTCGAACGGGTCGAGCGCGAACATCCGGGGCAGATCATGGAGGTCGAGCTGGAGCGCAGGGAAGAGCAAGGGCAAGTGCGCTGGCATTACGAGATCAAGCAGTTGCGCGCGGGCGGCGCGCTGATCAAGCTCAGGATCGATGCCCGCGACGGCACCCTGCTCGACATCAAGAGCAAACACGAGCGCGGCCCTCGCAGCGCAGAGAGCCGCTGATGCGCATTCTGGTGGTGGAAGACGAACCGACGCTGGCCGCGCAATTGGCCGATGCTGTGAGCGCGGCGGGCTATGTGGCGGACATCGCACGCAATGGCGTCGATGCGCATTTCATGGGCGACACCGAGCCCTACGACGCCGTGGTGCTGGATATCGGTCTGCCGCAAATGGACGGCATCACGGTGCTGAAACAGTGGCGCGCCGCCGGCCGCACGATGCCCGTGTTGATCCTCACTGCGCGCGACTCCTGGCACGAAAAGGTCGCCGGCATCGACGCCGGCGCCGACGACTACCTGACCAAGCCCTTCCACATGGAAGAACTGCTGGCGCGCTTGCGAGCGCTGATCCGCCGTGCCGGCGGACATGCCAGCGCCGAACTGGTCTGCGGCCCGTTGACGCTCGACACCCGCAACAGCCGCGTCGCGGTCGACGGCCGGGCCCTGGCGCTGACCAGCCACGAATATCGCGTGCTCGCCTACCTGATGCACCATCGGGACGAAGTCGTCTCGCGCGGCGACTTGATCGAGCACATCTACGCGCAGGATTTCGACCGCGACTCGAATACCGTCGAAGTCTTCATCGGCCGGCTGCGCAAGAAGCTGCCGCCGGGACTGATCGAAACCGTGCGCGGGCTGGGCTACCGCCTCGCCAGTCCGCCATGACCGGATCGCCATGATTCCGGCCACGCTGCGCGGCTCGCTGCGTTTTCGCCTGCTGCTGGGCACGCTGTTCTGGATCGCCGCCTCGATCCTCATCGCCGGCTGGGGTCTGGGCAAGCTGTTTCACCAGCATGTGGAAACGCAGTTCTATGCCGAACTGAAAACCCATCTGGACCAATTGACCGCCCAATTGGCGCTGGATGCGCAAAACCGACCGACGCTGGCGCTGCCGCCGAGCGACCCGCGCCTCAACAAGCCATTCGCCGGCCTTTACTGGCAGATCGACCGTCTCGCCAGCGCCGAGTTTCCGGCCACGGCCGGCGCGCTGCGTTCGCGCTCGTTGTGGGATCAGGTGCTCAGCGTCAGCGACGACGCCCTTGCCGCCGGTGCGGACCACCGGCACCACATCGCCGGCCCGCGCGAAGCGATGTTGGGCGTACTCGAACGCCGCATCACGCTCGACGATCTGCCGTTGCGCCTGATTGTCGCCGCCGACGCAAACCTTATGGTCGAGCCGGTGGCCCGCTTCAACGGCCAACTCTGGCTGGCGCTGGGCGTGCTGGGCCTCGGCCTGGCGCTGGCCGCGCTGGTGCAAGTGGTCGTCGGACTGGCGCCGCTGCGCAGCCTGCACGCCGCGCTCGGACGCATGCGCGACGGCGACGCGCAGCGGATGGAAGGCAGCTTTCCGACCGAGATCATGCCGCTGGTCAACGAATTCAACAGCGTGCTGGCGCAAAACGCGGCGGTGGTCGAGCGCGCGCGCACCCAGGCCGGCAACCTCGCCCACGCCTTGAAAACTCCCTTGAGCGTGCTCGCCAACGCGGCGCACGCGCACGCCGGCAGGGACGACGAACTCGCCCGCCTGGTGGAAACTCAGGTCGAAACGGCGCGCAAGCAGGTGGATTACCATCTGGCGCGCGCCCAGGCAGCCGCCACAGCGCGCCTGCCCGGCGCGCGCACGCCGCTCGCCCCCGTCGTCGACGGCCTGGTACGCGCCATGCGGCGCATCCATGCCGGGCGCAAGCTGGACCTGGTCGTAGCGCCATTTCCGGCAACGCTGGCGTTTCGCGGCGAAGAACACGACTTGCAGGAAATGCTCGGCAACCTGATCGACAACGCCTGCAAGTGGGCCAGTGCGCGCATCGAAATCCAGGCCCGCAGCGAACTGGGCCAGCTCATCGTTGCGGTCGATGACGACGGCAAGGGCATCGCCGCCGCACAGCGCGAGGCCATGCTCCAGCGTGGCGTCCGCGCCGACCAGCAGGTGCCGGGCACGGGACTGGGACTATCCATCGTCGACGACCTGGCGCGCATGTATGGCGGCCATCTGGCGCTGACGGACTCGCCTCTGGGTGGTCTGCGGGCGGTATTGAGCCTGCCCGCAGTCAACGCTCCTTAGTCCAGCACCCTCAGTACAGAACCTCGTGCCAGCGGCGACCCTCGCGCATGGCTTCCTTCGCCTGATTCCACGCAGCGCTTGACCCGGCGATGTCGGCGAGCGCCTTTTCAACGCGCGGCAGCATGTCGCTAACGCCCGCGAGATAGAGGTGCGTGTCGGGCGCTTGCACCATGGCCCACACCTCGGCGGCGTTCTGTGCCAACGCCTTGTCCAGATCGACCGGCGCGTCGAAGGCCGGACGCGGACTGATGGCCTGGAAAGCCTTGAAGGTCGGCTGGTAGACGTACTGCGCGAGATCCATGTTCATGTCGTTCATGTAAAGCATGTCGAGACCGGTCTTCGCGCCGTAGAACAGGCGCACCTTGCCGTCCCAGCTACCGATCTTTTCGTAGATCAGGCGGATCAGCGCACGGAACGGGGCGATGCCCGTGCCCATGCCGATCATGAGGAGGTCCGCCTTGCGGTTTGCCGGCACCTCGAAGGGATAGCCGAAGGGACCGGCGAATTCGACCTTGTCGCCAAGCTTCAGGTCGCACAGGTAGTTCGAGGCGATACCCGGATAGCGCTCGCCGTTGAAGTCGTCGATGTAATCGTGGCGCTTCACGCAGATGGCGAACTCCGTGCCGCCGTCGCGGTCGGTATCGGGATCGGCGACGAGATAGAGGCGCGGATGCACCTTGTTGCCATACTGCCCCGGCGCCATGACGCGGATGCACTGCCCGGCCTGACACCGGATCGACAAGTCGGTACGGTGAAACACCAGATGGCGCACATCATCTTTCGAATCGGGCGGCGTAATGCGCTCGGAGCGCACCAGAGTAGCGGCGTACAACTTGGCGGTGGCGGCAAGATGGGACATAGGACTCTCCAGACGGGGGCAGACGGGAAAACGAATGGCGCGGATCATACCCGAGCGCCAGCCGGGCTATTCCATATTAAATCTGTCGACTATAGTGAAGCAGAGGATTTCGGCCACCCGGCGCTTGGCCGGCACTGCGGAACCCTGGCATGACCACCTACCGGAGAAATCAATGAGACAAGCACACATCGCCAATTTGGCAACCGATCTGGACTATCGCCACGCCGTCGCACTGGCGACCGCGCTTGCCGACGCGGACAAGGAGGTGATTGAGCCCGTGCTGATCGCCTGGCATGACAGAAAGGCTGCACGCATGTCGCCGGTGATCGAAGGCGCCGACCTGAACCACCGTTGACACGATTACGGCGCAAGCCACGGTGGCCGGCTGGAAATCGAGGTCGGCAACGACTTCGCCTTCATCTACGCCGATTCCAGCGCCTTCGAGCCTTACGAGGCTTCGCCCTACAGCAACCTGCGCGACGCTCAGGGCAACGAATACCTCTGCCAGATCAACCTGCTGGACGATCCGCGCCGACCAACGGCGCAAGCCTGTGTCGCACTGGACGAGTGGACGAGTAAGCTCACCTGAGCCGCGCCGGCCCGCGCCGGACCATGGACGCAATGCGCATCGAGCGCGACTCCTGCGGCGAAATCGCCGTTCCCGCCGCGCGTCTGTGGGGCGCGCAGACGCAGCGTTCGCTGGCGCATTTCGCCATTTCCAGCGAACGCATGCCCGCCGAGTTGATCCACGCCCTGGCGACGGTCAAACGCGCCGCCGCGCTGGCGAACCGCGACCTCGGCCTCCTGGCGCCGGATACCGCCGCCGCCATCGCGGCGGCTGCCGATGAAGTGATCGCCGGCCGCCATGCCGACGAGTTTCCCCTGTCCGTCTGGCAAACCGGTTCGGGCACCCAGACCCACATGAACATGAACGAAGTGCTCGCCCACCGGGCCATGCAACTGCTCGGCAAGGGACAAGGCGTGCATCCCAACGACGACGTCAATCTAGGCCAGTCGACGAACGACATCTTCCCCACCGCCATGCACCTCGCGGCAGCGCTGGGCATCGCACGGCGCGTACTGCCAGCGCTGGCGCGCCTGCGCGCGACGCTGCAAGTGAAGGTGGAAGCGTTCGCCTCCCTCCTGAAGATCGGCCGCACCCATTTGCAGGACGCGACCCCGCTCACCCTGGGCCAGGAATTTTCCGGCTACGTCGCCCAGCTTGACCATGCCCGCGCGGTAATCGAAGCCAGCCTGCCCTCGCTCTATCCGCTGGCGGTGGGCGGCACGGCGGTCGGCACGGGACTGAATACCCATGCCGAATTCGGCGCGCGCGTCGCGGCGATCCTGGCGCGCGACAGCGGTCTGCCCTTCGCCAGCGCCGCCAACAAGTTCGCCGCCCTCGCCGCCCACGACGGCCTGGTCGCGGCCCACGGCGCGCTCAAGGTACTGGCCGTGGCCCTGACGAAACTCGCCAACGACATCCGCTGGCTCGCCTCCGGGCCGCGCTCGGGACTCGGCGAGATCGCCCTCCCGGAAAACGAACCGGGCAGCTCGATGATGCCGGGCAAGATCAATCCGACCCAGTGCGAGGCGCTCGCCATGCTCTGCTGCCAGGTGCTGGCGAACGACGTCGCCATCGGCATCGGCGGCGCCTCCGGCCACTTCGAGCTGAATGTCTATAAGCCACTGATCGCCCACAACTTCCTGCAAAGCCTGCGCCTGCTCGCCGACGGCATGGACAGCTTCGAAACCCACTGCGCGCGCGGCATCGTCGCCAACCCCGAGCGGCTCGCCGAACTCATGGAACGCTCGCTGATGCTGGTCACCGCGCTGGTTCCCCACATCGGCTACGACAAGGCGGCGGACATCGCCAAGCTGGCGCAGCGCGAGGGCCTGACGCTAAGGCAGGCGGCACTGGCGCTCGACTATGTGAGCGCCGAACAGTTCGATCTCTGGGTGGTGCCGGCGCGCATGGTTGGCAGCACTTAGCTTTGGATTCAACCGCCGTCCCGCCAGCGCCGACTTTTCACGCTGCCGGCAGGCCATTGTGCTGCGGCCAGCTCTTCGAAGAACTGTTGATGGCCTTGTCAGGGCTTAGCGCTTCGGCATGCAGCTTCAGCCCGAGGGCGCCGACGACTTTCAGGATGATGTCGAAGCCGGGGCTGCGGTCGCTGGAAAGCGCTTTGTAGAGACTCGCCCGCGCCTGCGCATTGATGGCCGGTGTGCCGTATTCTCAAGCGAACATAGGCGCTTGGACGTAGTTCATGCCAACACCTTCAATCCGTGCTTCTGCACCACGGCCAGCAGCTTGAGTGCCATGCCGCTAGGACGTTTAGCCCCTGTTTCCCATTTCTGAACAGTCGATTCGCTGGTGTTCAGGAAACGGGCAAATACGGGTTGGCTCACCTGATTACGCTCGCGAATGCGCTTGATCTGCTGCGGATCGATTTCCGTCGGAACAGACAGGCAAGACTCATCGAACTGGCGCAGTGTGGTCTTGCCAATAGCGCCGACCTTGAACAGGGCCTGCGCTGAAGAATGAATCGCCTCAAAGGCATCGCTCTTGAATTTATGCTTAGTCGTCATGGCATACCTCCGTCAGATCCTTGTCTTGCAATAGTTGTGCAACTTGCCTGTCAGTCAGCCCGGCATATGCCTTGGACAGGATGATCGAGCGATGCATGTTGTCGTTCAGCCGTTTCTTGAAGACGCCACCACCCAAATCAACTGCCTGCCCATGCATGGCTTCACGGACAGCCGCACACAAGTCGACATCGTCAATGCCCGCCTTCCGCGCCGCCTTCACAAACCACGCAGTTTTGAATACGCGTATTGAGGTGTCCTTGCTTTTGGTCATGTCTTAGTATCTCACCCAGTGCTACCAATTCCAAGCACAAGCTCATCTTTGCATAGCGTGTTTCGGCGGGCCGAGGGAAGGCTTCTGGCGCGAAACTGCCGAGCAGTTCGATCTCTGGGTGATGCCGACGCGCATGGTCGGCAACGCTTAGGCGGGCATAGCAGTGGTGTGGCGCGGCTGCGCGAGCTTTCCAGCCGCAATAGGGTTCGAGCACGCGCGCCAGATCGGCCGCAGCGATGCCGGGGCCGCGATCCGCGACATCGAGACGCAGGACACCGGCATCATCGCAAGCGAACACTTGGGCCTCATGGCCGTACTTCACTGCGTTGTCGATCAGGTTAGCGAGCGCACGTTTGAGTGCAGAGAGGAGGCCGACATAGGGCGCGACCGGCACGACCGGTGCGGCAGCCAGTGTCACCGGCAGCCCCAGCGCCTGCTCGTCGGCGACGAGGCTGTGCAGCAGCGCGCGCGTGCGGCGCAGCACCGCCTTGATGCGCGCCACCAGCTCGCGCGGGCTGAAGGGCTTGACCAGATAGTCGTCGGCGCCCATCTCGATGCCGACGATGCGGTCGGCCTCCTCGCCGCGCGCGGTGAGCATCAGCACCGGCAGATTTGATCGGGCGCGCAGGTCGCAACACAAGGTCAGGCCGTCGGCATCCGGCAGGTTGAGGTCGAGCACGACCAGGTCGATGGCATGACGGTCGAGCATCTGCACCATCTCCCGCCCGTCGCGGGCGGGAATGGCCTCGAAGCCGTTCTTCGCCAGATAGTCGACGAGCAGGCGGCGGATTTCCGGATCGTCGTCGACGATGAGGATGCGGTCGGGGCTGTCTTGGTTCATGGATGGGTTTTCAAAAGTCGGCGTTGGTGGGACGGCGGCAAAGGTTAAGGTTTGTTCGACGTCTGCCCTACACGTGATGGCGGTGGATGGAGCACGGACGTTGGTGGGCAGACGTTGAATAAACCTCGAAGGAGGAAACCGCGGAATGCTGCGTGGCGGTTGGGACGA
>Ga0209262_10000139_pt1 | contig 42411 bp, 41 predicted proteins | sample Lowcelwee11metaG_FD_187171 | JGI IMG/M metagenome (GOLD analysis project Ga0209262, IMG submission 187171) | Freshwater pond sediment microbial communities from the University of Edinburgh, under environmental carbon perturbations - Low... | ecosystem: Environmental > Aquatic > Freshwater >... | reverse complement strand
TGACGACGAACGCTACCGCGACATCTTCTCGCACTGCCGTGGGCGCTACGGGAGCACGTTGGACTATGCCCGCCAGACGCTGCACGGCCTGCGCGCCCACGGTATCGAAGACCACGCGCTGGAGCGCCTGCTGCGGCTGGCACCGCCCGAAGCGGCCGATTGACCGCGCGCAAGCACCACGCACCAGGGGCTGCCTATACTGGCCGCATGAACATCGCCGACCTGCGCAAGAGCTACGAAAAAGCCGAACTCAGCGAATCCGCTTCCCACGCCGATCCGCTCAAGCAGTTCGACCAGTGGCTCACCGAAGCCATCCACAGCGAAGTGCCCGAGCCCAACGCCATGACGCTCGCCACCGTGGGTTCCAACCTGCGGCCGAGCACCCGCGTGGTGCTGATCAAGGGTTACGACGAACAGGGCATCGTCTGGTACACCAACTACCAGAGCCAGAAAGGCCGTGAACTGGCCGGCAACCCCTATGCCGCGCTGCAGTTCCACTGGGTCGAACTGGAGCGCGTGGTGCGCATTGAAGGCATCGTCGAAAAAGTGAGCGCGGAAGAAAGCGATGCCTACTTCAAGAGCCGCCCGCTGGACAGCCGCATCGGCGCCTGGGCCAGCCCGCAAAGCGAGGTGATCGAGAGCCGCACGGTGCTGGTGACTAACGCGGCGAAATACGGCGCGCAGTTCCTGCTGCAACCACCGCGCCCGCCGCACTGGGGCGGTTACCGCTTGAAGCCCGACAACTGGCAGTTCTGGCAAGGCCGCAAGAGCCGGTTGCACGACCGGCTGCGCTACACGCTGCAAGGTGATGGCGACTGGCTGCGGGAACGGCTGGCGCCTTGACTGGAGCACACCCCCCGCGCCGCCTGCGGCGTCACCCCCCAAGGGGGCGATGCCTGTGGCCGGGCAAAGCCCGTTCGACGGCATCCTGGGTTCGGGCACGCGCTCCGGCTGCTGCCTCACATGCGTTGGATCGATTGCCCTGACACGGCATTCAATACCTCGTCTGTCACACGCTCCGGTGCAATCTCGTGCAACGGCACCAGCACAAAGGCGCGCGCTCCCATGCGTGGGTGCGGCACGGTCAGCGCTGTTGAATGGATGCGCGCGCTGCCGTACAGCAGCACATCCAGATCCAGCGTGCGCGGCGCGTTGCGGTAGGGGCGTTCGCGGCCAGCGGCGTTTTCGATGGCTTGCAGTGCGGCCAACAACGCCGGCGCGGTGAGGGTGGTGGCCACTTCAGCGACGGCGTTGATGTAGTCCGGCCCGCTCGATTCGATGGGCGCTGTGCGGTAGAGGCTGGAGGCTTGCACCAGCCGGATGCCGGGCGTGCAGCGCAGCGCGCTGATGGCATCGCGCAGGGTCTGCGCGGCATCGCCCAGGTTGGCGCCGAGCGCCACAAAGGCCGTGACCTCGCCGCGCATCACCGCCGGGTTCCCAACGAAATTCAGTCGGCGCCGCCGGCTTCGGCCGCGCCACTGGTACCACCGCCAGCGCCACCGGGTTTGCGGCGGCGACGACGGCGCTTCTTGGCCGGTGCCGTGCCATCAGCGTTGAGGCCCTCGGCGGAGCCCGTCTCCGGCTGATCGTCGTCGCCGTCTGTGTCACCGTCGTCGCCCGCGGCGCGGAATCGGGGATCTTCTGCCGGCGCGTTGCTGGCCGGGTGATCGGCATCGCTGCGCTTCACGCGGCGCGCACCACCCGCAGCCCCTTTGGGCTGGTTGACCTTGCGCTGCGCGTCCACCATGTCTTCGCGCACTTCGTCGCTGGCGTGCTGGAAGGTTTCCCACCAGTGGGCCAGCTCTTCTTCGATTTCGCCCACCTGCGCACGCAGGCGCAGGAAGTCAAAGCCGGCACGGAAACGCGCCTGATCCACCAGGCTGAACGGCGATGTGCCCACACGCTTGTCAAAGCGCGGCTGCATCATCCAGATTTCGCGCATGTCGGCGCCCAGCTTGCCCCGGCCGGACACATCGCCAATGCGGGACTCGAACACCTCGTCAACGGCGTCCTGCAAGGCCCCAAACGCCGGTGGCGGGCGCTGATTGCCGCGCGGCTGCAGGCGCTGGCTCCAGCCCTTGCGCACATCGGCCCACAACACGCAGGCCAGCAGAAAGCTCGGCGCCACCGGTTTGTTTTCGCCCACGCGGCGGTCGGTGTCTTGCAGGGCCAACTTCACAAACGGGTCGTCGGCGCGCTCGACCACCACGTCGAGCAGCGGGTAGATGCCGGTGTTCAGGCCCACGGCCCGGAGCTGCTCCACGCTGGCCAGCGAATGCCCGGTCTGCAGCAGCTTGAGCATTTCGTCAAACAGGCGGCTCTGCGGCACATCGGCCAGCAGCTTGTGCGACGAAGCGAGCGGCGCCAGGGTCTTGGCGTCGAACTTGAAGCCCAGGCCGCTCAGCTTGGCGGCAAAACGCACGGCGCGGATGATGCGCACCGGGTCTTCGCGGTAGCGCGTGGCGGCGTCGCCGATCATGCGCAGGGTGAGCTTCTTGGCGTCGCGGATGCCATTGTGGAAATCGACCACGACCTGGGATTCCGGGTCGTAATACATCGCGTTGATGCTGAAGTCGCGACGGGCCGCGTCCTGCTCGATCGGGCCCCAGACGTTGTCACGCAGCACGCGCCCGCTGGCGTCCACCGCATGCTTCATGCTGGCGAGCTCGCCCTTGCTGGTGCGCTCGTTGCCGCTCACCTGCTCGGCGTCGGCGCTGTCGAGGTAGGCGCGGAAGGTCGACACCTCAATCATTTCGTGCTCGCGGCCACGGCCATAAACCACGTGCACGATGCGGAAGCGCCGCCCGATGATGAAGGCGCGGCGGAACAGGTTCTTCACCTGCTCGGGCGTGGCGCTGGTGGCGACGTCGAAATCTTTCGGGCGCAGGCCCAGCAACAGGTCGCGCACCGCGCCACCGACGATATAGGCCTCAAAGCCAGCCTGCTTGAGTGTATGCACCACGTCCAGCGCACGCTGGTCCACCAGGCTGCGGTCGATACCGTGCACCGACACCGGCACGTCTTCGCGTTTGCCAAACTTCGAGGTTTTGCTGTTCTTGGCGCCGCTGGCTTTGCCGAGCAGCTTGTCGATGAATTTTTTGATCATTCGAATAGGTTCAGGATGCGCCAGCCCCGCTCGCTGGCGATGGGCCGGAGCCGGGCGTCCGGGTTGGTCGCCACGGGCTCGTGCACTTTTTCCAGCAGCGGCAGGTCGTTGATGGAGTCGCTGTAGAAGGTGCTGTGCGCCACGCTGGCCCAGGAATGGCCGCGCGCAGCCAGCCATTGTTCCACACGCGCGACCTTGCCCTCGCGAAAAGACGGTGTGCCACGGATCGCGCCGGTGGGTTCGCCCTGCGCATCGCGCTCCAGATCGATGGCGATCAGTTCCTCCACCCCGAAGGCTTCGGCGATCGGGCGGGTGACGAATTCGTTGGTGGCGGTGACGATGATCACCGTGTCGCCGGCGGCCTGGTGCTGGCGCACGAGATCGAAAGCAACGGGTTTCATGGCCGGGCGGATCACCTCGTCCATGAAGCGGCGGTGCGCGGCGTCGGATTTTTGGGCGCCGTGTTCGGCCAGGGGCGCCACGGAGAAACGGATGTATTCGTGGATGTCCAGCGTGCCGGCCTTGTACTGCTCGTAAAAGGCGTCGTTCGCCCGGGTGTGGGTTTCGGCATCGCGCCAACCCAGGGTCACGGTGAACTGACCCCAGGAATAGTCGGAGTCGATGGGGATGAGGGTGTGATCGAGATCGAAAAGAGCCAGGTTCATTCGTTTTCCAGCATGGATTTGATCAGCGGGATGGTGATCGCGCGCTGGGTGCGCAGGGCGTAGGCGTCGAGCTGGTCGAGCAACATCATCAGGCTGGAGAGGTCGCGCGAGAAGCGGGTGAGCATGAAGTCCATGACCTCGTCGCTGAGGAACACGCCCCGTTCGTCGGCGGCACGGCGCAGCACCGAGCGACGTTCGGTTTCACCCAGCGCGTGCAGCTGGAACACATGGCCCCAGCCCAGGCGGGTGCGCAGGTCTTCGCGCAGTTGCAGGTCGGCCGGGGGCCGGTCGGCTGCGGCCAGCACCCAGCGCGCCGGCCCATGAGCCGGGCTCTGGGCGTTGACAAACCAGTTGAACGCGGCGGCCTGCTGTTCGGCGGTGTAGAGCTGGCAGTCGTCGAGCAACACCACCTCCCAGTGTTCGTCGTATTCAACGGGGTGCAGCGTGGCAGCGTCGATCCAGCCCACCCGGCTGCCGTGGTCGCGCAGGGCTTCGCGCACCGCGCGCAGCAGGTGCGTCTTGCCGCTGCCGCCCTCACCCCACAGAAACGTGGGCACCGGTGAGCGCAGCGGGTTGCCCACCCACAGGCGCAAATGGTCCAGCGCAGCTTCGTTACCTGCGGCCACGAAATTGGCCAGCGTGGGCACCGGCGCCAGACCAATGTCCAGCGCCATCTGTTTCATGGGGGGCTGACCGCTGCTCATGCCGGATCGTCCTGCGCGGGCGCGGGGATCGCCGCCTGCGGTTGAACGGCCCCTTCGAGGTAGAGCTCACTGGTCATGTAGCGACTCTTGGCCCGACGGATCGCCACCAGCAACACCGCACTGGCCGGCAAGGCAATCAGCACGCCCACGAAGCCAAACAGGTGCCCGAATGCCATCAGGGCAAAGATGACGGCGATGGGATGCAGGCCGATGCGTTCGCCCAGCAGGCGGGGCGTCACATACATGCTCTCGACCACCTGGCCCACGGTGTACACCGCGGCCACCAGCGCCACGCCCAGCAGCGCCTGAAACTGCAGCACGGCCGCCAGCAGGCCCATGACCAGCCCCAGACCAAAGCCCAGGTAGGGAATGAACACCGCCAACCCGGTGAACACCCCGATGGGCAACGCGAGCTTCAGACCCACAAGGGCCAACCCCACGGTGTAGAACACCGCCAGCACACCCATCACCAGCAACTGCCCGCGCAGGTATTGCCCCAGCACGTCGTCGGTTTCGTCCAGAAAACCCTGCACACCCGCACGCCAGCGCGGCGGGATCAGGCCCTTGCTGCGCTCCACCAGGTTGGCCCAGTCGAGCAGCAGGTAATAGGCCACGATGGGCGCCAGGATCAGGTTGCCAAACACCGCAGCGAGTGCGCTGCCGCCGATGCGCAGCGACGACAGCAGGCCCTGGATGAGCTCGCTTTCGTGGCCGGTGATGAGCTCCTGCATCCAGCCGCGCACCAGCGAAACGTCCACCTGCAGGTCAACCCCGAAACGCGCCAGCAGCGGCACCAGCCGGGTGTTGACACTGTCCAGCAGCGCGGGCACCTGCTCCTTGAGCAGGGGCACCTGCTTGGTGATCACCGGCACGATCAGCAACACCACCGCCAGCCCAACCAGCAACAGCATCGCGATGGCCAGGCCGGCGCCGAGCCAGCGCGGCACACGCCGCGCATGCAGCCGTTCGACCAGCGGGTGCAGCGCATAGGCCAGTACCGCGGCCAGCAGAAAGGGCATGAGCACCGGTGCCAGGAGCGACAGCAGCAGCCAGATCACCAGTGCAATGGCAGCCCACGAGGCGACACGGATCTGGTTGGGCGTGAAAGTCATGAACAGGTGTGTCGGAGGTGAACGATCGGGCTGCAGGGGCAAACCCTTAAAATCTGGGGCAAATTCTAGTCCGCCACCCCGGGTGGGCCCGCAACCGACCGCCAAACCCCGTCGCCCCACCTTGGTGGAACGGCCTCCACCGACGTTTTCCCCGTCCCAACGCCCGGCCCCGCCGCCGGCAGATGCACCCCATGACCTCCAGCAACACTCCCCTTTCCTACAAAGACGCCGGCGTTGACATCGTCGCGGGCGACGCGCTCGTCGAACGCATCAAACCCCTGGCCAAGAAGACCATGCGCGAAGGCGTGCTGGCCGGCATCGGCGGTTTTGGCGCGCTGTTCGAAGTGCCCAAGCGCTACAAAGAGCCGGTGCTGGTGAGCGGCACCGACGGCGTGGGCACCAAGCTCAAGCTGGCGTTTGAATGGGACATGCACGACACCGTGGGCATCGACCTCGTGGGCATGAGCGTGAACGACGTGCTGGTGCAAGGCGCCGAACCGCTGTTCTTCCTGGACTACTTCGCCTGCGGCAAGCTCGACGTGGACACCGCCGCGGCCGTGGTCGGCGGCATTGCCAAAGGTTGCGAACTCAGCGGCTGCGCCCTGATCGGCGGCGAAACCGCCGAGATGCCCGGCATGTACCCGGCGGGTGAATACGACCTGGCCGGTTTCTGCGTCGGTGCGGTCGAAAAATCCAAAATCCTGACCGGCCAGAGCGTGAAGCCCGGCGACGTGGTGCTAGGCCTGGCCTCGCACGGCGTACATTCCAACGGCTTCTCGCTGGTGCGCAAGTGCATCGAGCGGGCCGGCGCCGACCTGCCCGTCACGCTGGACGGCCAGCCCTTCAAGCAGGCCATCATGGCGCCGACCCGCCTGTACGTGAAAAACGTGCTCGCCACGCTCGCCAAGCACCCGGTGAAGGCACTGGCCCACATCACCGGCGGCGGCCTGCTGGAAAACATCCCGCGCGTGCTGCCCGAAGGCACGGCCGCCCACCTTCAGGCCGGCAGCTGGCCGCAGACCGAGCTGTTCGCCTGGCTGCAGAAGACCGCCGGCATCGACGACATCGAGATGAACCGCACCTTCAACAACGGCATCGGCATGGTGGTGGTGATCGCCGCAGAAGAAGCCGCCGCCTGCGCGGCCACGCTGCGCGAACTGGGCGAGACGGTGTATCAGATCGGTGCGATCGCACCCCAGGGCGACGGCGCGGCCGTGGTCGTGGCCTGAAGACGGGTCTGCGGCCGGGTCAGAGCAGTTGCTCTGACATCAACACCTGGACACCGGGCCGGGCGGCCAACACCGATTCGAGCAGGTGGTGGGCAATGCGTTCGGCCGGCACCACCCGGTAGCGCCGCGGCAGCAAGGGCTGCAGCCAGGTGGACAGCTTCACCGCGGCCTGCTCGGCCGGCCTGGATTCCTGGCGCTCGCCACCGATCAAGCCCGGGCGAACCAGCGTCAGCGACGGATAGCCGATCGGCTGCAGATCGAGCTCCAGCTCGCCCTTGGTGCGCGAATAAAACACCTTTGATGCCGGATCGGCGCCCAGCGCCGAGTTGAGCGCATAGGCCCGGGCGCCATGCTGGCGGGCCAGTTGCGCGACGCGCAAAGGATGGTCATGGTCCACCCGGGAAAAGGCGGCCTGCGAACCCGCTTTCGCGATGGTCGTTCCGAGAGCGCAGACCACGCCGTCCACCGCCCACCAGTCGGCGTCCTCGGGCAGGTGTTCAAAATCCACCAGCGGGTTGAGCAGTTTGGAATGGACCGGCAAGGCACGCCGCGTGGGCGCCACAACACCCTCGACCCGGGCATCGGCCAGCGCCAACCGCAGCACCGACCGCCCCACCAGCCCGGTGGCACCGAGCAGCATCAGGCGAGACACGCTCAGTTCAGCGCGCGGCGCAGTTCCTGCAACCGGCGGTCCATGGCGTCGCGGTCGAGCGCATCGTCGGTGTGGGCAATGTAGATTTCCAGATCGCTCACCGCAAGGCGGGCATCGCCCATTTCGGCCCAGGCCAGCCCACGGTCGCGGTACTCCGTCCAGGCATCGGGCAGCAGCACGAGCAGGCGGTCCTGCACCGCGATCAGGCGCAGCCAGTCTTCCTGCGTGCGGTGGATCTCTTTCAGGTTGCGCAACATGCGCGAAAGGATTTCGCGCGATGGCGCAGCCTGCAGGTAGAGGCCTACCGGCACGTCAAAATCGTCCACCAGCCCGTTGCGCCGCTTGTAAGGCTCCAGCCGCTCGGACAGGTCTTCGCGGCTGAGCGACTGGCCGGTGAACGGGTCGATCACCACCTGGCCATTGGGCAAATTGACCTTGACCATGAAGTGACCGGGGAAATTGACACCCCGCGCCTTCAGGCCCAGGCCTTGCGCCAGCTCCAGCCAGAGCACACCCAGGGTGATGGGGATGCCGCGCCGGGTCCTGAGCACCGCGTTGAGGTAGCTGTTGTCGGGGTCGTAGTAGTTGTTGACGTTGCCGCCAAACCCCATGTCGCGAAAGAAGAACTGGTTGAGCGCCCGCAGCCGCTGCAGCGGGTCGGTGGCGTCGTCGCAGCGCCGGCGCACCCGGGCCAGCAGCTGGTCCACGTCGCCCAGCACCTCCTGCACATCCAGCTCGGGGTATTCGTCTTGCGCGATGGCGGTGGCGGCTTCCAGCAACGGCAAGCCGTCATCGTCGGCCACCAGCGCGGCGAAATAACCCAGGGGCGTGGGCGTGGGGAATTCAAAGGCTGAAGGCATGGTCAGGACGGCGGGCAAACCGCTGAACGGCAGGGAGCCAGTGCAGCGGACTTTATTTTCGGACGAATTGGCGAAGTTTCAAACCGGCCACGGTCAGACTCAGGAAATAGACCAGGGCCGCGCCCACCACGCACAGGGCCAGCAGGCCCACACGCAACAGTGCCTGACCCTCGAAACCCAGCCAGTTGAAGCGCGCGGCAGACCACATCAGGAACACGGACATCAGCGCGCTCGCGGCCACCACCTGCAGGGCAAAACGCGCCCAGCCCGGCGTGGGCATGTAGGCCCCGCGGCGCAGCAGGCCAATCAACAGCCACAGCGCGTTGACCATGGCCCCGATGCCGATCGCCAGCGCCAGCCCGGCGTGTGCAAGGTAAGGCACGAACAGCAGGTTCATCAACTGGGTCAGCACCAGCACCACCACCGCGATCTTCACCGGTGTGCGGATGTCCTGGCGGGCGTAAAAACCGGGCGCCAGCACCTTGATGGCGATCAGCCCGATCAGACCGGCACCGTAGCCCATCAGGGCGCCGGTGGTCTGCTGCACGTCGGCCGCGGTGAAGGCGCCGTAGTGGTAGAGCACGGCCACCAGCGGTTTGGCAAAGGTCAGCAGCGCCACCGCGCAGGGCACGGCCAGCAGCACCACCAGGCGCAGGCCCCAGTCGAGCAGGTTGCTGTAGCGCTGGGCATCGTCCGCCGCTTTGGCAGCCGCCAACTGGGGCAGCAACACCACGCCCAGCGCCACACCCAGCATGGCGGTGGGAAATTCCATCAGGCGGTCGGCATAGGTGAGCCAACTCACGCTGCCGGTGGCCAGGTGCGAAGCGATCTGGGTGTTGATCAGCAGCGAGATCTGCGCCACGCTCACGCCCAGCAGCGCCGGCAGCATCAGCGTGGTCACACGGCGCGTGCCGGGATGGTTCCAGGCGGCTTTCAGGGACGACCAGCGCAAGCGGATGCGCGGTAACATGCCCAGCCGCAGCAAGGCCGGGATCTGCACCCCGAGTTGCAGCGCACCGCCCAGCAACACCCCGCCAGCCATGGCGTAGATCGGCTGGATGCCCAGGGTTTTGAACCAGGGTGCCCCCAGGCCTGCGGCCGCAATCATGGCCACATTGAGCAGCACCGGCGTGGCCGCCGGCACGGCAAAGCGCTTCCAGGTGTTCAGAATGCCGGCCGACAGCGCCACGAACGACATGAAGGCGATGTAGGGGAACATCCAGCGCGTCATGAAGACGGCGGCCTCAAAACCGTCAGGGCTCTGTTTCAGGCCGCTGGCCATGGCCCAGACCAGCACCGGGGCCCCGGCCACGCCCAGCACGCAAGTGATGGTCAGCGCCCAAGCCAGCACGGTGGCGATCTGGTCCACCATCTGGCGGGTGGCGGCATCGCCCTCCTTTTCGCGCACCCCGGCCAGCACGGGCACAAACGCCTGACTGAACGCGCCTTCGGCAAACAGCCGACGCAGCAGGTTGGGGATGCGGAACGCGACGTTGAACGCGTCGGTCAGGGCGCTGGCGCCGAAGGTGGACGCCATCAGCAGTTCGCGCACCAGCCCGGTGATGCGTGAGGCCAGCGTCAGCAGGGAGACCAGAGAGGCGGATTTGAACAAGGACACGGGCGCCAGTGTAACCACGCGCACCCCGCGCCCGTCGGTCACGCTACCCAGGCTGGCGGCGCCATGCTAAAATCGCGGGCTTTGCTGGCATCATCCCCAAACATTTGAAGGAAATTAATCATGGCAACCAAGCCGAAGAAAAAGAACCCCCGTCTGGCGTCTGGCCGCAAACGCGCCCGCCAGGACGTCAAACTGAACGCCGCCAACACCTCGCTGCGCTCCAAATACCGCACCGCTGTCAAGAACGTTGAAAAAGCTGTTCTGGCCGGCGACAAGACCAAGGCCACCGAACTCTTTTCGAAGATGCAAGGCGTTGTGGACATCATTGCCGACAAGGGCATCTTCCACAAAAACAAGGCTGCTCGCGACAAGAGCCGCCTGTCCGCCAAAGTCAAGGCATTGGCGCTCGCCGCTGCCTGACCTCCCACCGGCCTGATCCGTCAGGCCACCAGCCCGGACCCCTCGGGGTCTGCCGTTTGAAACGGGTGCGCTGCCAGCAAAGAAAAGCAAAAAACCGCCTCAGGGCGGTTTTTTGTTGCCTGTCGTCTTTCGAGAGACCTTGGTCAGGTGATTCAGGGTTTCGCTGCCTGCTCCGGCAACACGCAGCCTTCGGCCACCTGCAGGTCGTTGTCGCGTGCAAAGTGCATGACGAAATCCCAGGCCATGGGTTCGGCTTCGCGCAGGTCGGTGTGGACGATGACGACTTTCACGCCGTTCATCACCGTGGGCACGCACCAGGGCGAATAGGCGATGTGGCTGCCCTGCATGGCCTTGCCGCCACCCGGGCGAAACTGGCTCATCACGCCCGCCAGACGCTCGGCCCAGTCACTGGGGCGAAAGGTGCGGCCACTGCGTGTGACGCCCTGGATGAACACTTGTTTGGCAGTCGGTGAAACCATCGGGGAAGCCTTCGGATGGAGGGCCCTGGAAGGGACGCATGGCCACCGCCAAGCCGAGGATCGCTGGCCGGGGTGGGTGGCAGGTATTCTATCTTATATAAGACCTGAACTCAGGGATAACCCGGGGCCCCGGTCGGTTGACCCACAGGCTGCCATGGCTTCATGACAGCGATGCGGAACAAGCAATGATGATGCCCGCTGCTGCGCCTAAAATCGCTTTTCAACGGCTCAACCTTCGTTGAGCCGCTTTCTTTTGGCCCTTCCCCACCGGAGTCCCGCATGAATGCCGCCGCCACCGCCGTCCCATCGTCGCCCCACGTGATGAACACCTACGGCCGCCTGCCGATCGCGATGTCGCATGGTCGAGGCTGCCGCGTCTGGGACGTGAATGGCAAGGAATACCTGGACGCGCTGGCCGGCATCGCCGTCAACACCTTGGGCCACGGCCACCCCAAACTGGTGCCCGCGCTGCAGGAGCAGGTGGCCAAGATGATGCATTGCTGCAACTACTACCACGTGCCCGACCAGGAAAAACTCGCCCAGCTGCTGGTGGAGCGTTCGGGCCTGAGCAACGTGTTTTTCTGCAGCACCGGCCTGGAGGCCAACGAGGCCGCGCTGAAACTGGCGCGCAAGTACGGCCACGACAAGGGCATTGAACGCCCGGAGATTGTGGTCTACGAAAAGGCCTTCCACGGCCGGTCGATCGCCACGCTCTCGGCCACTGGCAACCCCAAGATCCAGGCCGGCTTTGGCCCGCTGGTGGAAGGCTTCATCCGCGTGCCAGTGAACGACATCGATGCGCTGAAAAAAGCCACCGAAGGCAACCCGAACGTGGTGGCGGTGTTCTTTGAGACCATCCAGGGCGAGGGTGGCGTGAACCCGATGCGCGCGCAGTACCTGCAGGACGTGCGCGCGCTGTGCGACGCCAAGGACTGGCTGCTCATGATCGACGAGGTGCAGTGCGGCATGGGCCGCACCGGCAAATGGTTTGCGCACCAGTGGGCGGGCATCAAGCCGGACGTGATGCCGCTGGCCAAGGGCCTGGGCTCGGGCGTGCCGATCGGTGCGGTGGTGGCCGGTCCCAAGGCCGCGAACATCTTTGCGCCGGGCAACCACGGCACCACCTTCGGCGGCAACCCGCTGGCCATGCGCGCTGGCGTCGAAACCATCCGCATCATGGAAGAAGACGGCCTGCTGGAAAATGCAGCCACCGTGGGCGCGCACCTGCGCGGCAAGCTCGAAGCCGCCTTGCTGGGCAAGCCTGGCGTGAAAGAAATCCGCGGCCAGGGCCTGATGATCGGCATTGAGCTGGACAAGCCCTGCGGCGTGATCACGCAGCGCGCGGCCGACGCCGGCCTGCTGCTCTCGGTCACGGCCGACAGCGTGATCCGCCTCGTGCCGCCGCTGATCATGACCACCGCCGAGGCCGACGAAGTCGCGGCCATCCTGCTGCCCATCATCAAAACCTTCTTGACGGAAAACGCATGAGCATCCGCCACTACCTCCAGTTCAAGGACCTCACGGCCGACGAGTACGGCTACCTGTTCGCCCGCGCGGCCTTCATCAAGGCCAAGTTCAAGGCGGTTCAGAAGTACCAGCCCTTTGCCGACCCGGACCGCACGCTGGCCATGATCTTCGAGAAGGCCAGCACCCGCACCCGCGTGAGCTTCGAGGCCGGCATGTACCAGATGGGCGGCTCGGTGGTGCACCTCACCACGGGCGACAGCCAGCTGGGCCGCGCCGAACCGATCGAGGACAGCGCGCGCGTGATCAGCCGCATGGTCGACATCGTGATGATCCGCACCTTCGGGCAGGACAAGATCGAAAAGTTCGCGCAGTACTCGCGCGTGCCCGTCATCAACGGCCTGACCAACGAGTTCCACCCCTGCCAGATCCTGGCCGACCTGTTCACGATGGTCGAACACCGTTCCGCCGCCAGCGGCAACCCGCTGGACGCCATCAAAGGCAAAGTCGTGGCCTGGGTGGGCGATGGCAACAACATGGCCAACACCTGGCTGCAGGCGGCCGAGCTGCTGGGCTTCACCGTGCATGTCAGCACACCCAACGGCTACGAAGTCGATCCGAAGCTCGCCGGCATCTCCAACCCGGCCTGCTACAAGGTGTTCAAGGACCCGAAGGAAGCCTGCCAGGGCGCCGACCTGGTCACCACCGATGTGTGGACCAGCATGGGCTACGAGGCCGAAAACGAAGTGCGCCGCGCCGCGTTCGCGCGGTGGTGCGTGGACGAAGCCATGATGGCCGTGGCCAAGCCCGACGCCCTCTTCATGCACTGCCTGCCCGCGCACCGCGGTGAAGAGGTGAGCGCCGAGGTGATCGACGGCCCGCAATCGGTCGTCTGGGACGAGGCGGAGAACCGCATGCACGCGCAGAAGGCGCTGATGGAGTACCTGCTGCTGGGCCGTCTGGAGTGAGCGACCACAAGGAGCCCACGTGGACTTGATGAACCGCCTGCTGCCCGAATGGCAGTTCGGCGAACGGCATGAACTGATGCTGGACGGCGTGTCGCCCGCGCAGGCGTTTGCCAGCATCGTGCCCGGCCTCAGTGCGCAGGACCCGCTGATCGCGAAGGCCATCGCCCTTCGAGAAGTGCCCGGTCGTTTGCTGCGCAAGCTCGGCCTCTCGGGCAACGCCCTGCCCGCGCAAGCCTTCGGCTTTCACAGCTTCAAGCTGCTGGGTCAGACGCCAACGCGCGAAGTGGCGTTTGGCCTGGCCGGGCGCTTCTGGCAGCTGGACTATGGCCTGCGCCCGATCTCCGATGCCGCCGCCTTTGCCGCCCTCACCGACCAGCCCCGCCTGGTGCTCAACGTCTGCGTGGAACCCGTGGGTGATCAAAGCAGCCGCCTGATCACCCACACCCGCGTGCACTGCCCCACCGACGAACAGCGCCGCCGCTTCACGCCCTATTGGGTCGCCATCCGCCCGGTCAGCGGCCTCATTCGCCAGCGCCTGCTGCAACGCATCGCCCGGTTAGCCCGCGGCACCGCCGCGTGAGCCCATGCACCGCCTGTGGCGCCTGCTGCGCCAGCTTCCGTGTGGACTTCTCGGTCCACGAGACGCAGGCCGAAGGGGGCAGCGTGCCCGACGGGCTCGCCGTCACGGTCACCGACACCATCAGCCGCATGCGCGGCACCGACCACGGGCAACCCCGTTGTGCTGCGCTCTCGGGCCGCATCGGCGAAAAAGCCACCTGCGGCATCTACGAGTGGCGCCCCAACCCCTGCCGCGAATTCGAAGAAGGCAGCGACGCCTGCGGCCAGGCGCGCCGCCGCCATGGCCTGCCACCGCTGGGTGAATGGCCGGAACACTGAACGAACATGCAAGCCCTGCTCGACACCATCGCCACGATGGTCATGCCCGCCGATGTCCAGCGCGTCTTCCACGGCCGGGGCGGCCTGCATCCGGGCTGTGAAGCGTGGAACCTGGATGCGTATCCGCCGGTGTGGGTGCTGACCCGATTTGGTGAAGCCTGCGACGAAGAACTGGCCACGGTGTCGGCGGCACTCGCCGCGCGCAACAAACAGCTCGCGCCCGGTGAACCACTGAACTGGGTGTTCCAGAGCCGGCACGAGGGCCGCAGCGAAACCCGGCTGATGACTGGCAGCGTGCCCGAGCCGCATGTGGTGAGCGAACGCGGTGCGCGCTACCTGGTGCACGTGCTCAAAGGGCAGAACCACGGCCTGTTTCTGGACATGGCCGAGGGGCGCCAGTGGGTGCGCGAACACGCCACCAACGCCAAGGTGCTCAACCTCTTTGCCTACACCTGCGCCTTTTCGGTGGCGGCGCTGCAGGGCGGGGCGAAGCAGGTGGTCAATGTGGACATGAGCGCCGGAGCCATCGCGCTCGGGCAACAGAACCACGCGCTCAACGGGCTGCAGGGCGGCGCCAGCTTTCTGGCCCACGACATCTTCAAGACCTGGGGCAAGCTCACACGATCAGGGCCTTACCACCTCATCATCGTGGACCCGCCGAGCTTCCAGAAAGGCAGCTTTGTCGCCACCAAAGACTACGCCCGCCTCATGCGCCGCCTGCCCGACCTGCTGCGACCCGAAGGCGAGGTGTTGCTGTGTCTCAACGCGCCCGAGCTGGACACCGCTTTTCTGCGGGACCAGATGCGCGAAGCCGCGCCCGGTCTGATGTTTGTAGAGCGTCTGCCCAACCCGGCCAGCTTCGCCGACGCGTCACCCGAGCGCGCCCTCAAGGTGCTGCGCTACCGGGCGCCCGCGCTGGATTCAAAGCGTGCTCAGGCCCTGGGTTTGGGGCAACCCGAACAGGCCGAGCAGGCACCGCAAGAGCCCGTCGGCTGAGCGCTGCCCCCGCTGTTCCCACCGGCCTCACCCGCAGGGCCCCGTTGCATCCAGCCCCGCAGGCTCGGCCGCAGCACATACGCCAGCGCCACCAGCACACACACACCGACGATGAAGCCCTGAAAGCTCATGTTGCGCCCCATGCCCCGGCGACCCGGTAGGTGATCCAGGCCATCAGATAGGCCAGCGCAAACAGGTAGGCCGCCACCACCAAAGCGTGGCGCAAGTGACCGGTTTCGCGCCGCACGGCCGCCAGCGTGGCCACGCACTGCGGCGCGTAGACAAACCACACCAGCAAAGCCAGCGCCGTGGGCAAGGTCCATTGTTCGGCGATCAGGGCGCCGAGCGCCTCGTGCACCTGATCACCCTGCGCGGACAAGGCGTAGACCGTGCCCAGTGCAGCCACCACCACCTCGCGCGCCGCCATGGCCGGAATCAGCGCCACCACGATGCGCCAGTCAAAACCCAGCGGCGCGAACAAGGGCTCCAGCACGCCACCCAGGCGGCCGGCAAAGCTGTGCGCCACGGCAGACCCGGTGAACCCCTCGGGTGCCGCCGGGTAGCTGGAGAGAAACCACAGCAGCACCATGAGCGCCAGGATGATGCCACCGACCCGGCGCACAAAAATCAGCCCCCGCTCCCACAGACCACGCGCGATGTTGCGCGCGCTCGGCCAGCGGTAGGCCGGCAGCTCCATCAGCAGCGGCGTGGGCTGGCCCTTTGCACTGTGGCGCGAAACCACACAGGCCACGACCATCGCGCTGACGATGCCCAAGACGTACAGCGCGAACAGCACCAGCCCTTGCAGGTTGAACAGCCCACCCACCGTGCGCTGCGGAATGAAGGCCCCGATCAACAAGGCGTACACCGGCAGCCGCGCCGAGCAGGTCATCAGCGGCGCCACCAGGATGGTCAGCCAGCGGTCGCGCCAATGGGTGATGGTGCGCGTGGCCATGATGCCGGGCACCGCGCAGGCAAAGCTGGACAGCAGCGGAATGAAAGAGCGGCCCGAAAGCCCCACCAGCCCCATCCAGCGGTCCATGAGGAAGGCCGCGCGCGGCAGGTAGCCCGAGTCCTCCAGCACGAAGATGAAAAAGAACAGGATCAGGATCTGCGGCAGGAACACCAGCACACCGCCCACGCCCGCGATCACGCCATCGACCAGCAGGCTGCGCAGCGGGCCGTCGCCCATGCGCGTGGCCACCTGCTCGCCCATCAAACCGATCCCCGCTTCAATCGCGTCCATCGGCCAGGCCGCCCAGGCGAACACCGCCTGGAACATGAACAGCAGCAACAGCGCCAGCAGCACCATGCCCCACAGCGGGTGCAGCGCAAAGCGATCGATGCGGTCGCTCAGACCCCATCGTTTCGCGGGGGCCTGCAGCGTCAGGGCCAGCAGGTCGCGAACCCGCTGGTTGAGCGCCACCGGGTCCACCACGCTGGCATCGGCATCGGCATCGGCAGCGGCAGGCAACGGCGCGGGAAGCCCCTGGGTGAACAAGGCGTCCAGCTGATCCAGCAAGGCGCGCGCACCGTCTTTCTGCACGCTCACCGCAGACACCACCGGCATGCCCAGTTCCGCGGCCAGTGCAACGGTGTCGATGCGCATGCCCTGCGCTTGCGCCACGTCGGCCATGTTCAGCACCAGCACCATGGGCAGGCCCAGCGCCTGGGCTTCCAGCACCAGCCGCAGGTTGAGCTGCAGGTGCGTGGCATCGACCACGCAGACCAGCAGGTCGGGTCGGGCTTCGCCGGCCAGTCGCCCCTGCACCACGTCGCGCGTGACCTGCTCGTCCTGGCTCAGCGGGTCCAGGCTGTAGGTCCCCGGCAGGTCGAGCAGTTGTGCGCGCCGGCCCAACGGCGTGGTCAGCCAGCCCTGCTTGCGTTCGACGGTCACCCCCGCGTAGTTGGCCACCTTCTGCCGGTGGCCGGTGAGCAGGTTGAACAGCGCGGTCTTGCCGCAGTTCGGGTTGCCGAGCAGGGCCAGCCGGGGAGCCTGCGCTGCGTTCATGCCGTCACAGTCCAGCGCACCCGCAGCAGCGCCGCCTCGTGGGCGCGCAAGGCGAAGGTGGACTGCCCCACGCGCACCGCGATCGGGCCGCCGCGCAGCCAGCCGCGCGACACCACCCGCACCGACTCGCCCGGCAAGAAACCGATCTCGGCCAGTCGGCGCAGGGTCTTGCGGCTGTCGTCGTCGCGAGCCGGGGCGAACGCCTGCAACACGCCTGGCGTGTGCAGGGGCCCCTGGTGCAATGCGCTCACCGGATCGGCAAGCGCCCGATCGTCGTCAACGGGCAAAGGCCAGGAAACCGCTTGGGGTGTTGAGAGGGACACGGGCAAATCCATGAAAGACCAGAAGTGAACGGAGCGTACACAAACGAGATTGGTTCTCATTTGCTTTAAATCAAGATTTCACAAAAACCCGGACAGGCACAGGGCATCCATTCAACTGGACAAACCCATTTTTTGTTTAAACCTAAAATATATTGCATCCGTTGGAAATAACCGACACCATGGTTTTTTCACCGGTGCTACCTTCGCCGGACCATGAAAAAGCTCTGGGATATTTCCCCTCCCGTCAACGCCAGCACGCCGGTTTTTCCGGGCGATACGGCCTATGCCCAGCAGTGGGTGGCGAGCATCGAACCCGGCTGCCCGGTCAACGTGAGTGCGATCACGCTCTCGCCGCACGTGGGTGCGCACGCCGACGCGCCGCTGCACTACGACCCTGCGGGTGCCGCCATCGGCGCGGTCGAGCTCGACGCCTTTCTCGGCCCCTGCCGCGTGATCCACGCCATGGGCGGCGGCCCGCTGGTGCGGCCGGAACACATCGCGCACGCGCTAGACCAGCTTCCGCCTCGCGTGCTGGTGCGCGTGTACCAGCGACAGCCCCAGGACCGTTTTGACAACGCCCTGCCCGCCTTCGCGCCCGAAACGGTTTCACTGCTGGCCGACCGCGGCGTGAAGCTCATCGGCATCGACAGCGCCAGCATCGACCCTGCCGACAGCAAGACACTCGACAGCCACCAGGTGATCCGCCAACGGGGCCTGCGCGTGCTGGAAAACCTGCTGCTCGACGAGGTGCCCGAGGGCGACTACGAACTCATCGCCCTGCCCCTGAAACTGACCACCGCCGACGCCAGCCCGGTGCGCGCCGTGCTTCGCAGTATGGAATAACCCCCCGCGCCGCCTGCGGCGTCACCCCCCCCCGGGGGGGCAACACCAGCGGCCCGGCAAAGCCGGTTCCGCGGTGTTCCTGGAAGAGACACCTCTGCGCTCAATCCAATATCTGTTCAAAGGAGACAAAAACCCATGACCACCCTGCAAGACTGCCAACATCTCGATGCCCAGGACCCCTTGCGAGACCTGCGCCAGCTTTTCAGCATCCCCGAAGCCACCATCTACCTCGACGGCAATTCGCTCGGCGTGATGCCCGCCGCAGCGCCCGCCCGCGTGGCCGACGTCGTCACGCGCGAATGGGGCACCGACCTGATCCAGAGCTGGAACAAGAACGGCTGGTTCGCCATGCCGCAGAAGGTGGGCGACAAGATCGCGCGCTTGATCGGCGCCGAGCCGGGCACCGTCGTGGCCACCGACAGCACCTCCGTCAACCTGTTCAAAGTGCTCTCGGCCGCGCTGCACCTGGCCGCCGCCGACGCGCCGCAGCGCAAACGCATCGTGAGCGAACGCAGCAACTTCCCGACCGACCTCTACATCGCCGAGGCGCTGTGCAAAGAACGCGGCTACGAACTGGTGCTGATCGAGCCCGAAGAGATCGCGAATTCGCTGAACGATCAGGTTGCGGTCCTGATGCTGACCCACGTGAACTACCGCACCGGCGCCATGCACGACATGAAAGCCGTGACCGCCGCCGCCCACGCCGCCGGCGCGCTCATGGTCTGGGACCTGGCGCACAGCGCGGGTGCCGTGCCCGTGGACCTGAGCGGCGCTGGCGCCGACTACGCGGTGGGCTGCGGCTACAAATACCTCAACGGCGGCCCCGGCGCCCCCGCCTTCGTGTGGGTCAACCCGAAACACGCCGACCGCTTCTGGCAACCGCTGGCCGGCTGGTGGGGCCACGCCACCCCGTTTGATTTCACACCCGACTACCGGCCCGCTCCCGGCATCACGCGCTACCAGTGCGGCACGCAACCCATGATCAGCCTGGCCGCGCTAGACTGCGGCGTGGATACGCTGCTGGCCGCCGAGGCCCACGGCGGCATGGCCGCGCTGCGCGCCAAGTCGCTGGCGCTGACCGATCTGTTCATCACCCTGGTGGAAGAACGCTGTGCGGGTCATGGCCTGGGTCTGGCCACACCGCGTGAACACGCGCAGCGTGGCTCGCAGGTCTGTTTGACAAGGGACGAAGGCGCGTACGCCATCGTGCAAGCCCTGATCGCGCGTGGCGTGGTGGGTGACTACCGCGCCGGCGATGGGGGTCGTCACAAGGACATCCTGCGCTTCGGCTTCACCCCGCTCTACATCGGCTTCGTCGATGCGTGGAACGCGGTCGAGCACCTGAAACAGGTGCTCGAAACGGGCGAGTGGCAGCGCCCCGAGTTCAACCGCAAGCACGCCGTGACATGAAGCACCCCCTGCGCCGCTTCGCGCCTTCCCCCTCCAGGGGGACCACGCCAGCGGCCCGGCAAAGCCGGTTCCGCGGCGTGTACTGGACCGCGCTCCCCTCTATCGACAAGGATCTTTCATGACCTGCCCCCACCACGACAACAGCGCCCCGACCTCGGCCACCGAAACCATCGTCGCCGACGAAAAAGCCCAGCTCGACTTCAGCCGCGACATGAGCTATGGCGACTACCTGCAGCTCGATGCCATCCTGAACGCGCAGAAACCGCTCTCGCCCGCACACGACGAACTGTTGTTCATCGTGCAGCACCAGACCAGCGAACTCTGGATGAAGCTCATGCTGCACGAGCTCACCGCCGCGGTGAAAAACATCGCCGACGACGAGCTCAACGCCGCCTTCAAACAGCTCGCGCGCGTGAGCAAGATCATGGAGCAGCTGGTGCACGCCTGGGACGTTCTGGCCACCATGACGCCGCCCGAGTACAGCGCCATCCGCCCCTACCTCGCCAACTCCAGCGGCTTCCAGAGCTTCCAGTACCGCTGCATCGAATTCGCGCTCGGCAACAAGAACGCCGCCATGCTGAAGCCCCACGCGCACAGCCCCGAGCGACTGGCGCTGGTGCAGGCAGCCTACGAAGCGCCCTCGCTGTACGACGAAGCCCTGCGCCTGCTGGCGCGACGCGGCATCGCCGTGCCGGCGAGCCACACCCAGCGCGACTGGACGAAGCCCTACGAGTCCAGCGACGCGGTCGAACAAGCCTGGCTGCAGGTCTACCGCAACCCCAAGGAACACTGGGACCTGTACCAGCTCGGCGAAGAACTGACCGACCTCGAAGACGCCTTCCGCCTCTGGCGCTTCCGCCACGTGACCACGGTCGAACGCGTGATCGGCTTCAAGCGCGGCACCGGCGGCACCGGCGGCGTGAGCTACCTGCGCAAGATGCTCGACGTGGTGCTGTTCCCCGAGATCTGGAAACTAAGAACAGACCTGTGACGGTTCCGGCCTGCGGCATCATGGCGGCATGAACGCTCCAACGCTCGCCGAGCTGCGCCGCTACGCCGTCGCGCGCAGCCTGTTCACGCCCACCACACTGCCCAAGGCAATCGAGCGGCTGGGGTTCGTGCAGGCCGACCCGATCCGTTCACCGGCCCGCGCGCAGGACCTGACGCTGCGCCACCGGGTCAAGGGATACCGGGTGGGCGATCTGGAGCGGCACTACCCGCGGCTGGCGGTGGAAGAAGATTTTTTCGTCAACTACGGCTTCGTCACGCCCGCGCTGCACGCCCGCATGCACCCGCGCACCGCGCGCGCCGAATGGCCCGCCGAGCGCATGGCGCAGGCGCAGTCGGTCTGGTCCTTCGTTCAGGAGCGCGGCGAAGTCCACCCACGCGAGGTGGACGCGCACTTCGCGCACGGCCACACCACCAACGGTTTCGGCGGCCAGTCCAAAGCCAGCACCCAGCTGCTCGACGGCATGCACTACCGCGGCTGGCTGCGCGTGGCCCGGCGCGAGAACGGCACCCGGCTCTACGCGGTGCACATCCCGCAGGAACCGCCCACCGACGTGCCCGCAACGCTGGACGCGCTGGTGGACACCCTGGTGGCGAAGTACGCCCCGCTGCCCTCGCCCGGCCTGCGCCAGCTGGTGGGCCTGCTGCAGCATGCCGTGCCGCAGTGGAAGGATCAATTGCGCCCGGCGCTGCAACGGGCCTGCGCAAGGTTGCCCCACGCCGACGTGGGCGGCACGGCCTGGTACTGGCCCTCGGAAGAAGACCCGCGATCGCGCCGCTGGAGAGCGCCCGAGCGTGTGCGCCTGCTGGCGCCGTTCGACCCGGTGGTCTGGGACCGCGACCGCTTCGAGCGCCTGTGGGACTGGGCCTACCGCTTCGAGGCCTACACACCGCCGGCCAAGCGCGTGCGCGGCTACTACGCCATGCCACTGCTGTGGCGCGACCAGGTCATCGGCTGGGGCAACCTGTCGGTGGTGAATGGGCGGCTGCAATCTGACATCGGCTACGTCAGCGGACAGGCTCCGGATGATGAAGGCTATCGCCCCGCGCTGGACGCCGAACTGTCGGCCATGGCCGCCTGCCTGGGTGTCAATTCGGTTTGATGTTGTTTTTGCGAATGACCTCGGCCATGGCTGCCGTGTCGGCCTGGATGCGGTTGGCCAGCCCCTCTGGCGATGTGCCCGCCACCTGCCAGCCCTGCGCCAGAATCTTCTGCCGCATCTCGGGCCGGCGCACGATCTCGGCCAGCAACACCGCGAGCCGATTCACATGCGCCTTGGGCAGGCTGTTGGGCGCGGCCACGGCGTTCCAGATTTCCAGTTGCAGGTCTTTCACACCCGCCCCGGCCAGACTCGGCACTTCGGGCACCACGCTGCTGCGCCCGCTCGACGTGACTCCGATGGCGCGCAGCTTGCCCGCGCGCACCTGCGCCATGGCCAGCCCCGGCGGCAGCAGCGACATCTGGATCTGTTCACCCAGCAGCGCGGTGATGACCTGCGGGTTGCCTGGGTAGGGCACGTGCAGCGGCGCGATGCCCGCCCGCGCCTTCAGCAGTTCCATGCCGAGGTGGGCCACGGTGCCCACACCCGGCGTGCCGTAGTTCCAGCGGTCGCCCGACTGGCGCACCGCTTCGAAGAAGGCGGCGCCGGTGGTCATGGTGCTGGCGGGCACGGTCAGCACCAGCGGCGACGTCGCGATCAGCGAGACCGGCGTCAGGTCTTTCAGCGGGTCGTAGCCAATGGCCGGGTTGAAGATCTTGGCGATCGTCAGGTTGCCGTTGATCATGAGCCCGATGGTGTGGTCGTCGGTGGCGCGGGCCACCAACTCGGCCGCGATGTTGCCACCCGCACCGACCTTGTTCTCCACCACCACCGGTTGACCCAGCGCCTGCGACAGCGGCTCGGCCAGCGCGCGGGCCATCAGGTCGGGTGTGGAGCCGGCAGGGAACCCCACCACGATCTTCAACGGCTTGCTGGGCCAGGGGGTCTGGGCAAACACGGTGGACACACCGCAGGCCATGGCAATGGCGGCAGCGATGACATGACGGCGTTGGGGATGGAACATGCGTCGATTCCTCAAGGTGAACAACAGGCCCGCAGATTAACAGGCGAGGTGCTGCACCGGCGCGCCCGCTCACACAGCAGGACTGACCTTTTGCAGGGCGCTGCCGCGTTGTATCGAACCGGCGCGACATGCCCCACCCAGGATGCGGTGGAACCGGCTCCGCCGGGCCACTCGCATCGCCCCCTGGGGGGTGACGCCGCAGGCGGCGCAGGGGGTTAAACAGGTTCCGGCGGTCCGCTGTAGAGCCAGGGGTTGTCAAGCAAGGACTCGCCCAGCAAGCCCATGGACGCGTTGCGCGCCCAGCGCAACGCGCCGCTGGCATGGAAGATGGTGCCGTTGCGCTGCGAGCGGCTTTGCACCCGCGCGTTGCGCTGCCAGCGGGTCTGCGCATACCGGGCGAACAAGGCCGCCCAGTCCACGGGAACGCCCACGGGCTGCGTTTGCAGCAGCCGGCCGAGCGTCCAGGCGTCTTCGATCGCCATGGCCGCACCTTGCGCGAGGTAGGGTCGCAAAGGGTGCGCAGCGTCGCCGAGCAGGGCCACGCGGCCCTGGGCGTGTTCCTGCGCACTGGCCACAGGCGCACGGTCGTTCAGGGCCCAGAGTTTCCATTCGGTCACCGCGCCCAGCATGCCCATGAGGTCGCTGCACACCGGCCCCAGCGCACGCTGCAGGTCGGCGCTGCGAGCCTCGTGGCTCCAGCTCTGAGGGTCGCTGCCGGGCGGGCCACCATGGCCATGCCCGAGCACACCGTGCACCACGGCCACGACGTTGAACCACTCCCCGCGCTTGACCGGGTAATGCACCACATGCAGCTGCGGCCCCAGCCAGGCGGTCACGGACGAACCGCGCAAGGCCACGGGCAGGTCTTGCGCACGCACCATGCCGCGGTAAGCCAGGTGACCGCTGACGCGCACCGGGTGCGCGCCCAGCATCTGCGTGCGCACCCGGCTCCACAAACCGTCGGCACCCACGAGCGCCGCTCCCTGGAACACCGAGTCGTCTTCGCAAGTGGCACGCACCGAGACGGTGGTCGTCTCGTAAGCCGCCAAGCGCGCGCCCAAGTGCAGGCGGACGGCGTCCTGGCGTTGCACGGCCTGCAACAGCAGCTCGTGGAGGTCGGCTCGGTGGATGGTGGCGTAGGGTTGGCCGTAGCGGGCGCGGATCATGGCACCCAGCCGCAGGCGACCCAACTGCGCGCCCCGGTGGGCGTCGCGCACTCGGAGCTCGTCGGGGAAAGCGGCGCGGGCGTGCAGTTCGTCGATCAGACCCCAGTCGTCCAGCACACGCACGGCGTTCGGACCGAGCTGCAAGCCGGCGCCCACTTCACCCAGGGCACCCGATTGCTCCATCACATCGACCGAGGCACCCGCCCGCGCCAGCGCCAATGCGCAGGCCAGACCACCGATGCCACCCCCCGCCACCAAGACATGCGTATTCATCGGGGCATTTTGCCCCGCGACCGGTCCCGGTCTTTTGACACAGCGCAGGAATCGGTTGCGCGGACGCGCAGCCCCGGCCAGAGAAGCGGGTCTACAGCACGCGGTTGAACCAGAACAGCGACAGGCCCGATGCGAGCAGCACCAGCAGGGCGGCCAGCAACGCCAGCAGGCCCGAGATCTCGGTCTCCTTTTTCTCCACCGTGAGCCGGGTGCTCAGCGTCTCGTAGACCTTCTTCAGGTTCTCGGCGGTCCCGGCGTAGAAGTATTCGCCCTGGGTCGTGCGGGCGACTTCCTTGAGGGTGTCTTCGTCCAGGCGCACGCGCATGGACCAGCCTTCAAAACCGATCACCTCGCCGCTCACGGTCCCCACGCCCACGGTGTACACGCGCACACCCCGGTCGGCGGCCATCTTGGTGGCCTCCTCCGTGTCCACGCCGGTGGTGCGCTGGCCGTCGGTGAGCAGGATGATGGCGGCCGAGGTGTAGGAACCCGGTGGCACCGGCGTGAAGGTTTTCTGCTCGGTCTGGGGCTGCTCAATGGCCCGGCCCTGGGGTGCAAACGGGTCGTTGTGGCGTCCGAAGGTCATGTTGCCGAGGTCGATGCCCTGATCGGGAAACAGCTCCGACAACGCCACCACGATGGCGCTGCCGATGGCGGTGGCGCGCTGCAGCTGGAACTTGTCGATCGCGGTCACCAGGTCCTCGCGGCTGAGCGTGATGGGCTGCACCACCTGCGCCGTGCCGGCAAAGGCCACGATGCCCACGCGCACATGGCGCGGCAGCTCGGCCAGAAAGGCCTTGGCGGCGTTCTGCGAAGCGACCAGCCGGTTTGGCTCCACATCGGTGGCGCGCATGCTCCCCGACACATCCATGGCGAGGATGATGGTCTGCTGCGTGGACGGCAGCAGGATGGTCGCCATGGGTCGGGCCGCGGCCAGCAGCATGGCGGCAAAGGCGAACAGCAGCAGCACCGGAGGCACGTGCCGGCGCCAGCCCGGGCCTTTGCCCATGGCCTCGCGCACGATCGACAGACTGGCAAAGCGCAGTGCGGTCTGCCGGCGCCGCCGCAGCAGCCACCAGTACAGCAACACCAGCAGCGGCAGGATCAACAGCAGCCAGAGCAACTCGGGCCACAGGAAAGACACCGGCGACTGGGCCAGCAGGCTGTTGAGGCTGTTCATGCGCGTGCTCCGAGGTGCGCCGGCAGCGGGCGGCGCGGTTGGGCGCGGCGCTTGCGCATGTCCACAAAACGCAGCACGGCGTCGGCCAGATCGTCGTCGGTGGCGAGCTCCAGGGTGTCCACACCGGCGCGGGTCAGGCTCTCGCGCAGCTGGGCTTCGCGCTGCGCGGCGATGCGGGCAAAGCGCTGACGAAAACCGCTGTCGTGCGTGTCCACCAGCAGTTGCTCGCCGGTCTCGGCATCGCGCACGGTGACCAGCCCCAGGTCGGGCAGGTTCAGCTCCAGCGGGTCCAGCAGGCGCACGGCCACCACGTCGTGGCGCCGCGCCAGTTCACCCAGCGGCTGCTCCCAGCCGGGTTCGCTGATGAAGTCGGACACCACGAACAGCGTGCAGCGCTGGCGCACCGTGTGTGTGGCGGCGCGCAGCAGGTCGGCCAGGCGGGTCGTGCCATCCTTGCCAGGTGTCTTGTTGCCCGACAACGCCGTGGGGCGCCGGATCATCTGCATGAGCTGCAGCACCTGGTTGCGCCCACCACGCGCAGGCAGCACCGCGTCCACCACCGGCTGACCGCGCGAACCGTACAGCACCGCGCCCACGCGGTTGCCGTGGCGGCTGATCAGGCGGGCGAGCACCGCCACAAAGCCCAGCAGCACCTGGCTCTTGCGCTGCTCGCCCGAACCGAAATCCACCGAAGGGCTCAGATCGAGCAGGAACCAGGCAGCCATCTCGCGGTCTTCGGTGAACACGCGCACGTGCGGCGTCTGCAGCCGTGCGGTGACGTTCCAGTCGATGTGGCGCACATCGTCGTGATGCTGGTATTCGCGCAGATCGGCCAGATCGAGGCCGCTGCCGCGCATGAGCGTGCGGTAGTCACCCTGCAGCAGACCGTCGAGCCGGCGGATCACGGTCCACTCCAGCTCCCGCAGCAGCGCATCGGCCTTCGCCGCCTGCGCGACCACCGGTGGCTCAGGGGCTTGGGAACGGGATTTGAACAGGCCGAACAACATGGTGTGTTCCTGTCACGCGGCGCGCTTTTCGTGCTCCAGCGGCTTGGCTGGCGGTGTGACGGCGGCCATGATGCGGGCGATCAGCGCATCGCTGTCCAGCCCCTCGGACAGGCCCTCGTAGGACAGCACGATGCGGTGGCGCAGCACGTCGGGCACCAGATCGCTCATGTCTTCGGGCAGCGCGTAGTTGCGCCCGCGCAGCATGGCCAGCGCACGCGCGCCCTCCACCAGGCCGATGGTGGCGCGCGGGCTGGCGCCGTAGGTGATGAAGCGCGCCGTGTCTTTCAGCCCGTGCTTCTCTGGCGTGCGCGTGGCCGAGACCAGGCGCACCGCGTACTGCACCAGCGCCGGGTCCACATAGACCTGGCGGCACAGCGCCTGCAGCGCGGCGAGCTGGTCGGTGGTGGCCACGGCCTGCACCTGCACGGCGGGACCGGTGACGCGCTCGACGATGACGTATTCCTCTTCGTCGGTCGGGTAGTCCACCAGCACCTTCATCATGAAACGGTCCACCTGCGCCTCGGGCAGCGGGTAGGTGCCTTCGGTCTCGATCGGGTTCTGCGTCGCCATCACCAGAAACGGGCTGGGCACCTTGTGCGATTCGCCGGCGATCGTCACCTGCCGCTCCTGCATCACCTCCAGCAGCGCGCTCTGCACCTTGGCCGGTGCGCGGTTGATCTCGTCGGCCAGCAGCAGGTTGGCAAACACCGGGCCGAGCGCGGTGCTGAAGTCGCCGGTTTTCTGGTTGTAGATGCGCGTGCCCACCAGATCGGCCGGCACCAGATCGGGCGTGAACTGGATGCGCTTGAACTGCCCCTGCACCACGCTGGCCAGCGTCTTCACGGTCAGCGTCTTGGCCAGCCCGGGCACCCCTTCCACCAGCAGGTGGCCCTGCGCCAGCATGGCCACCATGACGCGCTCCAGAAACCGGTCCTGCCCGACCACCACGCGCTTGACCTCGTAAAGGATCTGCTCCATGAGCTGGGCGGTGTCGGGGGCGTTGTTGTCGCTCATGAAGCACTCCTGTTCAGAAGGGGGGGAGACCGACGGCGCCTGCGGCGCTTTCAATCGGCACGGCAAAACCGATACCGACAAAGGTGCGGTGGTTGGTGGGGTTGAGGATGCCGGTGACGATGCCGACCACCTCGCCGTCCATGGTGACCAGCGGCCCGCCGGAATTGCCCGGATTCGCCGCCGCGTCGAACTGGATCAGGTTGTCGATCTCCTGCTCGCCCTCGGGCGACTTGAAGGCCCGGCCCAGACCCGAGACGACGCCCGCCGAGGTGGACGGGCCGATGCCGAAGGGAAAGCCCACGGCCACCACGTGGTCACCCGGCACCAGGTCCCCGGTGCTGCGCAGGGTGGCGGCGTGCAGGTCATCGGGAATCGTGTGGGCCTGCAACACGGCCAGGTCGTTTTCCGCCTGCACGCCGGTCACGGTGGCCCCCGATTCGGAGCCGTCGGCAAAGGCCAGCTTGATGGTCTGCGCGGACTGCACCACATGCAGGTTGGTCAGGATGACCCCCTTGTCGAGGATCACCACACCGGTGCCCACGCCGTGCTCCACCTCTTCGCCCTTTTTGTCCTTCACGAAAGACATCACGCGGACCACGGCGGGGCGGATCTTCTCGGCCGCGCGCGCGGCGGCCGAAGGCAGGTTCTGGGTGGTGAGCGTGCGCAGCACCGCGGCGTCAATGTCTTTCTGCGTCAGCGCCCTGGCGCCCTCCGGGCCGCGCGCCAAGACGCTGGCCAGCAACAGCGTGCCGAGCAAGGCCAGTGCAGCCCACATCACGCGCGGATTGATCGCCGCGCGGGCCAGACCGGCTCGCCAGCCGGGCCGCGCAACCCGGACGGGCGGGGGCTCGGCCACGGATTCCTCCACGCGCGGGGGAGAACCCGAATCCACCGCGCGCCCGTCCGCCGGCGCGGGGCCGGCGCGGGCCGATCGGCTGTAGAGGGCAGGCTTGCGCACGGCGGCTCCTGAAACGCTGGGGGCGATGTGGCACATCATGCCGCGTTGCGGCGCGTGGCTCAAGCTCCCAGCAGCTGCCTGAGCACGTAGGGGAGGATTCCGCCCGCGCGGTAATAGTTCACCTCCACCGGTGTGTCGATGCGCAGCGTGAGCGGCACTTCGCGGTGCGAGCCGTCGGCGCGGGTGATCACCAGCACGGCCTCGCTCTGCGGCAGCAACGCCGGGTGCGGCAGCACGTCGATGAGCTCATCACCCGCCAGACCCAGGTTTTCCCACGAATCCCCCGCCTTGAACTGCAGCGGCAGCACGCCCATGCCCACCAGGTTGCTGCGGTGGATGCGCTCGAAACTGCGCGCCACCACGGCCTTGATGCCCAGCAACTGCGTGCCTTTGGCCGCCCAGTCGCGGCTGGAGCCGGTGCCGTATTCCTCGCCCGCGAAGACCACCGTGGGCACGCCCGCTGCCTGGTAGCGCATGGCGGCGTCGAAGATGCTCATCTTCTCCGCCGGACCATTGCCCTGGTACAGCGTCCAGCCGCCCTCCTCGCGCGAACCGTCGAGTCCCGGCGGCAGCATCAGGTTCTTGATGCGCACGTTGGCAAAGGTGCCGCGCATCATCACCTCGTGGTGGCCGCGCCGCGCGCCGTAGCTGTTGAAGTCGGGCTTCAGCACGCCGCGCGCCAACAGCCACTGCCCGGCGGGTGAACTCTCCTTGATGGACCCGGCGGGCGAGATGTGGTCGGTGGTGATGGAGTCACCGAACAGGGCCATGATGCGCGCGCTGCGCACCGCGGGCGCTTGATCTGCTGGTGGCTGCAGGGCAAAACCATCAAAGAAAGGCGGCTCGGCGATGTAGGAGCTGGCGGGCCAGGTGTAGGTCTTGCCACCGACACCCTTGATGCGCTCCCAGAGTTTGCCGGGTTCGCTCTTCACACGTTCGTAGTTCTCGCGGTAGGCCTTGCCGCGCATGGCGTGCTTCATCAGCGCATGGATCTCGTCGCTGCCGGGCCAGATATCGCCCAGGTAAACCGGTTTGCCGCCGTGGCCCTTGCCCAGCGGCTCGGTCATCAGGTCGGTCAACACGGTGCCCGTGATCGCATAGGCCACCACCAGCGGCGGACTGGCGAGGAAGTTGGCTTTCAGGTTGGGGTGGATGCGGGCCTCGAAATTGCGGTTGCCCGAGAGCACGGCCGCGCACACCAGGTCGTGGCGCGTGATGATGTCGTTGAGTTCGGGCGTGAGGTCGCCCGCGTTGCCGATGCAGGTGGTGCAGCCGTAGCCCGCGAGCGAAAAGCCGAGCTTTTCCAGATAAGGCAGCAGGCCGGTGGCCGTGAGGTATTCGGTGACGATGCGCGAGCCGGGGGCGAGCGAGGTCTTGATGTGTGGCTTGACCTTGAGCCCGGCTTCCACCGCCTTCTTCGCCAGCAGGCCCGCGGCCAGCAACACGCCGGGGTTGCTGGTATTGGTGCAACTGGTGATGGCGGCGATCAGCACGTCGCCGTTTTTCACCGGGATGCCGTTGTCGGTGGTGTAGCTCACGCCGAGCTGGTCGGCCGGCTGGTTGAAGCCGTTCTCCGCATTGGGTTTGCTGAACAGCGAGGCGAACTGCGCCGCCACGCGGCCGAGTTCGATGCGGTCCTGCGGGCGCTTGGGGCCCGCCAGGCTGGGCGTGACCTGGCCCAGGTCCAACGAGACCACCTGCGAATAATCGATCTCGCCCGAGGCCTGCGAGGCCCCTGCTGCGCCGGGCACGCCGAACAGGCCCTGGGCCCTGAAGTAGGCCTCAAACGCCTCGATCTCGGCCTTGCTGCGACCGGTGCCGCGGAAGTAGTCGAGCGTCTTGTCGTCCACCGGAAAAAAGCCCATGGTGGCGCCGTATTCGGGCGCCATGTTGGCGATGGTCGCGCGGTCCGGCAGGGTGAGCGAGGCCGTGCCTTCGCCGAAGAACTCGACGAACTTGCCCACCACCTTGTGGCTCCGCAGGATCTCGGTCACGGTGAGCACCAGATCGGTCGCGGTCACCCCTTCGCGCAGCCGGCCGGTGAGTTCGAAGCCCACCACATCGGGGGTGAGGAAGTACACCGGCTGGCCCAGCATGGCGGCCTCGGCCTCGATGCCGCCCACGCCCCAGGCCACCACGCCGATGCCGTTGATCATGGTGGTGTGGCTGTCGGTGCCGACCAGGGTGTCGGGGTAATACAGACCGCCTTTCAGGTGCACGCCGCGCGCCAGGTATTCCAGGTTCACCTGGTGCACGATGCCGAAGCCCGGCGGCACCACGCCGAAGGTGTCAAAGGCCTGCATGCCCCATTTCATGAACTCGTAGCGCTCGCGGTTGCGCTGGAATTCGAGCTTCATGTTGAGGTCGAGCGCGTTCTTCGTGCCGTAGTAATCGACCATCACCGAGTGGTCCACCACCAGGTCCACCGGCACCAGCGGCTCGATCTTCTTCGGGTCCTGGCCCAGGCGCTGCGCGGTGCTGCGCATGGCGGCCAGGTCGGCCAGCAGGGGCACACCGGTGAAGTCCTGCAGCACCACACGCGCCACCGTGAACGGGATCTCGTCGCTGCGCGGCGCGTTCGGCTGCCACTGGGCGAGCTGCGCCACGTGTTCCGTGGTCACGCGCTCGCCATCGCAATGCCGCAGCACGCTCTCCAGCACGATGCGCAAGGACACCGGCAGGCGTGTCACACCCGGGTACTGCTTCGCCAGCGCCGGCAGCGAATAGAAACGGCCACTCTTGCCCGAGGCGGTCTTGAAGGTCTTGACCGTGGAGGCGAACGGATGGGCGTAGACGGCGCTGAGGGACATGCCTGGCTCCTGACGGAATCGGTGGGTACTCGGGCCATTCTGTCAGCAGCCCGTTTCACCGTGCTGCCAGTAATGGTTTGTGGCGCGGCCGTCTGCGGGCCCAGCCATGCCGGTATCCAAAGACCCGAGATCGGCCCCTGCCCGTGTTCAGCGTGTGCAGGGGCTGGACGCACCGGTTCAGTTCCGACCGCGGTTGCGCTCTTCGTCATCGGGCTTGCGCCCGTTGTCCTTGCGGGAAGGCGATGCAGCACGGCAGCCCGGAGAGCCGGGTTGGCAAGCCTGTGCGGACCGCTCATTCTTCGACGACTGCCGTTGTGCCGGCCGGTTGCTGGAGCGTGGCTCGTTGTCGGCGCGTGGCCCGATGCGGGCCGGCTGCTCGCGCGATGATTCGCGGCGCGGATCGGGCTCGGCGCGCCGCTGCGGCACCGGCGTTGGCGCTTTCAGGTGCTGGCGCGAGACCGCTTCGCGCGGCACGAAGCGGTCGTGCTCCGAGCGGATCACGCGCTGCTGTTCGACCGCGTGAGGGTAACGGTCACCGGGGTATTTCTGCTGGTAGCGCGGCAAGGGGGCCGCGGCGGGGGTCTTGCGGTGGTCCCAGCGGTCCCAGCCCGGTCGGCGCTGCGCCCAGTCGCGCCCCCAGTGTTCGTCCCAGCGCGGCGGTGCGTCCGCGCGCCAGCCGCTGAAGTAGCTGGGCGGGTGGCGGTAATAGCGCACGGGGATGCGCAACACGAACAGGGGCACGTAGTCTTGGCTGGTCAGCTCCCAGGGGCCGTTGTACCAGCTGCTGGCGTACCAGTTGTCGGCGGTGTAAACCCAGTACAGGCCGTCGTAGAAAAAGTAGTTGGAGCTGGCCTGGGGGTCGTAATACACCGGGTACCCGGGCACGGCGACCAGCGTCGGATACACAGGCATGTTCACCCCGATCTGGACACCCGGCAGGCCGATCTGGATACCCACGCTGACCTGGGCGTGCAGCGCCGTGGCGGGAGAGATGGACAGCGCCAGCGCGATGCCCAGGGTGCGAAGTGAGGTGTTCATGGCGTGTCCTTTTTTGATTCAAGCCAACCTGGCGCTCTCGCACCCGGCTGACCAGAGCCTGTTCACCCCATTTTTCGGGTTTAAACAGGACCGTTGAAGGCCGTCAGATGCGACCCATCAGCAGAAGCACCACCAGGATGATCAGCAGCAGGCCCAGCCCGCCGCTGGGGCCGTAGCCCCAGCCTTTGCTGTGGGGCCAGGTCGGGATGGCGCCGACCAGCATCAGGATCAGCACGATGAGAAGGATGGTTCCGAGGCCCATGGCAGTCTCCTTGTATGGCGGGAAAAGATTCAGTTCGCGGGCGCAGCAGGGCGTGGCACCACGATGACGGTGTCGCCGGTCTTGCCGGTAGCGCCCGTGTCGCCCGTGTTTCCGGTGTTGCCCTGCGCACCGGTGTCACCGGTGTTGCCGGTGTTGCCTTGCGCACCCGTGTCGCCAGTGCTGCCCGTGTTGCCTGTGTTGCCCGTGAAGCCTTGATCGCCCTGCACGCCGGTAGCGCCGGTGGCACCCTTTGCACCCGATTCGCCCGCCGGACCTGCGGGGCCGGGCACTGCGACGGTGGCGGGTGGCGTGTTGACGACGACAGGCGCGCGGTCGCAGGCGGCCAGGCCGAGTGTGGACAACAGCGCCAGCAGCAGAAGGGAGTTTTTCATGGGGTTTCCTTGTGGGGTCAATGGGTGTGGTTTGTGCGGATGCACAGGTCACACGGATCACCGGTCCGACGAACCTGTCTGACCGGTATGTGCCCAGCGTATCGAGCGGTTTGCGTGGGGTCTGTGCGCTGGCGAACACGGCGTCAGATTCAAAAGCCGCCCCAGTGCGGTTTGCGGGACAATTCCGGGGTGAACCTCAAAGCCCCCGAACTCCTCCTCCCCGCCGGCACGCTGCAACGCATGCGCGCCGCCTACGACTTCGGCGCCGACGCCGTCTACGCCGGGCAACCGCGCTATTCCCTGCGCGCGCGCAACAACGAGTTCCGCATGGAACAGATCGCGCAAGGCATCGAAGAAGCCCACGCGCGCGGCAAAAAATTCTTTGTCACCAGCAACCTGATCGCTCACAACGACAAGCTGCGCACCTACATCCGCGACTTGGCGCCCGTGGTCGAACTCAAGCCCGATGCACTCATCATGGCCGACGCCGGGCTGATCATGCTGGTGCGCGAACAGATGGAAAAAGGCCTCTGGCCCGAGGTGCCGATCCATCTCTCGGTGCAGGCCAACACCACCAACAGCGCTTCGGTGAAGTTCTGGCACAAGCAGGGTGTCACCCGCATCATTTTGTCGCGCGAGCTCAGCCTCGATGAAGTGGCCGCGATCCGCAACGACTGCCCTGACATCGAGCTGGAGGTTTTCGTGCACGGCGCGCTGTGCATCGCGTATTCGGGTCGCTGCCTGCTCAGCGGCTACTTCAACCGCCGCGACCCCAACCAGGGCACCTGCACCAACGCCTGCCGCTGGGAATACAAGACCCAGGCAGCGACCACCGACACCGACACCGGTGAAGCCGTGCCGCTGGCGCAACTCGATGGTTTCAACTTCGCGCAGGAAGACGAAGAAGCGGCGAGCAATTTCTCCACCGTGGGCAGCGGCCAGCGCCACCCCGAAGCCAACAAGGTCTGGCTGATCGAAGAAGCCGGCCGCCCGGGCGAGCTCATGCCCATCATGGAAGACGAGCACGGCACCTACATCATGAACAGCAAGGACCTGCGCGCGGTGGAGCACGTGGCCCGGCTGGCGGCGATGGGCATCGACTCGCTCAAGATCGAGGGCCGCACCAAGAGCCACTACTACGTCGCGCGCACCGCGCAGGTCTACCGCCGCGCGATCGACGACGCCGTGGCCGGCAAACCGTTCAACCCCGAGCTGCTGCTGGAACTCGAAGGCCTGTCCAACCGCGGCTACACCGGGGGTCTGCTGGAGCGCCGCCCTGCGCAGGACTATCAAAACTACATCACGGGCCACTCCACCACACAGCGCAGCCAGTTCGTGGGCGAGGTGTTGCAGGTGCGCGAAGACGGCTGGGCCGAAGTGGAAGCCAAAAACCGTTTCTCCGTGGGCGACCGGCTGGAGGTGATCCACCCCAGTGGCAACCGCGTCGTCGAGCTGGAGGCCATGCACAACCAGGATGGCGACGCCATCGCCGTGGCGCAGGGCAGCCCCATCCGCGTGTGGGTGCCGCTGGGTGTGCCTGCCGAAGGTGCCTTGGTTGCGCGGCTGAGCTGACATGCAACTCACCCCCATCGCGCAGGCGCTGCTGGAGCAGCTCACGCACATCGGGCAACGTTTTCCGCCGCCGCGCGTGGCGCGCCTGCACGTGCCACGGCGCGCCGACAACCCCGGTGCACACGATGCCGAGTTCTGCGCCATCGAACTGGAAGACGGCGCTTTCGGTCTGTCCTACGTGCTGCTGGGTGACACGCTTGAAGCCTTGCTGAAATCCCACAACGATGGTCGGGGCGCGGCGCCACTTGCGGGCGCCGATCCGATGGCTCTCGCCAGCCGCCTCGGCCATGGCAGCCCGGTGGAACGCGCCATCGCGCTGGCCGCCATCAACGCCCTCACCGATTCCGTGTGGCGCCAGCTCGGCTACGAGCCGCCGCCGGCCGGCAACTCGCTGGGCGACGTGACGCTCGGCGCGCAGGACCACCTGGGCATGATCGGCTTCTTTCCGCCGTTGGTGCAGCGCGTGGCCGAGGCCGGCGGGCGCCTCTCGGTGGTGGAGATGAACGCGGAGATGGTGGCGCGCCAGCGCGAACGCTACCCGCAGATCACTATCGGGCTGGACCGCGCGCTGCTGGCCCCCTGCAACCTGGTGGTCGGCACCTCGACCATGCTGCTCAATCACACGCTGGACGACATGCTCGCCGCCGCACCAAAAGCGACGCAGTTTGCCGTGATCGGCCCCTCAGCCGGGCTGTGGCCCGACGCGCTGTTCGAACGCGGCGTGACGCTGCTCGGCGGCACCCGCGTGACCGATCCGCAGGCCTTCACGGCCGCCATGGCGGTGGGCGAGAGCTGGAGCCATGCCACGCGCAAGTTCGCCATTGCGCGCGAAGGCTGGCGGGGCTGGCGGGCGCTCACCGGGGCCTGATTCACCGGCCGCGCGCCCAAGCTGGCGCCGTGGTCCACCCCCTGGCTTTGGCGATCAGGCCGATTCGACCTTGAAGGTGTGCACCAGCTTTTCGAGGTGCGCGGCCTGATCCTGCAAGGACTGCGCAGCCGCCGCCGCCTGCTCGACCAGCGCTGCGTTTTGCTGGGTGACATCGTTCATTTCACCAATGGCGGTGTTGACCCGATCGATGCCCTGCGTCTGCTCGGCGCTCGCCATCGCGATCTCGCTCACGATGGCCGACACGTTGCGGATGCTGTCCACCACCTCGGTCATGGTGGCGCCCGCCTGGTGAACCAGGGAACTGCCCGCACTGATCTTGTCCACCGAGTCACCGATGAGGGTCTTGATTTCCTGTGCGGCCGTGGCCGAGCGTTGAGCCAGGCTGCGCACCTCTTGGGCCACCACGGCAAAACCGCGGCCTTGTTCGCCCGCACGGGCCGCTTCGACGGCTGCGTTCAGCGCCAGGATGTTGGTCTGGAAGGCGATGCTGTCGATCACGCTGATGATGTCCGCAATGCGGCGTGACGATGTGTTGATGGAGTCCATGGTGCTGACCACGGCCGACACCACACCCCCGGCCCGTTCTGCCACCCCGGAAGCCGACACCGCCAGTTCACTGGCACTGCGGGCGTTGTCGGCGCTCTGGTTCACGCCGGTGGTCAGTTGCTGCATGGATGCAGCGGTGCGCTCCAGGCTTTCGGCCTGCAGCTCGGTGCGCGTGGACAGATCGCTGTTGCCGCGCGCGATCTCGCTGGACGCGCCGTAAATGGCTTCGGTGCCTGTTCTCACCTGCCCCACCGTGTGCGCCAGGCTGCTTTTCATGTCTTGCAGCGCTTGCTGCAGTTCGCCAATTTCGTTGCTGGAGGTGACCTGGATGTTGTGCGTCAGGTCACCGGCTGCGATGGCCTGCGCCGTGGACACACCGGCTTCCAGCGGGTGGGTGACGACGCGCCGGATGAACGGGTAGATCAGCCCCAGCACAGGTATGGCCGTGATGAAGGCCACGAGGATGGATTTCCAGCGCTGGCTGACCTGTTCGGCATTGACCTTGTCCAGGGACACTTTCATGCTGACCACGCCCAGCACCGAGTGTTCCGGCACCTGGTGACAGCTCAGGCAGTTCTTGCCCAGATAACTGGTGGATGCCAGGCTGGGACGCACGGCACGCAGGTATTCGCCCTGGGCATCGCTCTCCACATGGAACACCGCTTGCCCGGTCTGCATCACCTGTTGCTCGATGGCGTCGCCTTTGGTGTCGTCCTGCGCCGTACCCGGCCCGAAGGTGTCGCTGACCGCCTTGCCCCGGATGACCTTCACGTCACGGATGGAGCCCAGTTGTTTGATCTGGTCCAGAAACACGTGGCGCTCGCTGACCGTGCCGGTCACCATCATGCCGGTCAGGCCGGCCATGGTGGCATCGTGCATGCTCAGCGAAAACTCCTGGGCTTGCTGCAAAGCCGACTCACGGTAGACATGGCCTTGCCAGATGATCACGCCCGTCCAGACCACCACCAGCGCGAGCGCAATGGTGGCGAGGAATTGCATCCAGATCTTGATTTTGGCCGTGCGCATCAGGGGTCTTTCTTGTCGAATCAGCAGGCCCAACCGGGCGCTGTTCAAGATTGTCGAAGATGGCGTCGCGCCTCATTCGCTGGAATACATGCCGAAAGTGGCGTGTATTCAAGCGATAAAGGCAGCGCTTTTTGCCAGATCGATGAAAAATCAGCCTCGCGGCCCCCAGTGCGACCAGCGGCACGCCAACCGACCACAGGGCATGGGCCATGTCGATGCCGTTGCGCCCGGACAGCCAGGCATTCAGCAGGGGAACCAGCAGCGTGACGCCCAGGTAGATGACTGGCGCAGCGAACACGCTGCCGCTTCTGCGGAGTTGCAGCAGCAGCGCACCAAAATACACGCCGATGCCGATGAGCCGGTGGCTGTCCGATCCGGACCATCCTGAGAGCCGCGCCAGGTCGTCCTGGCCATATCCGATCAGGACGATGCGCACGGCATTGGCAAGCAGCGTGGTCAACCAGGCGGCAACCAAAGCGCGCAGGGCCAGCGACGGGCCCCATGACGGAGTGCGCCAGCGCCACAACCAGCCCAGCCACGACGCGAGCAGAAAGTTGCCGCCCGCGCAGGCCTTGACGACGATCAGTCCACGACCTGCGTCCAGCCATTCGCCGCCCGCCACGGGCGCGAAGTCAAACAGACCCGTGGCGTTGAGCAGTTCGACCAGCGGCCACAGCAGCCATTGCAGTTGTTCCGTCGCGGCCGCCGAATACGCGGCCTTGAAACTGAAGGCGAGCAGCAGCACCGTGCCCCAGCGCTTGAGTGAGTCGTTCGTCATGTGCTTGTTTCCGTGGGACGCACCAGCGCAGGAGAAGCTGAGACCGTTATCGGTTCGCATTTGTGCGCCTGCGCAGCAGCCGCTCGCCGCCAAACCACCCCGCCAGCAGCAACAGCAGCCAGACCAACTCGGGCTCCGGCACCGGTCGCGCGACCGCCAGTTCGGACACCCCCAGCGGCAGCGGCAGGGGCTGCTGCACGTCATCCGCCTGGCCTTCCTTGTTAACCACGGTTTCATCCACCGCGACAAAGGCCGTGTACGGCGTCAGCAGTGAATGGCGCAGACCGAGTTCGATGATCTTTTCGCGGGTCAGACCGCCCTCGGCTTCGGTGGCCTGTGCTTCGGACAGGCGCTCCACCCGTTGCCGTGCCCACAGGATGGGCAACAGTTCGCCGTTGTTCGACTGCGCTTCGCCAGCCAGCAGCAAGCTGGACCGGTACGCACCATCAGCGGTGATGCCGCCCAGCGCCAGTTTCGCGCCGGGCTGTGCGTTGCGGTATTTGCCAAACACCACGATGGGCCGCTCGGCCAGCATCACCGGAATCTGTGCCGGCTCCATGTCGTACAGCTCCACGCCTTGGCCCTGCAGTTGGATCTGGCTCAGCACCGGCGCTTGCACATAGCGGCGGAAGCGTTCGCCGACACCGGCGGCCTCCTTGGGGTCGGTGATGACGAAGGGCTCGCCCGCGCCAGCGCGGGCCATGCTCTCGATCAGATGGCGGTTGACCGACGAGCCGATGCCAAAGGCAAACAGGTTGGTCGAGTTCAGGTTCTGCCGGATCAGGTCGTAGGCCTCGCGCTCGGCGGTGATGTAGCCGTCGGTGACGACCACAATGCTGCGCGCGATGTCCGGCGTGCGCGGCATCTTGAACGCCTGTTCAAGGGCCGGCACCAGCTCCGTCCCGCCGCTGCCCTGGAGACGTTTCATCATGTCCAGCGCGCGTTGCAGGTTGGCCGGGCTGGCTGGCAAGGGTGTCGGCGACAGCACGCTGGAGCCACCCGAAAAAAACAGGATGTTGAAGCTTTCCTCGGGGCGCAGCGTGCCCAGCAACTCGCGCATCACTTCGCTGGCGGTGTCGAGCGGAAAGCCATGCATCGAGCCGGAAACATCCACCACGAACAGGTATTCGCGCTTCATCACCTGCACCGCTTCAACACGCTTGGGCGGCTGAGCCATCACCAGGAAATAGCGCTCGCCGTTCCATTCATACGTCATCAGGCCCGAGTTGATCTGTTCGCCTTGCAGACGGAAACGCAGGATGAAATCCCGGTTGCCAGCGTCGCGTTCGGATGCGTCCAGATCGATGGCTACGCGCTTGTCGTCCATCCAGTTCGCAGCAATCTTGTGCTGCACCGAACGCAGGTCGCTCACCGGAATCGGGCTGGCGAGATGCACCCGAATGCCGGTATCGATACGCGCCGGGTTGCCGCCTTCGGCCTTGTCCGCGGCGTAAGGGTTGGCCAGCCACGGCGCATCTGGCCTCGCCTGCACCGGATCACCACCGTAGCGAGGGCCAACCACCGTCGGGTAGACCAGTTCGTACACGCCCTGGTCCGGCACCAGCAACTCGCTGTATTGCAGCGTCAGCGCCACCTCGTCGCCGGGCAGGATGTTGGCGACATCCATCATGAACACGTTCGGGCGCTTCTGGTCGAGCAGTGCGGCGCGCTGGCCCGCCTGCTTGGCCGCTTCGAAGATTTTCTTGGCTTCCTCTTTTTCCTGGATCTTCGCCCGGATGGTGCGCTCGCCGATCTTCATCGTCAGCCCCTGCACCGCGGCGCGGGTCGATCCGGGAAACACATAACGCGCATGGATCGCCCGCGTACCGGCGTTGCCGTAAATCTGGGTCACCGTCACCCGCGCGATGGGGCCGTCGATGACGATGTCGGTTTGGCTCGATTTCAGCGGCAGCCGGTCGGTCGCAGGATCACCATCCGGAATCCACAAACGCGGCGCCAGACTGTGGTCGCAAGGGCTGCAGCCGGTCTCGGCGAACGCATGGGCAGCAAAGAAAAAAAGCCCACAGGCCAGCAGGAAAAAAAGTCCCCGTTTCATGACAACACCTCTTGTTGGTTGAAGGTGCGGTCAGGATAGGAAGCGGGTGTGGTGGCTTGATGTGGCGTGTGTGTGGATTGTGTGAGGAATGCGGGAGCGGGCGAATCAGGTCGGGCTCATGGCGGGCAACTCGAAACGGGCTTCGGCGCCGCCGTCCGGGTGGTTGTCGAGCAGGATGTCGCCGCCGTGCAGTCGGGCCGCTTCGCGCACGAGGTTGAGACCCAGACCGCTGCTGCGTTCGCCACTGTCGGGGCGCGGGGTGGAGTAGAAACGCTCGAACAGGCGGTCGCGGGCGTAGGCGGGAATGCCTGGGCCGCTGTCGCGGATGGTCAACAGCACCCGGTCGGCGTCGGCTGCGAGGCTGATGCTGAGTGCGCCACCGACCGGACTGAAGTCGATGGCGTTGTCGATCAGGTTGGCGACGGCTTGTCGAAGCAGGAAACGGTTACCGGCCACTTCGACCGGGGCCAGTTGCAGGTCGGGCCGGACATGGCGGGCAGCGAGGCGCACGGCCCGGGTGTCGAGCACATCGGACACCAGCGCACCGAAGGCGATGCGTTCGACTTCATCGAGGCGGTCGCGGTTTTCCACGCGGGCCAGGTTGAGCACGCCTTCGACGATGCGTTGCAAGCGTTCGGATTCGGCGGCGATGTTGGTTTCGAGCCGGGCGCGCCGGTCGGGGTCGGTTTCGTCGGGCAGCAGTTCCACAGCACCGCGAATGGCCGCGATGGGGCTTTTCAGTTCGTGTGCGAGCAGTTGCGAGATTTTTTCGACGTGGGCCTTGCCGTCCAGTTCGGCGCGCAGGTGTTCGAGCGCCTGGGCCAGCCGGCGCAGTTCGCCCCGCCCTTCGATCGGGATGCGGGCGAGTCGGCCACTGGCGACTTCGTCGGCGTGGCCGACCAGGCGCCGCAGGTCGCGCGTCATCCAGTAGGAAAACACCAGCGCCAGCAGCAGAGCCAGGGTGAACAGCCACCAGGCCGATGCCCAGGCCTTGGCGCGGGTCATGTCGATGAAGCCCTGGAACGAGCGCGACGGTTTGCCGACCGAGAGCACGCCGTCGATGCGGCCGTCGCGCAGAAGGGGTGCGGCGACGTACATCACGCTGCTGGTGCTGTCGTGTTCGTTTTCGCGCGTGGTGCGGGCGCCGTACCGGCCCTGAAGCGTGCGGCTGACGTCGAGCCAGCGCGAGTAGTCCTTGCCGACGTCGCGCCCCGTGCTGTCAAAGACAACGCGGCCGGTGGCGTCGGTGACATAGACGCGCAGGTCGGGTTCATTTTTCAGCACGCCGTAGATGCGGGCATCGAAACGCCTTTGTTCGTAGGCACGAACCAGGGTGTCGATGCTGGCGGTGGAGCCTTGGCCCGCGGTGTCGTGGCTGGCGACTTCGGCAAGCAAGTTCGCGGTTTGCACCAAGGTGTCCTCGACCGACTGGCGCACGCCCGGCACCAGTTGATCGGTGAACAGCTTCATCGCCAGCAGCACCGCCAGCGCGGTGACCACAACGTAGCCAATGAAGTAACGGAGGAAGAAGTTCACGACGGATGGAAGCTGTAACCCAACCCGCGGTGGGTGCGGATCAGGTCGGTGCCCGGTGCGGCCTCGGCCAGCTTGGCGCGCAGGGTCTTGATATGGGTGTCCACCGCGCGCTCCAGGCTGGCTTCGGCGAGACCAGCGCCGTCCATCAGCTCGGTGCGGCTGAACACCTTTTCGGGCCGCGCGGCGAGCGCCTTGAGCATCAGGAATTCGGTGCGACTGAGGTCCAGTGGCAAGCCCCGGCACAGGATGCGGGCGCGTTCGGCGTCAACATCGATCAGGCGTGGCGCGGCTTCGATCGCAGTCGATGGTGTGGTGGGCAGCGCTGCGCGACCCCGGCGCAGGATGGTCTTCACCCGCGCCGCCAGTTCACGCGGGCTGAACGGTTTCAGGACATAGTCGTCGGCACCGATTTCCAGCCCGACCACGCGGTCGATTTCATCCGAGCGTGCAGTCAGGAAGATGACCGGGATGTCGGAAAAAGCGCGCAAGGACCGACAGACATCGAAGCCGTTGCCATCTGGCAAACCGACATCCAGGATCGCCAGGTCAAAGCCGCCGACACGCAGCAGTTCCAGCCCTTCGGCCGCCAGCATGGTGTGCCGACAGGTCATGCCCTCGCGCGTCAGTGCCAGTGCGACGTTCTCGGCAATGGGCTTGTCGTCTTCAATGAGCAGAATGGAGGTGGTCACGCTGGTTCGCGGTGGTTGCGTTGACACAAATCAGCCCTGTTTCCGGGAGCCGCCAACCGACAAAGCGTCAGCCCTGTTGACGGGGAAACGGCTCGCAAATTCGGGCACATCAATCAAAGTATGGCACGGGCATGGTTTGCTGTTCTCAACGGTCCGCGACAGCAAACCCGGTGTGAAACGCTGTTGTCGCTGCCCATCCGAGGGGCACTGCATGCCTCGCCTGACATCCCTTGCGCTCAGAAAGGAAAAAAGCCCGGGGCGAGTGAACTGCACCCCAAAAGTTGGACATCGATCCAACCTTTGGGGTGTTTTTCATGGCGAAACACGATGAGAGCTTCAAGCTCGAAGTTGTACGGCGATATCTTTCCGAATCGTCAGGTGCGCAAGCGA
>Ga0209262_10000138_pt1 | contig 42580 bp, 57 predicted proteins | sample Lowcelwee11metaG_FD_187171 | JGI IMG/M metagenome (GOLD analysis project Ga0209262, IMG submission 187171) | Freshwater pond sediment microbial communities from the University of Edinburgh, under environmental carbon perturbations - Low... | ecosystem: Environmental > Aquatic > Freshwater >... | reverse complement strand
CATGCCGAGCTAACAACCAATACAATGGAGTGCGCCATGTACAATTATAGAAAAAAGAGTGTCTTGGGGCCGCAAACAATGAACGGGCAAAGCCGTTTTGTATCCGAACACGAGGCGCGGGAAGCGAGGGCGGTGCTGCGAAAAATGCTAGGCGAGACAACGCAACGCAAACTGGCCGAGCAAATCGGCGTTTCAAAAACGGCGCTATGCCTGTGGATCAATTGCGGCCACTCCCCGAGTCGGCAAGCATACGCGAAAATCATGCGGCACGCGGGGGCGGTATGACTGATTTTTGTTGGGCATGGCTCATATTCGGGGCCGGGTTTTGGGGAGGATCTTGGCTGGCAATCCCGCCGATCCGGCGCTACCAGATCGGGTTTCTGGGAATGCTCACGGGATGCATTCTCACAACGATCCTGTGGCCCCTGGCGGTTTACGAGCGAAAAAAATACCCGTGCGGGTTTTGGGTGACAGGGGGCGGATATGAGTAAAGTGCTTGACGTTCACGGCCGGGAATTGCCCGAGCCGTTCGATTGTCCCATTTGTTTTCGGCAAGCGGAATGGCGAATATCGCACGAGGGAAACCTCGTGAGGTGCCCGGAAGGGGCGTGCAAATTTCATATCGACGGAATGAGATCGGGATTCTTTTTCGATCATTGGCAGCGCATGGCGGCCCGCGCTCACGAGAGAAAAATGATCATGCTGAAATTGATCAGCGGCCTCGAAAATTGGGGCGAGGTTTCCGACGTTTGGCGTACCAATTCCATGAATATTGCTCGACTGGCAAAGATGCATGTGGGAGGTGAGAAATGAGCGTTACATGTGGCTTCGAATGTGAGGGGTGTACCTGCTTTTTGTCGGCACCATGCAACCATTGCGAAAATCACGGGTGCCCGGTATGTGGCAGTCCCGAGTGCGGCGATGATGAATGTGGGGTTGAAAGCGATTGATTCGGCATGGTGCCGGACGGCCCGCCGTGGTTCGCGGACGCAACGCGGCGGGTTGTCACTTTCGAAAATATCGCGGGATGAATTCACCCAAAAACAAGCCATATTTGATCATATGTTTCATCATTTCCACGCCGTCGCTTGCGGGATCTGCCCACGAATTCGGAGTTGATCCGCCGATCCACCAAGTCATTTCAGGGATATGAATATGCACATTGCCGCTGGTTTCCTGGTTTTCAATCGTGCAGATATTGCAAACACCGTTTTTTTGCATTCCGGCAATGCGCCTAGAAAACTCCGACCACGCCTCGGTCAATGATGAAAACGCTTTTTCAGAATACATAAAGCGGTTTCGGTTATACCACCTCACGATGTACATTATTTGAGCCTCCAACCGAGACCGGGGGAGTGTTCGGCCTCCCTGGTGAGTTGTGCCCCTTCCGACTCTCCCACAAGCCCCGGCCGCTCAAGGCGTGAGATCATATCGTCAAGTCGGGCACCGTCCCCCGAGGTGCAAACGGGGCCGCTGATCCCCTCAACAAAAAGGCCCCAGATACCCGACCCGAGATAGTATCGATGGCAGATCATAGGGGAATTCCTCCCGCAATGGCCAGAGACAAAATGATCAGGGGGGAACACACCGCCAGCCAGATCAGAAAATCCTTTGTTTGATTGGTCATTGTCGCCTATCCTCCCACTATCCTGAAAATGAAGCCGGGGCGGCGGGATAGCGCGCCGACCCGGAGGGGCTTCCTGCCCCTAACAATAGGTATCGGCTGATTCAAGAAAAACTTGAGGACAAAAAAAGCCGAACCCACGGGGGGCTCGGCAGACTGCGACAAAACCATGTCTCGCGTGTGATTTGGAAGTGCGTCCATTCACTGGGGAAGCCTGCACTGACCACGACAGAAAATCAACCGGGTTGACGCCAGACTGCCAGGACGGGCATAATGTAGGGGCTCGGCGGGCAAATAGGCGTTCACAACAAACTCCGATCGTTGCTTCTCACCGCCGAGCATCCCCTCGGGAGGGCGACATGGCCAAAAAACCAAAACTGAAACGCGGTGACAATGTGGGCGTGGTGATCTATTCCGACCCACGCGCCGGCAAGCGGACGCAACACGCATGCCTGATCGACGAGGTTGATTCGGTGAGCGGCGGCAAAGTGAAACTCAAGGCCCACCGGGATGATTTCGATGAAACTGGTGGGCACGCCGCAAGCAAAAAACGGCTTATCAAACTGCCCCCGCATTTTCTGAAAAAGATTCTCCCCCCACTCGCCAGGGGGAGGGATGCTCTGGTGGAAATCAAGATCGATGATGCCTTGATCCGCGCGATTGATTTCGAGAATGATTCACTCTGATTCACACATCAAACTAGCGGGACAATCGCCCATTTTGCAATGGTTGCGCCATAGTCTGCCGTGGCAGCCTGTGAGTTTTCACAAAATTTATTCAGGTTATCCATGAGTGTTACCGCAGACAAAATCTGAGATTTTGTAACATTGCCCCCAAAAACAATCGTAGAATCGGAAATAGCGGCAACGGCCGCGCCCAATTCGGCCCCCCAATAGACTGCAATCAATTCTCTGGACTTCTTATGAATTGATATAAGAGTCTCGCAAAGATTGACCATGTTATTGCCAACGTGTTCGGTAGCTTCGGAAAGCACGGCAGATGCCGCGTCGTTTCCTATATGCAGTGACAGCATGGTCGCGCAATTGTCGGCCTGGCTTGTTGCCTGGTTCGCGAAAAATTTACCAATCTGTTCGCAAAGCCCTACGCCTGCTAGAAATTGGGCCTTAGTGAGTCGGCTTGAAACTGTTACCGGGGTTGCGGAATCGGCCACGGCGGCGACCTTCACATTAGCATCGGTTGCCCAATATGATTTTTGTGTTTGTTGAGCCGCATTATTTAGCTCGTTCAAGTCACTCATAAGCACCTTGACTTGGTTTTGAATCTGAGCCGCTACGTTCATAGTTTTCCCCTCAATTAGATTGTGCATACAAAGTCAGCGCAAGATCTGATAGTGCCGTACCGGATGGCCGCACATTTTTTATAAAAATGCTATCACCGGCAGCGAAGGAAAGCGGACTAGAAAAAACAAAAAAACCGTATCCGGCAGTGCGATCCCCGGCTGGCGCTACATAGGTTGCAATGAGGTTGCCCGCAAGTTGTCCGTTTTTGTAGAATTCGAAATTAAACGCGCCGAGGTTCACATTGGAATTGACAAAAGAAAATTCCTTGATTGTTGCCGGGAGTGGGAAAAGGATTCTCGGGCTCGAAAGCAATTCCGAGAATCCGATCCATGCGCCATTTCCCACCGTTCCATTATTGGATAAGCCGAGGGTGAAACGTGGCTTTCCCTCGGCAGTATTCCTTGCCTCAACAATGGCATCGCGTACATTTTGGGAGGCAAAGCCTGCCGATTCAAACGGCACCGATTGAGCAACTTGGAATTGTTGAACAAGGTTCATGGTGACTCCCCAATTCTCACCGTTGCGGTTGCGGACGATACCAACCAAATATCACAGTCATCGCCTGAAGCAAACACGCTTGCCGGGGCATCCTTTTCGATTGGAAACCCGGTGGATACGGTCACTGCAGAAGTGAACCCCCAAAATACCTTTCCAGTTTCGGCAAACACGGTGAGGAATTTCCGACCGGGAAGGTTACTTGATCCCACGGCCGCGCGAATTGGGGTGTTTGCAAGCATTGATTTTGACGCCTGGCTGCCCCCAGATCTTAGCATTTCTGCCGATCTGATTTCACCTTTCGATGTGGCATTGACCGGGTTGGTTTCATTTCCAACCGAGTCCGATCCCACGACCGCCACGAATTCAGCGGCCTCCAATTGACCTAGATCCCCCATGGTTCCCCCTGAAAAAAAAAACGCCAAGGGAATCCCCTGGCGGCCCGCCGCGTACTTTGCGGTTGCGGCATTGTTGGCTTATGCCTTGACGCCAATGATAGTGCTGTACAGGTCGCTGTCGCCGTTGTCCTTGTTAGTCCTGATAAGGCGAACAACGCCGGCCACGGGCACCGATATTGGCACCTCGCCGAAATCCCACGACACATTAGGGTTGGCGGTCGAGTTGAATTTCACGCCCACCGGCAAGAATGATGTGCCGTCAAGGGAAATCTGCAGCACAAATTTCGCCTTTCCTGAGCAGGATGCTTCGATCTTATACAGATCTAGCGCAGTCCCGGCCACGGTGTAGTCATGGTTCGACGGCGTGTCTTTTTCGGCGTCGGCTTCCGTGTCGTAGTCATGGATACGGGTGCCGGCAATGGGGCCAGGTGCCACAGGAAGGGGATTAGAATTCGAGTAGGCGTTGCCATCCTCGTCCCTAATTGCGACATCCAATGCATGCACGGTGCCCGATGTGATAGCAGTGATCCGCTTTCCACAATCGGCGTCCACCGGAGTAGCGCCGCGAGTATGGCCAATGAGGCCAGCGTGCGCGGGCTTGGTGTTATTGGTAGCATCATACACACCGTCAGAATTCACGCGACCCAATTCCGACAGCGCGAGTACTTCATCGCTTCCGGCAGGGTTGTTACCATGGACTTCGGAATGTGCATTTCCATCGGTATCAACGGTCATGCCTTGCGTAGGATTGGTATAGTCAACGGTTTTTGACTGTATCCTTTCATCCGCGTCGATTTCGGTGCGAACGGGCAAACTGCTAGGATAATCAACTCCCATGATTCTCTCCCCCCAAAAATAGTGTTACTGGCCGATAGGCACAAGTGTGCCATTTTTCAACGCTTCGATTTCTGCTGCTATTTCGATTTGTTTTTCTTTATTTGTACTGATATTTTTCTCGAGTCTTTCAATATTTGCCATAGCCTCATCAATGGAAAGCTCGATCTCCATTGCGCCGGCCTGCAAACGCGAAAGCGTTACTTGCTTTCGTTTGATCTCCAAGTTACTAGCTAAACTCATGTTATAAATCCTTTTGAATTGCGATAACCCTTGCCTCAAAATCACCATGTCCGGATCTAGAATGAAGCACATTTACCTTGACTTCTTGGCCTGCTGAAATAACGAAACCTCGTTTATCCTGAGCCGAGAAATCAAAACACGCAACCAACCCAGATCCATTAAACCACGTTCTCTGACGAGCAACCAAGACACTGTCTATTAACACGCTATACCTGGCGATCTTATCACCTCCCGTTTCAATTCGCAAAAGCGCCAATTCCGTGTCGGCAGAAACCACGAACTGCAAAACGGTAGTTTCAATCCCATCCAAAACGGATAACGCTTCTCCGAAAATATTCCGAACGGTTCCCGGTTCGGAAGTTGCCGTGAATTCTCCGGCTACCTTCAGAGATCCGGATTCGGTGATCTCGACCCGATGGCCGTGATCGTCGATTAGAATAACATCGGCGTCCGTAACCGCGACACTGGCTGTAGTTTTCCTGGTCGTTATTGAACTCATGGCATCACCATATCATGAGTTGAATGACAGCGGTACTGCCAGGGGTTTGGCAACGCCCCCACAAAACACCCGCTAACGGCCGTCCGTCTCGGGTGAGGGAACACTGATTAGGAACCCTTAATTCAATCCCTGCTCCCTCGTTTGGGTTTCCAAAAGTGAACTCCAAAAATGGGCCTTCAAAGTTTTCCACCTCCAGGTTGAAATAAAGGACAGAATAGTTTTTGAATTCGATGATTTTTTTGAATGTGTCGGTAAGGTTGACGGTGAGGGATGGCATGTGTTTCCCCTTGCGGTTTTTGTTGCGCTTCAGATATGATAGTAGTGCGCTCACCGCGCCGTGTCCATGGCAGGTGTCTGGCACGCAACACTCACGAGGTGATACATGATTGGAATTGACAATTTGAAAGCAGGAATTCACTCGGCCGTTGGAATTGTGTGCGATGGCATCAAGCTCGCAAAGAAGGCTGGGGCCATCATGGCCGAGGCTCGGGACATCGATGTCACCGAAGGCGTGGCACTCATCGTTCAGGTTGCGACCGAGGAAGCTCCCCGCATTATGGCCGCCCTCAAGGAATAATCAGGCTCCAGGAAACCCGTCCGGTAAACGAACGTAGCCTTGAATGAGAGACTTCGCGCGGGTTTTCGTAGCAGTCGAGTCGGACACATTGCCCTCCCCACACAACACCGAGCCGCCCGATTCGCCCGCGAGCGCAACGCCGATGTGATCTTCCTGATCCCGGTCGGGATAGTCGGCCCCGTCCCAGTCAAAAATCACGATGTCACCGCGAGCAATGCCGGCCGTGCCGTCATGCCAAAATCCGCGAGCGATTGCCCATTGCTGCCATGCTTCCACCAATGCAAAAGTGTACCCGGTTCCAGGTGCGCTCACCGGCATCCTGGCCCCCGCTTGCTCGCAACACCAAGTGACACACGCGGCACACCAGGCAAATCGGGCGCTCCCAAAAACGCCTTCAAATTTTTTGGTGTATTTTTTGGCCCGCCCGTTTCCGTTCCAGGTATTTTCCTGGTTGGCTTCGGCTTGCATAATTGCCGCCAGCCGGGAGCGCGAGAACCCCGTTGCTTCGGCCGTGGGCAGTTTTTTGAGCCCGTCCCACGTTGGGAGATCCACAACGCCCGTAGCCGGAAGGCCGAGGCGGGCTTGCACGGCGCGCACGCTGCCGAGCGTTTCCGGGCCAAAATCACCGTCAACCGCTATGCCGGTTCCCATGGCTCGGTTGAGTTCAACCTGCAAGCGGGAAACACCCGCGCCGGCCGCGCCCTGGCGCATTGGCAACGGGATCTCGGGGGCCGGGGGCGCGTCCCCTCCCGCCAGGTCGCCGGGCCATTTCGTTTGCTCATCGGTGAATCGGATGTCGTGCGCGTTGGGAAACTGAGAAAACCACGCCTTGACGAATTCGGAGGGAAGCTCAACACGAGCGCGCCGGTAGTCGTCATTTGTGCCCGCAAGTTTTGCAATAAATCCGATTTCAATTTTGGGAAACCCGGCCGGGATGGTTTCGGGCACGTTGTTTACAATCAATTGCAATTTGTGCCAGCCGACATTCTCGGGCGACCGCGCGGGCGTTGCCCCTGGCGAACGAGGGATCGCAATCACGCCCCGCCGTTCCATTTCCCAGAGGATAACAGCGGCCCCACATTGCTCAGAAACGGCATTTGCATCCCAGCCTTCGGGGCCGTCCTTGACGTATTTCCCCTTGGTGTAGTGAGTGCAAAATGACCAAAGGTAGGGAGTTTCCACGCCCCGCGCGATGTACCCGTCGCCATTGTAAAGCATTACCCTCCACAAAAGATTGCCGAGACTCCAATCGGCGATCTCGTGCAGGTTGTCTTTTTTCATTGAAAGCTCGGCACCACGCGCCCACGAGATCGGGAAATTCTCCCCACGCCCGAGGCCAATTGGAACCCGCACCGTGGGGCCGGTCAAGGGATCACCATTCGCAAGCCAGCCATTGCCGAACGTATTTTCAAGCGCGTCAATGATGCCAACCACATACCAGGGAACCCCGAGGGGCGCGCCCGATGCCTCGTATTTTGCGCGGTTTTCAATGCACTTGTCCGTGTAGTATTTCACTTCTGATTTTCTGGATTCGCGCACCGCGACCGAATTAAATAGGTCACATAAGTGCGCCTTAGAGGCTTCATTTGTTGGCATTGTGTTCCCCGCTTTAGTTTGCAGAAATATGTTGTTTTATTAGATCTTCAATGGAAACAATCTTAACACCATGCTCGGTGAGGGTGACTTGCGTTGACAATTGGGCGGCCTGAAAAGCCGCCTCAATAGAATCCAACCTATCAACGAGCCGATTTGCTCCCCACCATATCAAACTACAAAGCGCGCCAGTCACAACCACTAGGGCCGGTTGCGAATATTGAACGGCAATATCTGCAGCGGTAAGCAAATCTTTTCCCGTCATGGTCAAAACCTCATTCGGTAGGTTCCTCAATGATCGCTTCGAGTACGATCAGATCTATTGTGGTCAGTTTAGCATCTTCCACATCGGAAAACGGTATGGGGTTGCCGATTTCTACGGTTGATTCTGCCGCCTCGGCAATCAAATTTGTGACACCTGCCATCGCCTCCTCGGGGATCGCATATTTCCCCTCGGCAATGATGGCTTTCCCTTCCTCGTCTTTGAGCGAAGCATTCTCACAAATCGCCTTTCGGGTTTCCTCGAATATCGAAACACCATTTTCGAATGCCTTAGACATCCGGCGAAGGGCAAACATCGTTTTGCCTTTGAGGGGGGCGCTCATGAGTTTCGAAAACGACACTGCGAACTGAGGGTTTTTGACTGTGGAGATCTTGATCATTTTTCGGTTCCTTTCGGTGGTTGACAGTTGTTTCTGCACTATATAATGAATCAAACCGCTTTGCAAAACATTCTAACACGCACCTAGCCTTGCCATTAGATTTGACACCGTGCTCTGAAGGGAACGAATTGTTGAATCATAATTCTCACACCTTCCCATTAACTCTTGAACAACGGATAGCGTTTCATATGACCAACCGTGCGTGATTTCCCACGGCTGCACGCCTTTAGGAACGTCCTCGCCAGCGCCATCATCGTACTTGTTCACCTTTTCAGGGTAGATCTCGTTCAATTCCTGAGCAATTGGGCCGATACCTTCGCCGCCATACTTGAACTGATACCGACACAGCTTGATGCTTTTGACCTTATTCCATTGGGACTCAAGCGGGGTGATTTCTTTTTTGATTCGCCTATCCGAACCGCTAAATGCAACCCAATCCGAACCCGTGCCATTTCTCTGAATGCCACCGGCTGCCGTAGTTGAACTATGCTGAAACTGCAAATACTTCTGATTAGACGCTGATCCAGTAGATCTGAGGTTGACAAATGCATCGCCGATGCCCGTGCCCGCTTTGCTTGAGAAAAACACATGTTGCACATCGGCACCGGCAGACGGCCCGAAGGTAAACGCTCCTGTTGGCAAAGCGAACCCGATTAAATCCGCGTCGGTATCAACCCCATCATCGTCCTGATTGGCGTGGAATTCTATACAATTTGCGCTATTTGTAAGCGCGGCAAGGCATAAAATACCTCCGCCAGCCCTTGTTGAAAAGCTACGGCCATCGGCACCGCCAGAAGGACGGCAGTTTGCTAGAACTGCCGTGATCTGATTCGGGCAATCACCGGGTGTCATATGGAACCCATATGAGTTGATTGCCCCAAGAATCCAAGATCCTACCTGCGTGACAGATCCGTTTACGCCCGCCGCTACATCCCCGTCCGCCGCCAAGTTATTGTAGAATATAAGGCTGTTTGCCGTGTCTGTCGTTCGCGGAAAAAATCCAATACTCGCGCCGCCTATCCCGGTTTTCCGGCTCGGTGCCCCCGATGCATGGTAGGTATTTGCTCCAATTCTTATGGCACCGTCAGAGTCATTTGCGGTCGCCGAGGTTTGTGCAAAAATGCTTTTTGATACAGTGTGATATGTGGTGTATGGAGTATTTGAGGGAGGCCCCCACGTCCATGCGCCGTTTTCATCATGAAAACCCACGTTAGCAGTGCCCGAATGAAACTCGCAACCACCTGCAGCCGTGGCATTTCGGTAGCCACGGATTACGCCTCGTCCCGTTGTCTCATTGAACCCAAACCTAATGACTCCCGGAATGGTTCCCGTTCCCTGGCCGGTCACAATTAAAGCGGCATCAAAAGCGTTCGCCGCCTCCATATTTTTTCCACGGATCGTGTGGGCACCGGCATATCCGCTCGGGCCAAATGTCCAGCCTCCCGCGTCAACGGCGCTAGCAATCACCGTACCCGCTGAATTTTTGAAAGAGAATCCCGTACTCATAAAGGTTAAAACGGAAGATACCAAACCGATATCACCGACAACCGCCGCCTCGGACCCAATGCTGACCACGGCCGCGTCATTGGGGGCCTTGAAACTCCATTTGTTTCGATTGGAGGAAACCTTGATATACGCGGTTGCCGATCCGCCTTCTTCGATTTCGATGCCCGCGCCGTCGCCGCTGGTGGCGAGACCGCCATCATTGAGGGTGAGAAGTTTGTCGGTCACATATGTGTTGGTTGTGTGAACCTCGGTGATCGAGCCATACAGCGCAATGGTTGCGCCGGTTCGCCCGATGTTTATAAGCGAGGCGTTTGTTGCGCCGATATTCAGGGTGTCCCCAAGCGTTTCGCAGTCGAGGTATCCCGTATGAACCCAATCCGTTGCATAAACCTTGTCGGTGTACAGCGCGCGCCAGCGCGTCCCCGTTGCACCGAGATCCCTGGTGCCGTCCGCCTCGGCGGAAATATCGCCAGCCACGTTTGCGCCCGACAAAAAGGCATTCCACCGTTGCGCTGATTTTCCGAGGGCCTTGCCTGTGGTGAGGGGCGAGAGTGAACCCGTGCCGTTGGGTTCAATGATCACGTCCCCGTCAACCGTAGTCGTGGTGATTTTCTTCGTCTGTACGTCGAGATCAGCCGACAAATAAGGCGCGGGATCGCTGCCGAGGAACCCGAAAAGCTCATCCCATTGTGTGCCGTTTCGCACCAGCACTAGCACTTTTTTGGGATCGTCCAACACAATATCGGCACCGAGGCGAAGGTTGATCTGGCCCGTGATCGCACCGCTCATGTGTTTGACAGTGATAACTCGCGCCGCATTGACCGAATGAATGAGACAGATCCGACCTTCGGCGAGGTTCGAAGGATTGATTGCGGCAAGATCGTCCGTCGCCGCCAGCCCTTCGGTGTCAACTGGCGTGATACCCGTAGTGGGGAGAATGACGCCCACATTGATTGCCACGCCCGCAATCGGACCGCCGCCGCCGAGACTGGCATCGGTATTTCTTTCGAGGTAGTTGAGCCATTCATGGGTGTATTTTCCGAGCCAATTGAAATATTGGAGGGGTGGATATTCTTGAACCCAGCCCGTATCCTGCTTTCCACTCGAAGGTGTTATCACGTCCGCCGAGACATCCGATGCCCACCGTGGGCGTTCCGCTGGTTTCGCAATTTCCGTCATGATTCACCTCATAGGATTGAAACAAATTGGCCGCCATCATCGGCCCCTGGTGCCGAACTGAAACCTAATGCTTGCGGGTTGGGATTGCCGAGAAACGCGAACGGGTGATCCGAATACCCGGCCGCGAGGTAGTTGAGCCGAACACCAGCCGGACACATTTGTTGCATTTGCGAAAATATGAGGGCGGGATCTGCCGGGTTCGTCGGATTGATGATTGTCATGTGCAGCGCGGCGGGGAAGTCCTCAACAAATTCAACCGCGTCTCCTTGCATCAACTGCTGAAGGATCGAAATCAATTCCTCGGGCGTTCCATTCGAAATATTTTTCGAGACTTTGAAAAACAAAAGCGCCCTATAGTTGGCATCCGTTGCGCCGTTGCGGGGCTCATCAAGAACTATGCCCCAACGATCCAGCACGGCCCCGGTTGCGGTCTGAAGCGGTAGTTTCGCGAGGAAATCAAAACCCGCGTCCTCTACATCCTGAGCTTGCGTTCCATGCATCCCAACCAATCCCTCGGCCCCTGCGAGGCCCCGGAATTGATACAACATGCGCCCAATGGCATCGGTGAGGTGTGTGGTGATTTTTGTGATTGTCATACGCTCACCACCGTTGTCCGCGAGGCATCAAACCGAGCGTACTCGGTGCCGTCAATGGAAATGTTTGATGTGGCCGAGGGGGCTGGTGTGGTGTCCGCCTTTATGACGATCTCGACAATGCCGGGGATTGTGTTTATCGGCGTGAAGAAACGCGGCAAAACCACGTCCTGTCCGATTTCAAAACCAGCGCCATATGCGAGAATGGCATCGCGCACCAGATCGTCACCATTCGTCGGATATACGCCGCCCGGTTCGCTCGGATCGGTATTCACTACCAGTTCAATTCCGAGGTAGATCAAAACCTCGTTCGGCCGCGAGAATTTCACCGTCTGAGAAAATCCCTGAGAGTCAATCACGCTGCCGGTGAGGTTTCCGAACGTCTGAATTCCGGCGGGTTTTGTTTCCCATATTGTCTCGAATATTTCTTGATTTGTGCCGCCCTGTACGAACACTTCATAGCTGTGTGGCGGGCGTCCGTCACCGTCCGTTACATCGGTGTTGTTCTCGAAAACAAACGCCGTATCGACGCCAGTTAGCTGTCGAATGGTTGTCACGATCCCGTTGACCGTTGAGGTTCCCGCACGCTGCAGGGATTCAAGCCGTCGCAAGCGAAGCTCGGCGTCCGTTTCGCGATTCCTGCCCACAACCGCGTCAAGCAAATTTGTCACGCTGTCAAGGCCAAAAAGCGGGGTTTCAATGACGGTCAAGGTTCCCGCCGCTGCAGCTACGGCCCCCGTGGTTTCCGCGCGGCATTCCAGATCGATATGCGGAAGGAATCCCTTTTGGGTTTCCGCTGGCGTTACCGTGATTGCGGCCGATCCACCGTCCTGCAGGGTGTTCGCCGAAATGGTCACAAGGGGCTGATCCTGTTCGCCGTCCGATCCTGCGAAGGTTAAGACAATGCCGCCAGAATATGAGCCCGAGACAACCACGCCGCTCAAATTGCTCAAGGCATTGAGCGCCGTTTGTATCGTGCCGTTGCTCGCGTTGAATGCTAGGGAGGCCGTGGCCTGGCCGTCGAACGTGATCTGCCATGCGCCCGAGGCGGGCGTTGCCGAGAATGAAATTGTTTGAACCTCATTGATACCAGCGTGAACCGTGCCCGACTGCAGCGCAACAAAGCGGTTGGCGGGCACGCCTACCACGGAAAAAATCGAGTTGGCTGGTATGAGTGTGCCGAGGGTTCCAAACACCCGAGCCGTGACCGAGGAAAACGTGGCAGGAAGGCGGGAGGTTCCCGTGAGGGCAACGGCGTTGTCAAGGCTCGCACCGCTGGCGGTATCGGGAAAATTGGAATTGTACAGGTCTTCCAAAAGTTCCCAGAGTAGCGCTTCCCGCTCGGAAAATATTCCAACAATTTGCCCGAAAATAGACGTTGGGAGAAGGTTGACACCCGCGCCGAAAAGGGTTCGGAAGGATATTTCTAGTTCGGCTTTGATTTCTGGCTGTCGTTTCTTTATGAAGCCGGTATCTGTTAACCCGTATGCTGTCATGCTTAAACTCCCACCAGGCCAGAATACGACAACACGCCGTCGGTAGTGGTCGCCTGGAATGTGACCACAAGAGATCGGTCTGTCTGAAGGTCAAATGAAAGTGTATTTAAAGAAAGCACCCCCGGAGTGTCGAGTATTGCCTTTGTAAATACAGCGTTCAGGATCGTGAGATCCGGGTTTTTCTTGAACACATCGTCAAAATATGGCACGCCAACCGTGGGATCAATAAACCACTCTCCGCGAAATGTGCTCAGTCTCATTTGTAAATGCTGGCGAATGGCGTCAATTCCCGATGTCAAAGCGGGCTCGCCGTCCACAATCTGAATATCTTTTGTGACAGAATCCAGTTTCAGATCCATGCGCCCTCCTAAGCCACGGTGCCGGTGCCCGAAGCCGAGCCCGTACATGGCCCGTTCGGCGCTAGAATTCCTGCGGCGGGAACCGATACGCTCACCGCTGCATTCCCCGTGATGTATTCAACGATCGCCTCACAAATGGGCTTCAAAGCGGCCTCCTGAATGGCACTGTCTTGGGCCGTCCCGAGTTTCGTTTTGACCGCTGCAAAAAGGCCAGCGCCCGTCATTGCCATTTTCTCACCCCTTTTCTGTGAATAGAATATCAGACAGAATCCCGCTGTCACTAATGGGACTGGCCTTGAGTGCTTCAAGCGCTACCTTCGCGTTGGTCAAAAGCAATGCCTTGGCTGGATTCGGGGCCGTAGGATTGCCGGGCGAGGTGACAATCACATGATCGCCTGCAATGAGCACGTCAAGGATTGCGGCCAATTGTGTGTGAATATCCTTGAGGTATTGCTGCAGGATTTTGCCTAGCACCACGTTCTCGGCGGGCGTGCTGGTTGCCCCGCCCATGAGAATTTCCCCGCTTTCCTTGAGCGTCAATTTTGCGGCACCGTTCACCAGATCCGCTTGCCCGTCCACACCAGCGAATGCGCCAGCGTCCGGATAGAATCCAGGGAGGGCAATGGCATCTGACAAATGATGCTTTCGGAAATCATCCGGATCAACCACGCCGCCACGCTGCCGGAAAATATCAACACTGCGTTCGACAAACACGAGCAAAACCTGATCGCCACGCTTCAAAGGGAAGTGCAGGAAACCCACGCCCGAGCGCGGGAAGCAGACCGGCACGTTGGAAATGAGGGGGAGATTTGTCACCGCGCTATCGGCGTACTTTTTTTGTAGCGCTGGTTGAACGTCGGCCGTCTGTTTCGCCGCGTCATAGGTTTGCACAATGCCGGGTAGTGCCACATGTAGATCGGTTAAGCGCGCCTCGATTGCGTTTTTCAGAAGTGCCTGAAGTGTCGGGTTTTCCGTTGTCATTGCGGCAGATACCCCTCACATTTTGTAAGCCAAGTGCCACCGAAATTGTCTCCCTCGTGACTGATTTTAGTCACGCGGTAGGTTCCCGCAATATTCGCTGACTCGATTTGAATGAGTCGGCCCGGCCTGAGTTTCGGCTGCAGTAACATATCAAAAGTGATCCCGTTGGTGTCGCCCGAGGCCGCCGCCGCCTTGATTTTTCCTGGCGATCCGATCAGGCCAGTGTTTGAATTGACCACAAATTGCTCTTCCTGCGTGCCGGTATTTGTTTCCAGGAATTGGATTTCACCATCCTGAATTGACCACTCAAGGCCAACGCTTTTTGTGAGGGAGTCAAGCGTGTCCTTCGCAGATCCAGAAAAAACCGCGCCCGTGCCGAATGATTTGAATTGATTGAGAAGGAAGGTTTTTACCGAGGTGACACCGCCGCTCGTGACTTCGCGCATGCTGGCAGTCACCTTATCCAATACTTGCTGAATGGTTGCGCCGGGAGGAAATGAGAGATCTATTTTCGCTTGCTGGTATGCCTTTTCCCCGTCCCCACATTCGATTTCTGTTATGAGATCCGGCCCTACCTTTTTGGTGAATGCCTTCGCAATCGTTCCAAAAAAGATCTGTTCGAACTCATCGCCGTACCCTACATCAAGGGAACAAATGGCATCCTTCATTTCAATTCTCGCGCGGGAAGTGTCGCTCAAATTGTAGATGGAAATGGCCGCCGTGTTTGGGTTTGATTCAAGGTTTTTTTCCACCTTGAAGGTAACGCGAAAACCAAGATACTCTTTTTCTAGCATGCCAGTTGAGCCGATTCGAAGCCGGCACGCCCGTATGTATTGCCTCATGCTTCCGACTCCTGATATAGCATGACACACCGCACTCCGAGATCCGCCTTTGCACACTCTGCATTGAGTCCAGAAGTGTCGAACAAAATGAGCACGCCGGGAGGGAGGGCAACATTGACAAATCGCCCGAGAAGATCTGAATTGACAACCAGGGGAACGCCGCCCACTAGTTCAACCTGAGAGTCATTGCGGACTATCAGACTCCATTGCTCCGCGCGGGTGTTCCATTGCACCTCGAAATTGAAGGTGCGACCCTCAAGTGCCACATTGAAATCAAAAGCGTCGAGATCATTTCTGAGCGGGATTTGTATCGTGGCCATGTTAACCCCTCAACCCGGTTAAGCGTGAGAGAAGTGATCCCGAGTCCGTTTGCACCTTTTGCGCGGGTGTCTGGGGACTCGCTTTTCCGAGCGAAGATTTGTTTTGAAACTGTGGATCTGAGCTAATGGCAATAGTTCGGCTTTCCACAATTCGCACTTCCTGAAATAGAGCGCTGAATCGAAGCGCCCGGCCAGTGTCAACCGAGCGAGGAATGGTTAGGGTTTTGAGGATCATATTCTCGTATTGCTTCAGGCCAGTGATCACACTTATTGGTTCCCTGGCTTGCTGAATGGCGAGCAATTCCTCATATGTTTTGCGGCTCCGGTTATCATCAAACAGACTTCGCAAGCCCTGCAGGAATTTGATTGGAGTGTCGGAAACCAACCCTTCGATTGTCAGTTTCGCGGGTTTCACCTGAACATGATCGGTGATATTCGCCCCGTCCTCAACGGGATTCTCGGTCACATCACAGTCGGTTTCGTGGCTTTCAGTGATCGCAACGTCAACCTCGATTGTTGCGATCTGCAGTTTTCTTTTCGTGCCATAGACTAGGCTCAAAAGGCTCATCGCTCACCCCTCTAATAGAATACGCCGGGAACCGTGGCCCGCGCTGCCGGTCGCAGGATTTTTTGGAATTCCTCGGCCGCTGCCTGCCGCACCGCTTCGCCCACTCCCGCCGCGTCGGTACCGGGGGGAACGGTCACGTTGATCGTTGACTCCATTGTCACCGCCCCGCCTGCAGGGGAGGGGCCGACCGTGGCGGCCGGTGTGATTCCAGGGAAGGGCGAGCTCGCAACGCTGGCAACCTGAGCGAGCGCTGTTTGCGCGTCGGCCTCGGGCGAGCCGAGATCGATCCCGAGGCGGGCCGCGAGGGTTCCGAATTTCCCCCGAAGGAAACCGAAAGCGTCCGCAACGGCACCCTTCACGGGATCGATTATGGCCCCCCGGATTTTCTCCCCGATGGCCCCGAGCATGCTCAAAAATGAATCGGCCACGGCTTGCACCGCGCCCGCGAGCACATCCTTGATTTTGGAAAACGCCCCAAGGATCGCCTCCCCAATTCCAGCGAGCGCCCCCATGAGCCGATCCTTGAGGGCGACCGCCACATCAAAGAGCGAAAGAAAGGCTCCCCTGACCACATCGCCTATTGTTGCAGCGAAATCCGTGAGCGCCTGGCGGGGATCTGTGGCGATGGCCACAAACGCCTCAGCCACGCCCTGAGCGAGCAAAATGAGCCCGTCAAGCGCTTGCCCTATACCGGCCAAAAGAAACTCTCCCAGCGGCACCAATGCGGCGATTGCGAGATCTACCGCTCCATCAACGGCATTAGCAAACGAGTCAAACGCCCGCTCGGCTTCCTGGCGAGGAATGCCAAATAATTCGAGGAAGCCCACGGTGAGGGCGCGGATGGCTTTGTATCCGATCTCTTTCGCGCGTTCGAACCAACGAAAAAGTTTTTCGAGAATCTGATCCTTGTTTTTAAGAAGGAAACCCAACACCGAGGGGCGGCCGTCAAGGAATGCGATGAAATCTTCGATCACCAAAAACGCCGCTACGATGGCGGCCCCAATCAAAACTGGCCCGAGCAATGCCGAGCGCCAGGCCATAACGGCCGCGCGCCCAATGGCAATGAAACCCTTCGCCACGTCGAAAATTGCCATGCCCAAACGCCCGAGGGCGAAGAGTCCCATAACGCCGGCAAGGACGGATAACACGGTTGTAAACCCGCCCACCGATTTCGCAACCGAGTCAATGGCGATCACCAGCGCGCGGAATACCTGCCAAACAGCCATGGACACGCGCCATAATTGCTGCAGGAATTTGCTCAACACTTCGACAAATGCTTGAATTCTTGATTTCAGAATTTCCCTGTTAGACAAAATCCATTGCCGGACGGCCACCATGAGATCCATTATAACGGGAATGAGTCCCGTGCCGATGCTTCGCGCGATGCCTTTCGCCACGCCTGAAAGCCTATCAAGCTCATCGTTAAAAGCGGCCCCCGCCTCAACGGCTGCCTCGTCCATGATGAACCCGAGCGATTCGGCCTCGGCCCCGAGCGCTCTTATTCCGTCCGATCCCTGGTTCAGAAATTGCACCAGTTGATTGCCCGAGCGGCCAAAAAACTGCATTGCCATGGCGCTCTTTTCGGCCCCTGGCGGTAGCTTTTTGAAAGCGTCGGCCATGGACACGAGCAATGCATCGGGGGCTCGTAGCTTGCCGCTTGCGTCCCTGGCGGAAATCCCGAGCGCCCGAAACGCCTTTGACGCTTCCGAGTTTGAATCGGCGGTATCCATGGCAGCACGAGACAAAAAGCGCAAGCCATCGGCCAGCATTTCCTGGCTGGCCCCACTCATTTGAGCGGCGTACCCTAAGCGCTGCAGGGAGTCATAGTTGACGCCGAGAGCAATTGAGGTGTTTTTTATGGCAGCGGCAGCGTCAGCTGTGCTTTTCGCAATCCCAAAAAGGCTCGCCGCCGCACCTACTGCCGCCGCGCCAATGGCAAGCAATCCGGTTTTGATTTCCTCAAGTCCCCGCTCCATTTTTTGTAGCGGGGCATCGTCCACATCGAAACCAAAACTGACAACCAATTCCCGAACTGTGGCCATTTATCACCTCGTTTTGCTTGCGCGTTCTTGTCTTTTTCGCGCTGCGTCCTCGGCCTCGTCCCGAATGTCTAGCGCTTCGTTTGCGTCCGCCAGATCGTCAATGCTCCAATGGCTTTCAATATCCCTCAAACTGCCGGCACCGGCCAAAACCACCCGCCACACCGCCCATTCTACATTGGCCCGGCCCGGCTGGTAACAGCCGTCACCTATGATTTTTTGAGGGCGGCGATGCCTGAGAAAAAATCCTTGAAATTCACCTCAAGGACGAACGCCAAAACTTTGAACAGATGCCCCATTTGCCCACAAAAATCCATGTCGAAAACGATAGGCTTGCCGTCCCTGGTTGTGGACGTGAGCAATTCCTTGACGGTCAATTCAAGGGTCGCCTCATCGCATGACTCGAAAAATGCCTGCACGGCCTGGCCCAAAACCTCGGCGCTCACCTCGGAATCAAGGGCCTTCGATCCGGGCTTGACCATGCCGGCGAGTTTGGCAATGGGGTTAGAAATAAACTTGCCCAGCCGATGCATCATCTTGATGCCTTTCGTGGCCGGGAATTGTGTCGTGGTGTATTTCACATTGTCGATAATTTTCTCTTGTGTGTGCTGCATATGTGTCTCCAATGAAAAGGCGGGAACCGCGAAGGCCCCGCCGTTATGTCTCCACAAACCCCATTCGGGGAGGCGTTGTATCAGTTTCCGCCAGTGAACACGGCGAGGTTGTCAGTTTCAAGAATCCATTCCCTGGTGCCGATTTCCCGCCCGAATTCTGCAGGGGGGTGTTTCACGATCCAAGCGGTTTCTGCAGAATAAAGCGAGGAACCCGAGTTATCCTTTACCAGCACGGGAACAATGCCCGAGTTTGAAAGCTCATCGGCAGTCACGAGGGCCGACAAAAAAGCGTTGGCATCGGAAGATTGTGCCAGAGTGAAAGTCATTCGCCCGCTTTTGTTGTTTGACTTGGCGCGGGTTCCCTCGCCATCGGTGCCGATATACAGGGCGAAATTGTCGGCATTGCGCTCAACCGTCAGAAACGTGCCATCGGCGAAACCAGTCACCTGAAAACCGCCTACAATGATGGCAACCTGAGAAGGATCATAAGTCTTTGCGGCCATTTTTCACACCCTTTCTTAGATAGAAACCGTTCCAGTGATTCGAGTTTTATGCACGGCACCAGCCAATGGGGCATCGAATGAAATGCCCGGCATATAGCGGTTCCCCTTGTCAGTCGGGCTTTGGTCGGCAACCTTTGGAACCGTCACCGTGAATTCAGGATCGGCAGCCAGAAGGCCAACGCGCACACCCTCAGTCAATTGGGCGCGCACTTCATTCTCGATAATGCCAGCGCCGGCATCGGTGTATGGCACCTTCTTGGCATTCACCAGCTTCGAAAACACCCGCTCCTGAATCCGCGCTTCAAGCCAATCGACGCCAATAATGATGTCGATAAATTCACCCGAGGCAACCTTGCCCTCGGCAAACATATTGACGCCGCCAACGGTTTGATAGTTGTTGGCATTCTTGGCGAGCGCTGCAGTTTCCTGGGAAGCGGTGAGCACATCGGCAGAAACGGCCGCGAGGGTTTTGAATTTGAATGTGGCCGAGCCAGGATCTTCGGGAAGCATTTTCCCGAGAATGGCCGCGTCGATATAATCATCGGTAACGGGGGCGTGGTAAATGACTGCCGTGCGGTCGTGTCCCGCGTTTTTGAGCACATAAGCGATGTCGCTTGTTGCGCTTCCAACCAGAATATTGGCATCGGAAGACCGGGCCACAAAGATCTTTCGGCGCGCTTCAATCCACAGGGCGGCCTCGAATTGAATAGCAAAAGTCTTAGCGGTTAGCACCAGTGCATACCAGTCGTCGGATTCGGCCTGAATTTCGGTGAGGCCGTCCTGCACGGTCACGCCAGGGGTAGGATTCGTAAGAATTCCCGTTAGGCCCACAACCGATGTGATCGCCAGGGTGGACACCGTCAAAGTGCGGTCGGCTTCCGCGAGAATGGTGATCGTGAAAGTCGGGGTTCCCACCAGCGTCGCCGATGCCACTCCGTCAACGGCTTCGATTGCGGTTTTGAGCGCGGCGTATGTAGTCGCCGTGCAGACCGTCCCATTGACCGTGACAGAAACCGAGTCGGCACCTGCCATGTCTTGGTTGAAATCGAGAACGTACTCTGCCGGCGTATTGGCATCGAGGCGGCCAATGGCGATCCTCGTGGGGCTCGGAGTCTGAGAAAACGCTGCAGACGCTGCCTTATATTCGGCGTCGGACGTTGCGAAATCATCCGCTACGCCGTCAATATCGGTATAGAAACGGATTCGCTCAGGGAAAGTCCCATTCGTGCCGGCAATGAGCATCGTGCCAAAGCCCGCTTGAGTGACTACCCGTGTTGCCCTCGTGATCTGCACGTCCACTACATTTGAAATACCCATAAAATTCTCCCTTCGGTTCACTCAAACGAGGCCGGGAATGGCCTTGAGAATTGCCAAAATAAAATCCCAGATCGGACCAACCCAACCCGGTGCAAACATTTTTACGGCCCAACCTGCTGCTCCCATGATAGCAAGGACAACACTAATCGTCCCCTTCCAGGGAAACGGTTTTTTCGGTTCAACCGCTGGCGGTGGAAGCGGGATCGGCGTTGGCTTCGGCCGTTCAACGGGAGTCGGCACCGGCCGAGGCGGGGGAGGCGGCGGCGGGGGCTCAGGCATTGGGGCCGGCCCCTCGGGGAAGCGCTCGGCGTACTCCACAAATTTTCTGTAAAGCTCAGTCACCTGCCATTTTTGCGCTTCCGTCAATACCGGCAGGGATTCAACCGTCAAAAATTCTGCGAATCGAGGCATTGCATTTATTGCCTGATCCCGGATCGAGCCGCCGAACCCGAACCCAAAAATATCAGTTTCGCTGGTGATGCCCACAAACCATTTCGTTCGGACGGATGCAATTATTGCAATCACAAATGGATTCATTCCAGTGCCCGCGCACGCCTTGATAAATCCCTGCTCAATAAGGTTGTCCCCTACGGCCGGGCTTTTCAAACGCGAGGAGCGTTCAAACCAATGAATAAACTCGGTTGGATCGTATTCAGCCGGCAATGGCTCGCGAAGCAAAAGCTCCATTTCAATCCCCCTCGGGAGGCGGCAACGGGTCGCCAATCAACGCCGTGTCGTTCATCCCCATTATTTGCACCGTTCGAACTGATCCCAGCGTATCACTCAAGGATTCGGTTGCCAAAAAGGTAGCGTCAAATGCGAACCGCCCTTCGAATTGGGTAGCCATAAAGGTTGTCAGGTTTTGAATGTCGCCCTCATCCGAAACCGAGATCCCCGAAAGGCGAAGCGTGGCGAGTGCCGAGGGCTTGCCGAGGGAGGAATTGAGCGCAATGGCAAGCGCGTGCGCGCTCGGGGCATCCGTCCCTAGCACTTGCACTGAAAGAACGAAGCGGCGGTGCCCGCACAATTCAAAAGCGCCCTCGGTTGCGGTGTGGCGAAGCTCGTCCGCGCCCATATCCCGAAATGGGCCGTTGAGTTTCAGGGTGACAAACGGCCTGGCGGGATGAGGGGCCGCTTGATCTGCCCACACAACCTGAGCCCCTTGAGAATTGGCAGCGGCCCATGCATACCATGCCGCCCTAAGTGTGCTCAGATTCATGTTTCAACCCTCGTGAGGTAGCATTTAAAAAACGAAAGATCGTATTCCCACGGCTCAACGCGATGCACCTGATATGTGCGCCCGCGAAGCGTGACCATATCGGCCGGCTGCCGGATTGCCTCGTCGGCCGCGCGAAGCTCAGTCACCGTGTAGATTTTGAGCGTTTCGCTTGACCGCTGCAGTTCGGGGAGGTTCGCGTGCTCCCGTCCGTTGAGCGGTTGCACGCTGCCAGTTGTGGCGATGGTTGTCGTGGCCCCTCCCACAAAAACCCCGCTTGAATAACTCCCGGTCGCCAATCGCGTGACCGTGATTGGCTCGGAGAAACTGGCGATAAGGGCGGCCGCGTTTGCAATGCTCATGATGCTTTTTCCTCGCGTTCCTGTAACACCCAAGTGATCGACTGTCGCAATTGCCCGGTGTCGATAAGGGCGACTTGCCCCGCCTTCCCGTTGATTGTCTTCTGTTCAATGCGCTCGGGCGTGAGCGGGGGCGGGATGCCTTCGGTGATCCTCATGACGCAATCGGTTTTTATTTTCTCACCGAGCAATCCGAGTGCCACATATGCTTCAAGGTTTCCCTTGAATATTTCCTTTTTCAATTCCTTCGCAATTGCGAAATACTTGGACCGATTTTTGTCAAGCGTGGCCCGAAGAAAAGAGCGTTCAGGGTTGTTGCCAAGGCCATACTCGTGGAATGTTGCGATCTCGACAACCGTTATCGGGAGTGTGTCCTCTCCCACGGGAGTTGAGGAACGCTTTCGCGCGGTAGCGTCGGAACCCTGAACACCGATTTTGACCGATGGCTTTGCCTCAACCTTTTTCATTTCTCTCAAGATCTTTTTGAGCCCGAGATCCCGATCTGAAATTGAGGTTTTCGCCATCATTCACCTCAAGTCACAATGGGGGAAGTGAATATTGATTTCCGAAGTCGAATGAACTCAATTCCGTATCCGGTTGTCGAATATGTTGCGTCAACAGTTGACGCCGAGGTTGCATAAGAGCGCTGCAAATCCCCGACCTTTTCCGATGTAACCGGGCCGGAAGCGCCAGCGCTGCCACGGTTCGCGCTCGCAAGCAAGTGCGCGGCGAGGTAGGCAACACCGAGATCATACTTAGTGTTCCACACCCTTTCATTCACCGAAAGCGCCGCGTCATCCAAAAACATCTGAACGCGATCATCCGCGACCGTGGCGAATTCCGGGAACCGCGTTTTGAATTGTGCGGGCGTTGTCATTTTTCATCGCCTTTCACGTCCGTGCTTTTGAGTTGTGCAGCGATTGCCTTGATAACAACGGGCCGGGTTTCTGAATTGTGCCACGCGGTGAGAATACTTCTGTCATATGTACCGCTCACCAATTTAAGCGCCTCCTTTGAAGGAAGGGACAGAAGGTTGTCGTCCTCGGCAACCTTGTCGGCCGCTTCCCCGTCAAGGGCGACCTTCAAATATCCCGCTTCGATCTGCTTTTGAATCATGGGATTCTTGGCCATCACATCCCAATATTTCCGCTCAACCTTATTGACACCAGGCATGAGCCGCACGACTTTCGGGAATTTTGCGCCCGGCACGAGGCAGTTTCCCATTCCCATGACTCTGGTTGTGGTATTCTCGACGTAGATCATTTTTTAAATCCTTTTTTGTGGAGGAACGGACGGGGGCGAGTGCCCCCTTTTTAATTAGATGCCTTCGACAATATTGACGCTCATGGGATAATAAATCAACACGCCGCCGATACGCTGGTGGCATGCGACAATGAATTCCAACCCGCGTGCTTCCTCGGGGAATTGCTCAAAATCCTGCGGAATTTCGAGAGTGAGGGCATCGGGATCGCGGCGATAAGCAATCATCACATCGGCCCCGCCAGTGCCGGCAGCGTCAAGCTCATTCACCCATTCCACCGTTTTGATGTACTGGTTGTTTTTGAGGAAGTGCTGAAGAATTGTGGTGTCCGACTGAGCCGACCGAGGGGTGTCATTGATGTGGTTGAATTGCTCAAGGGGCAGCAAAAGCGTGTCGGGAATTTCCACGCCGTTGGTGCTTTCCACCACGAAATTAGCGGCCGCGTTGAGGTCGCTCAGGATCTCGTCGGGTGTCTTGAGTGCAAACGTAGTCGAAGCGCCCACGCCAACGGCTGCCGTGGTACGGGTCACGTTGGGATTCGTGAGGAACCCAACTAGGCCAGTAGCATTGTCGCCGAAATATGCGATCCGGTTTTCCAACTGCATGATGGCTCGCTTTGCAGCGCTGGCCTTCCGAGCCTGCAGGGGCTTGCCGGCCTGGCGAGCGTTGCGGATTTCTTGCACGTTGTATCCGAAACTCGATCCCAGAGACTTGATCCGGGCGGTAAACTCGCGGCCAACAATATCGGCGCGGGGGAGATCATCGGCGTAGGATGCAATGATCTTCGCCATTCCGACTTGATCATATTGCTGATACACAATGGATTCGGCACCGGGGCCGGCCTCGAAAGAAACGGGGAAAAGGCGGCGGGCCTTCAGTTCTGGATACTTGACGTCATAGGTTTTGGCCTTGATCGACTCAAGCTCCCTGGTGAAAAATGCGGTTTCTGCGGCATCAAGATGCAAATGACCAGGCATAAAAAAGCTCCCTTCTAAACAAGAAGACACCGGGACAACCCCGGTATCAGTTCATCAGTCCGGCCGTGCGAAGGGCCGCAATAATTGCATCGATCTTTCCTTCGGCCCCGTCCATTCTTCCCTCAATCAATCCCATGAGGGTTGACACGGCAGCCTGATCAGCCTTCGCCAGGAATCCGGCCTCAACCTCAACATCCGAAAATGCGGCATTGAGCGCAACGGCCACGGGGGCGGTGAGGGTGAATGCAGCGGTTGCACCGAGGGGCGCAATGGTCGTCATGGGGGCCTGAGCAAGGTTGATTTCGACCAGCGCCAGCCCGCCAGCGGAAGCGCTAGTGAGGAATTTCGACGCGCCGAGAGCAATGCAATCGGTGCTATCAACGGCGTTGCGGAATGCACCAGCGCGCTCGGCACCAGCGGCCACGGCGCGAACGAACACGGGATCGCCAGCGGCAACGGAAGTCTCGGGGCGAACCCAAACGGTGCCACGGCGAAGGACATTCACAGCGGATTGTGCGGCATATCCGGCCACACCGTTGTTGATATTGTCGGCATGAGAGAACAGGGTCACACCGATCACGCGGTCGGTTGTGGCGGCGAGCAAGCGGCACTCGTTATCCTGTGTCCCCTGAGCTACGGCCAAGCCAAAGCCAACGGTGGAATTGGAAACCAGGGCGGTGTCGTTTGTCAGTGTGAGGTTCCCCTCGGCCTCGGCAACCGTGAAATCCTGGCCGGCCACGAGGCTTTCGATGTAAAGCTCATCGGCATCCTTGACGGACGCGCGGCAATAAAGGCGAGCAACCGAAGCATTGACAGCGGCAATGAGGCCGTTTCGCTTTGTGGTCACGGTGCCCACGGCACCTTCATTATAGGCAACCGTTGTCACCACGCCGGCAGGGCTGGTAAGGGTGAGGGTCAATTCCTCGTCGGCGGCGGCGTCAACCGAAATGGTATAGCGCTTTTTGACGCTGGTGCCGTTGACGTGCGAGCGCACATATGGTTTGTCCAGATCACCGAGCGAACCCTCGGCCGCAATTCCCTGAGTCAGGCTGTATCCGGTCTGCATAAAAATCCCCTTCTAAAAATCACCAGGGTCATCCGGGTGAGGTGTTACTTGGTTGCTTTGTAGGCGTTTCTGTCGGCTTCCATTGATCGCTTGCGGGCGTCGGCTGCAGTCGGGGCGGCCCCGTCTGTTTTCACGGCTGCCACGGTGGTTGCCAATGCATCATTGCGCGCGGCGGGGGCCACGGAAACGATGCCTTCAAACAGTCCGTCGATATAAGCGTCCGTGCGATCCTTTGCGTCAAAGTCATTCATCTTGGCCTTGATTGTCTCGACCTTGATTTCGCGCTCGGTCAAGCCGTCGAGTTTCACCTTTGCGGTGTCAACAAACTTCTCGGCTTTTTTGCAAAGGTCGGCGCGGGCGATCACGAGTGAATGGATTTTTGCCGAGTCCATTTTGTTCGCTTCGGCTTCGGCTTTAACGCCTTCAATATCCTTCTTGCAAGCGTCCATTTCGATATCTTTTGACGCGAGCATGCCCTTGAGGTTGTCAATTTCAGCTTGAAGCTCGGCCATTTTCGAACCTGAAGCCGTGCCCATTTCCTCGTCCTTTTTGAATTTTGCAGTGAGCGCCAAAGCAACCGGCTCGCTCACCTCCAATTCAATCCCATCAACACGGATCTTTGTCATGCAAAACACCCCTTCCTGATTTTGCTCGGTCTGCACGGCAGCGCCGGCATCCAAACGGATTCTAACGGCCGGGCCAGCGCGGCCCCTCGAAACAACTGCAAGGTGATTGTATCGAATGTTTTTTTGTATTGCATCATACCGCTCGCCGTTCCATTCGCCCGGCGACTCATCAAGATCGCAGGAATACCCACACGAGGTTTCAACCTTTTCGCGGTTTTCTATCGCTTTAATCAAATCGGCATCGGTGATTGTCACCGAGGTTTTCACGAAATTGTTCTCGCCTTCGACGCTTTCACCTGTGAACCCTCGGGCAAACTCCCGAGCATTGGAAGCGTCCACCGCAACGGGCGGGTGTTCGTCGGTCACGGGAACGCCCGCGAGCGTTGCCAGGCTTTCGGGGGAGAACACTTCCTCGGGAGGGCGAAGCTCCCGGCGCGTGCTGCCGTCATCATTTTTGTAAATAAAAATACCCGATCGCGTTGCGAAACAGGGTGCCCGAAGAAACCCTTGCAGGGTCTTTTCTGGCCTCGCCATTTCGCCGTTGTCAAAACGTATTCTTCGCATGATTGTCACCCTAGACTAATTCTAGGGCAACCCTATCACGAATTCAATAAGCCCAATAGTGTCGGGTTTTCTGTCACTCCCTCGTCGAAAACGGCAACGGATGTACAGCGACAGTTTTTCGTGATAAAGTCCTGGGCAATGAACCATCCTTTTTTCGTTTCGAGGTTGTAAACATGGCCGGAAAATTCACGGAAACTAACCTCAGATATGCGGCAAAGCTCATATCCGAAGGGCTTACTCTGAAGGAAGTCGCCGAGAAGTTGGGAGTCTGTTACAGCAATCTGAGCGAGAAACTGAGAGAATTCGGGATCAATCCTGGGATCAATAAATTCCGAAGGGATTGCTCCCCCCTCAAACTCGACCAGGCCAAGATCGTTTCGATGTATCAGGCTGGCGTCAGCGAATTGGCGATCAGTATCGAGGTAGGGGTTTCTAGGACTCCGATTAGAAGAATTTTGCGGCGTAATGGAGTCACTATTAGGGACATAAGCGAGGCGGGTTTTATCAGGATGGCTCGGCTTTCCAAGGAAGAAAGAATGAGCTTGACTGATAAGGCACACAAGGCGAGCAAAGGGAAAAAGAAGAGCAATGAGACCGTTGAAAAGATTGCTGCGAGCCGCTCCCGGAGAGTCGGGTTCGGAGAATCCGAATTGATGGCGGCCCTGGCTTTGAAGGGAATTCATTCCTCCCACCAGGTTGCGTTGGGCCGATACAACATCGATCTCGTTTTCGGTTCCATCGCCGTGGAAGTCTCTAAGCGTGCCGCTAGCCGTTTGACCAATCCCAAATTTTTCAAGAAGTCTGAATTTGTGGTCAATCGTGGTTTTGCATTTGTAAATATTGACTTCCAACGGGACGAGTGTTTTTTGGGAAATCTTGAAGAGATAGTCTCCTTCCTTGAGATCCTTTGCGGCAATCCATCCTCGGTTGGTGAGAAATGGGTGATTAGGTGTGCATCTGACCGATTCACCAGAATCCGTGACGATAAAGGCCAATTTTCCGTCATACCAACGGCGGAAACCTTTCATTGCATCAAAACAAAGGTCAACTGAAGTGTCAGCCGGAAAACATTGGTAGTCATCCCCCGGATGCCCCGTATCGGCGGGTGGATCGTTCCATGAGTAGATCTTGCCGTTTTTTGAGCGGTGTGATTCTCGGACGCGATCATCCCCAACGGTCACCCAACGGTATTTTGTGATCCCGAGTGCAGTTTGCCGCGTTTGGTTCAACTGTCCGTTGTATTTTGAGATCTGATCCCGAGCTATGAGGCGAGCCCTTGCGTCGGCATTTGTCACCCGGCGCTTCAGAATGCCCCGCTCATATTGGCGCTTGAATTCCTCAGAGAATTCCGCGCTAATTTGCTTCGCGTATTCCTTGTTGTAAACGCCTTCTTGAATATATTTATAGGTGTCTTGCTGGATCTTTCCAAAGAATTCCGAACCAATTGAGCGAATGAGGTTAGTGTTCTCGTCAATAAACTGGCGCATGACTGCCGGCAAATAAGGCTCGGCGACAAGCGGGTTGATCCCGAGGACGCGCTGCAGGGATTTTGCGAGATCGGTTTTGTTCCAATTCTCGCCCCTGATCGCATATTTTCTTGCAAGGGCTTCGATTTCATCGGGCGTCAATTCCGTGGCGTAGGCAATCCTCATCCCATTCATAAGCACATCAAGCTCACGAGTGTATGAGTCAAGCCGCCGGGCGTCCGCCGAGTCAACCGTGGGCAGATCCTCCCGCGCTCCCCTGAGAAGGGAAGGGAGGGCGGGCACGAGAATGCGCTCGGTGATTCTGCCGAGGCGGGCCACAACCTCGGCTCGCAGATCTTTATAGTATTGGCGTTCCAATTCCACCGGGATTTTCACGGCCGGGGGAGGCGGGAGGCGAAGCTGTTTTTGTCTCGGCCCCAGCGCCCGTGCTTTTGCCATAAGGGCGGCCTCAACTGCTTTCATCCGTCGATCTCCCTGAGCTTGCGTTGCGCCCATTCAATGCCTTCATTGCCGCCCCAACCCAACCAGGCAATGGTGCCAGCCGTGGGGCCGCTATCGGGCTCGGATTCGCCCGGCCGGTAGTTTTGCCGGTGCCGTTCGAATGCCGACATCCGGGCGATGGTTTCACGCGAAAGGGCGGCAGCATTGGAAAGGTCACGCGCGCGGGCCACACCAACGGCACTCATGCCCCGGCCATACTTGCGCCGGTATTCGAGGGCCTGGCGGGCATTCTCCTGAGCCGATTTGGGCGGCACCGTATCGACGCCAGCGGGGGCCGCGTCGGCCATATCCATGCCATCGTCGTCGATCTCAACCGGGGCATCCTTGGGAATTCCTATCACGGTCGAAACTCCGGGCCTCAGTTCGATTGTGCGAAATGATCCCGCCTCAAATTCCTCGGGGGGCCGCTGGCGAAATCGGTATGCCCCCTCGGTTTCATCAATTCCGGAATTTGCGAAATTGTGGGCCGAGATCCAGGCCGCCGCTTTGGAGGGATCAGCGAATTCTGCCTTGCTCAGAATGACGCTCTGAACGGTTGTGCTGGCGTCCGTGCGCGCGGGGGGAGGCGGGGGAGGGAGATCGACGGGGGGCGGGGGCATCGCGGCCCGCGCCTCGGTGTCGATCTGAATTTCAGAATCCGGGGAAGTGAAGCGAGCCTTCGCAACCTCATCGGGATCGACAACGCCACTCTGCAAATACAAGTAATCGGCCTCGGCGTTTGTCTTATAGATCGTTGCTTTCTCGGCATCATCCATTTGCCACAACGGATTATAGACAAGATCAATGGTTTTTATATCCGCCTTCGGCCCGTCTTTTGCGGCAAGGATATACTCTATCAATCGCATTTGTTTAGGCTTCAGATATGTGATCTGCTCCTGAGAAATGGAGTTATAAAAATCCGTTTCCTCGCTTCGGCCCGTAGTCTGTCCCTCAGATCCCTCGCCGAGCAACACGGTGTGGGGCATATTGGAAGCGGCAACCAGCCGGTTGGAAATCGCCTTGAGCATTTCGGGAATGCCGCCAAGGTTCGCAGCGTTTTGTTCGAAACTTTCGCCTTCCTGTATCACTATTGCGCGCACGATGGATCGCGTCATATCCAACAATTGCATGCGCTGTTGAACGAGTCCGTCCTCGCCGCTCGCGAGCAAATCGGTGAGGTTTTGCATTTTGAAAACACGCTGCAGAAAATCATGCATGATGTGGCCGGCGCTATCAAAAGCCCCATTAAAATTCTGCAGCGCCGAATACGGGGCGGAAAGGACGCTATCACCCCAATAGTTATTTGTGATGAATGCTCGGGAAGGGATCTCAATTCCCTCGAAACGGATCACGCGGTCGGCATGCACTTCCTGGTTGGCTTGCGCCGAGTCGGCATTGATTGACTGAATTTGATACAGCGATGGCAAGCCGAAACCGGGCTTTGTCAGATCGCTTTGGATTGTTCGCCATTGCAACTGCCAACGATCCAGCACGGCCATCCAATCGACCGACTTGATGTTTTTCCAGTCAACGGGCTCATAGGATTGGCGTCCGTCATTGACTCCCAGAACAATGCCAACGCCGCCATGTAGGCGCGCCCATTTGATACCCTGGCGGAATAGCTCGTCGGCGTTGAGGCGGCCGATGTACTCTTTGATTCGGTCTTGGATTTCCGGGGTTTTCGCCTTGATTTCATATCCCGCCCGAAACATTTCCTTCGGCACGCGGTCAACCATTTTTTGCGCTATATCGTCAGCGCGGTAAAGATCTTCCAGTGTTTGTTGGGTGAAAGTCTCGGGAATGGCGGCCGCCGCCTTCCGCTTGTCCCTGTCGGATGCCCCGAGGCCGGTGAGCACATTGATCCAGCCGTCGCGGCGGATCTCCCTAGTTATTTCGATTTTCTTTTTCATCGGTCAATACCTCAACATATCCATGAGTTTTTTTCTGGGATCGCCTCCAAGATACAGTATCGCTTGTGACATTGCATCCACATCGTCATCGTGCGCGGCATTCGGAAAATTGGCGCATGATTCAACAAATTCCAAAACCCACGGGGCCTTCTCGGGTTTCGGTAGCCACAGGTTTCCCGCCTCGTGCAGGGGGCTCATAGCGTGCACCCGTGCGACTTTGCCGCCCTTCGGCTCCACCAGTATCAGGCCGCTGATCTCATCCTTGAGCACGTCCACAACGGCCGTGCCGTTGGCCTTATCCTCAACCAGTTTTGCCCTCGCTCCCGGCCATTTTTGAGTCATAGTCCGAACGGCCTTCAGGCTTTTCGAGAATGTGATTTGTTCCATGAAATAATCTAGCAGGTAGCAGTTGGCCCCAACCGTGCCCCACACCTGCCCGGCAACGTAGTCCGAGGTTTCCTTGCCTTTGAACGTCATATCCCAAGACTGAATTATTGAATCAAATTTTGTGGGCATTGAGTCATAATAATTCCAACACGCGCGTTTGAGAATGCCGCCAGTTTCGCTACTCGGGCGTTGCTGAAAGAGCGCATTCCACGCCCGAAGGCCAATGCTTGCCTTGATGGCGTTCATTCTCTGGGGGCTGTATTTGTTAGGCCAAAGGGATTCCCCAGGCTGGCGCGGATCGTTTGGGTGTTTTCCTTCCTCGCAGAAGGCAGGGAGTTTTAGGATGTGCCACTGATCGGCCTCGGGATCTTTTTTTGCTTGTTCCAGAAGGCGGCCCGCAATATCATCCTCATTCCAACGTGTGAGCATGACGCAAACTTTGCCTTCTTTTTCTAGGCGAGTATAGGCCGTGGTACAATACCAGTCCCACACCTTTTTTCTCATCGTAGGCGAGTCGGCTTCTTCCTGATTTTTTATGAGATCGTCAAGGATCAAATAATTTCCGCCAGTGCCCGTGATTCCGCCCCCAACGCCAGCGCTTCGATACGCTCCCCGTTTTCCCACGATCTCGAAAAGATCGCTTGTCCTCACCCAACGCTGATCTCCTTTTTGATCGCCTGCGAGGCGGACGGACGGAAACAACTGCCGATATTCATCGGAGTCAATAATTCTCTGAACGTCCCGATTCATCATGCTGGCAAGGTCGGCTGAATATGAGCACGCAATGATCTTGTTGTCCGGGTTGTGCCCGAGAATAAATGCCGGCAATCGCCTTGAAACAAGCTCGGATTTTCCCATTCGAGGGGGAGCGAAAATCATAAGGCGCGGGATTTCGTTAGTGTGGACAAAGCGATCTAGGGTGTCGCATATCAGCCTGTGGTGCCAATTCACCTCATACTGCGGGAAGGTGTGTGTCGTGAATTCGAGAAGGGAAGACCGCGCGATCTTCAGCTCTTTGAGCCTTAGCTTTTCTAGTTTCTCGTCATTGCTCAATTCCATCTATTCTAGCGCTTTCAGTTTTCGCTCTTTTTCTTCAAGGTAGCGTAGGCGTTCCTCAGATTTATCATCCCACACAACGGTCTTGGCAATTTCAATCGGCCCTCCGTCATGGCCATAATGTGTGACTTCCTGTTTATCACGATAGCCGAAACGGTTTTTCATGGTGATAGACCACACCTGCCCATGGAAGGTAGCAGGCCCCGCGTTGAGCCCCTGCTTGCCCTCATGTTCCCACCAATAGTGGCTAAGTTGTTCGCCTACTTGTTTGGCGTCAGCGAATTCTGGGTGTGCTTTGCACCACTCATACAACGTGTTTGCAGTGACCATAATTTGAGCGCCGAAAGTCTGGAATGAATATCCGCGCCCCATATGAATCATAAGATCCTTGCAATATTGTTCCTTGTACAAGGTCGGGGCACCGCGCCTTTTTGCCCATGTATTGATCTTGATTTCAAGTTCATCTTTCACTTGCTTTGCGCGCTTAGGATCTGCCTTTTCTACCTTCTTAACGTGCTCATTTGGCACATGCCGGGGGCGTTGCTTTTTGTCTTTGGCCCCTGCCGGTCGCCCCATTTTTTTCATCTTGAGCATTACCATGGATCACCCCCCTTTTAATTGTGCGCCGAATTGTGGCACGGTGCAATCGCCGGGCTTTGACGGTTCGGCAACCAGCGGGCAACCGTCGCCGCGCCTCCAATCCGAGGCGAACGTGCCGATAGGATCGGGGCGCGTGGGGCTCGGGATTCGGGATGTGAAGGCGAACGCACATCCGGCCGGGGAACGGTGACACCCGAGGCAATACCGCACGTCCTGCAGGTCAACCACACTGGCCCCGTCCCGATGAATCACCGCTTCCCCCATTTCCGGATCTCGCGTTCGCAGTCGGCCGCGAAGACATCATGCCCCATTTCGGGCACCTCGGCCGTCATGCCAGCGCCATGGGCAACCAACTGCCTGAGCCGTTCATTTTCCACCACCAGATCTCGAATTCGTTTTGCCACGGCCTCGGTGTTCCTCCCCGTGGGCAGCGTGGCAAGCCAATTGGGTTCGTCCCTGAATTCCCATGGGTGTGCCATTTCGGTTGCCGATCCGTCTTGGTTTATGATGACGTTCATTTTCCACCTCCCAACGCCTGAACGGCGATACACCACGCGCATTCCCGGCATTCGATTGCGGGGCCGCTACTACGGCAGGAATCCCGCCGTACAATATCATCAAGCGCGGTTTTCAATTTTTCGTTTTCTTTTGTGAGTTTTTCGATTTCATTTCCCATGCATTCGAACGCTAGATCGCGCACTCTTCGCTTGATTGTTTCTTGATCTGCCCTCGGTGCATTCACCCCTCACCCCTTTTCACCCTGATTTTTTTCTTATAGTCGGGCTCATCGAAATAGATCACGCCGGCATTGAGTGCATTGAATCGGTCAATGGCGGCCTGCAATTCATCTTTTCCCTTGAGCCTCCCAAACATCAAATCAACGTCCTCCGGATCGTCGAGACATGCATTGTCCTGGAACCGTTCGGCCTTGGCTTCCCAATCAATTTCGAGTTTCCAGTGTGTGCGTTTGGAGGCGAAAACGAACGGCTCGGGATCGGGTTCACCTTCGGTGTATTCGGCATAATATTCCGCGTCCTGAAACCATGTTTCCGCCACGTCAAAAACAGGGTTTCCCTTGTCTTCGATTTCCTCGGCTTTGTCGAAATGGCTCACCCCTCACCTCCCAATCCCAATTCCGCGATCCTTCGCTTGGCAAACGTGCCCGAGGGGGGCGGCAAAACCGCGAGCGACCGCAGGCAATCGGGGCATGTGGCCCGTGAGATATGGCTTGACAATTCCGAGGGCGGAAACAGCTTCCGCCTTTTCCCGTGCGGTAGCGGGGCGGAAAACGCCTCACGCCCACAACCCGTGTGGGCCGTCATTTCTTTAAGATAGTGTCGCAGTTTCATATCATCCTTTCATTCCTGAGAGTCTTTCGAACGCTTCCCGTGCCGCTTGGGGCACAACTGAATTGCCCAGGCATTTGATTCTGTCCACCCGGTAGGGAATCCCATCATCCACTCCACAAATTGCGGCCGAAGGCTCCCCCCAATCGCTTCTGAAAGTGGACGAGCGTTTCTTGCCATTGTTTCCTCGCTGGCCTTTCCTGACCTCCAATCGCGAGCGGTTGGTGTCGGCCAAAGATTCCGCTTTGCCATCGTTTCCAATGACGGCCGAACCTTCCCGACTCGCCCGTGAGATCCGCCCTTGTTGGACCCGTAGTTCTGAGCGTAGGGAGTGGGCAAGCAGCCACCACCTTTCTCTAAGGTGCGGCGCTCCCACGTCGAAAGCGGATAACACTCCCCACCGAGCGTCATACCCCAGCGCGGTAAGCGTTTCGATAACCTCGACGCCTCCTCGCGTGCAGATGGCGGGCACATTTTCGAGGAAAATAAACCGTGGCCGATACTCAGCGGCAAGCCTTGCGATCTCGAAAAATAGCCCGCTTCGCTCGCCTTCCAAACCCTTTCCATGGCCCGCAACGCTGAGATCTTGGCAGGGAAACCCGCCTGAAATAATGTCAATTTCAGTGTCGAAAACGGCGCGGTTGAGCGTTCTAACGTCGTCCCAAATTGGGGCACTATCCAAGTCACCGCTTGCCATCCTTTCCAACAAAACCGCTTGCGCGTATGGCTCACACTCACAATAAGCAACGGTTTGAACCCATGGCCGAAGCGCCAGGGCAATGCCCCCGATGCCAGAAAATAGATCAAGCCCACGCATTTAAGCACATCAAAATTTCATCCCTATCGTAGGTATCAAGCCGGTGCCCGGTTTTCCCCATGGCGAAACCAACGGGCTTTAATTTCCAGGATTTTTTAACGCGGTGCCATATCGTCGTCAAATGCACATCGGCGGCGGCGGCCAGCATTTGCATGGTGATTTCATCGTCGGGCATGGCTTGCAACGCTTCAATCAACCGCGCCCGTATAGCATCGCTTGCCTCGCGGCGGGGAGGGGCCGAGGCCAGGAATTTGCAAAATTGATCGTTGTTCATTTCCTCGCCTTTTTTTGCTTCGGCAAAAACGAGATCGGGCATGGAATGGACGGGGGGAATTTCTCCCAGATCACCCACGCGCATGTGACCATATCGCTTTTCCCGTCGCCCGTGAAACTGTACCGGGGGAGCACAATGATCCGCGTGGGCGGATGTGCCCTGAGCCAATCCTGCCGCGCAAAAGTCGGTTCAAGAAACGAAAGCCGCACGAGGAAAGCCACGCCTGAGCGGGCGTGCAGGTATGCATTTTCCAGAATAGACATCGCCTTGCTGAAGGGAGGGTTTGTTATCACAAAATCAATTGGGCACCGCTCCCCGAGCAAAAACCACGCGCCAGGATCGGTAGCATCCAAAACGGTGTGTTCGAGAGTCGGATCAATATCGCTGCAAGTATACCTCGCCCCTGGCGGAAGACGGTCGCAGATCGAGCCGTCGCCCGCGCACGGTTCCACGATATGCAAGCCGATCCAATTGTACGATAGCTCGGAAAATAACGCGGTGACAAAGCGCTCCGGTGTGAAATACTGTTCAAGGGTTTTGTTTCGCGTGGCCATTCGGCACCTCATCGATCCGTATGATTCGCATTTCCTTCGGGGCTTCGATGGCGAGGCGGGCTTGCCGTCCGCTTTCGATTTTGGATATTTTGATATTGATCTTCTGATCGCCAATATAGATCTCGAAAGCCTGCCCCTCTTTACGAGTGATCACGAGTGCCATCATTGCCCCCTTTTGCGCCAGTAAATCGGATGCATCCGCAGGATTTCCGATGGCCCTTTTGCAGCATATACGCGGAAAATACACCGCTACCTCCGCAATCACATTCGCAAAACCACGCGGCCGACTTGCAAACTCCCACCAAAACTGATCCGCGATATTCGACGGCAACTAGTCGGCCATACCGCTTGCCCGTGCGGTCTTTCGGCTTCATTTTGCCCTCGCAAGTTTTTGTTGCGTGAGGGAAAGGATGGCGTCGGTTGAGTATTGGTTAGTGCCAAGCGCGTCCTTTTGTGCCGCTCTTATTCGCATTCGTGCGATATATGCCCACACGGCTTGCCCGTCTAACCCGAGTTTTTTTGTCATTTCGCGGGCGGTCATGAGCCGACCTGGCGGGAGTGTGGCGAATATTTCCGGCAGATCCCGCCGCTCATCGGCCCGGATCTTGCGTTTCCGGTTGACGATCTCCGGGCGAAATTCCGGCACGCCGGGGTTTCCTGGCGCGGGGATTTCCTCGGGCTCGGGCGGAAGGTCGGGGGCGCGCCAAACGCGGGGCGGGGGGATTTCCTCGGGTTCCTCGGGCTTATATTCCTCGGCCTCGGGGGGCGGCGGTTCCACGGCTTCCCCCTCGGCTTCGGTTTCTGCCTCGGGCTCGCATTCCTGAGAGGGTGTGTCCTCTCGGTCTGCTAACCAGAGGCAAAATTCTGCTATAGCTCGCAATCCCTCGGCTGAAAATTTCATTTCCCTATCCTCCCGCCCGCTCGCGCTTTGGCACATTCCGCCGCTTCCAGGCCTCGCCCGAACAGGGTTTCGGCCCTAGTGCTTCCCAAATCAAGCCATGCCTGCAGTCGGGCGATTTCCGCCCGTAGCGCGGCCGTGTGTGCGATGTGCTCCCCATGCGCCTTGACCGCCTGCCCCCTCGTGAAAAACCGGGGCGTGGAATAGCCGCACGCGGGGCATTTGAGCGCCCACCAGTGTTTTGCCCCAACGGGTTCGACGTTCGCACCGCAACAACACGGACCGATGTTTTCCGGGGCCGCTTCGCTCACGTTCGCCCCCTGGCAATTGTGGTGGGCGCGTGGTGATTTTCCTCGGGCGTGCATATTTCATAAAAATCGAATTCGATGTACGGGCACGCGGTATAGTGTCGCGCAAAATCGCACGACACAACCTGAGCCCGTGAGCGCCACAGGATGCCCGTGGCGGCATCGAGGGCGCGAGTCACGAGAGCAAGCGCGTCGGGTTGTCCGACCGGGAAGCGGCGGTCGTGGTACGCGGCCGCTTGTGCGCGGGAAATACCGATCCGAATTGCACACGAGATCGGCCCCGAGCATGGAGGCGTGGGCGCTTGCGATGATAGGGCGGTGCGAAGATCCCCCGCGTCGGGGTTGCCGTCGATCTTTATGATGTGGCTTTGCATCGGTGTCATTCCTCGGTTTTGTTGATCATTCCTTGACCAAGCGGTCATTGTCAAGCGGCCGCGCCGAATATGCACAACCCGCCCACGTTCGATCTTTCCGCCCGCCCCGTTTGACACCGGGCTTTGACACCGCTACCGTGACCCTGGAAGTGCGTCCCAACAACCCTTGAATGGAGGATCATATGTTAGTGATCCCGGATTATCACCCACCCAACCCGCTTGACCGCTTGCTCTTTGGCGTGGTCGAAGATCTACCCGATCCAGACTACCGCGCCTTGCGTCGGCTTTCAAAGTCCGACTGCGACAAAATAAACGAGGCCCCGGCCAAATATCGCTGGCTGAAAGATCACCCCGAGGATCGGGAGGAAACAAGCGCCCTCACCTTCGGCCGGGCAATCCATTCCGCGATTCTCACGCCCGAGGAATTCAAGGTTGATTTTTGCGTGGCCCCCACGTTCGAAGGCAAGGGGAGCAAGGCCAAGAAAAAAGAATGGGAGGAAAATAAAGGAAACGCAACGCCATTGAACCGTGAGGACTATGAGCAAATTGAGCGCATGCGGGAGGCCCTTTGGAGACACCCGCTTGCCCGGCAGTTGTTTTGGGAATGGCCGGGGCACGCGGAATTGACCGCCCTGTGGACAAGCCAGATCGATCCCAAAACCCCGCCCGTGCTTTGTAAAGGGCGCATGGATCGCCTCGTTTTCCCTCCCAATGGGGGGCGGATCATAGTCGATCTGAAAACCGCGCTTTCGGCCGACCCGTTAGATTTTCCGAAAAAGAGCTACTATCAATACCGCTACCATGTGCAGGCCGCGAGCTATTCCGATGGCCTCGCCGATGCCAGCGCGGAGAAAACCGATGCATTCATATTCATCGCGGTTGAGAAAGAGCCGCCCTACCTCGTGGCGGCATACGTTGCCGATCCCGAGTTTCTGAACGTAGGCCGTGCTCACTACCTTAAAAACGTGCAAACTTATGCCGAGTGTACACTGTCCGGGGAATGGCCCGGATACCCGACCGAATTGCTTCCGCTCACCAACCCACGAAAGGGATTTTAAATGAACGCCACCACAATCCAGGAAACCAAAAAGTCCCCCACGATCACCACGCCTACAACCACGCTGGCCCCTGCAGCGAACGGATCACAGGCCGTGGCGAAGTCGCCAGAGCAAAACTTGCGATCTCTTTTTGAGTCACAAAAAGAGAAATTTTCTCAAATCATGCCAAAGCATCTTGACCCCGAGCGCATGATCAGGATCGCTTTGATTGCCGTTTCCCGCACGCCCAAACTGTTAGAATGCTCGCCCGTGTCATTGCTTCGCGCCTCGCTTGAATCGGCGGCCGTGGGCTTGGAACCCAATACCCCGCTGCAGCACGCTTGGCTGATACCGTATTTCAATCGCAGATTGAACAACGGCAAGGGCGGCTATGAAGTGCAATTTCAGATCGGCTATCGGGGGCTCGTGGATCTTTCCCGCCGCTCTGGCGAGATCAAAAGCCTTGCCGCCCACTGCGTATATACAAATGATCTATTTGAATGCGAACTAGGGCTTGACACGCGCTTGCGACACGTCCCCAATTTCGACGCGGAAAGCCGTGGGGAATTGCGACTTGTTTACGCCGTGGCGCATTTGAAAGACGGCGGCACACAGTTGGAAGTTATGAGCCGAAGCCAAGTTGACGCTATTAAATCCCGCTCCCAATCGGCCGGAAAACCCGACTCCCCCTGGACAACTAGTTATGACGAAATGGCCAGGAAAACCGTTGTCAAAAGGCTTTGCAAAATGCTCCCCGTGAGCACAGAAATGGCCCGAGCAATCGAGTCCGACCATGAGGACGGCGACACAATCGACGTTGAAAGCCACGCGGCCCACGTCAATATCGCCAACCAACTGAGCCAATCGGCAGGCCAGGGAGGCGGGGATCTGCCGCCCTTGCTCACCCTGGAAGCCGAGGCGGGGGATTTCCCAACCGAGGGATCTGAGGAAGGGGGCGCGGAATGAATTGCCCGCATTGCTATTTCGAAATGGAAATTCAACAAGTCCTTGACTCGCACGCCCGGCCCACGGGTGAGGTGCAACGCGCCTGCCCGATGTGCGGGCACACCTCGGAAATATGCGAAGATGAATAGCGACAATAAACACCCCGGCCCGAGGGCCGACCCGGAAACGAGGGCGCGAGCAATCGCGGCCCTCGGGGTTTTGATTGCGCGTCACAAAACCAAGTCCGCCCTGGCGCTGGCGCTCGGGGTTGACCGATCCAGCGTGCGGCAATGGTTCAACGGGCGGGCTTTCCCGAGTGCGAAAATGGCGAGCGTTATTTTAAGCGAGGCGGTGAGGAATGGGAAACGTGAGAAAAAAACCTAGCAAGGTATCGGATCTTGAATTGCGAAAATTCTACCTTGTGTCTTTCGGCTATCAGAAACTTAGATCGGAATACATGGGATCGGTGCGGTGCCCTGTGGCGGGCGATATGGCGGTTTTTGTGGCGCAAGATCACAATGGCCGAGCATACCTGCCGATCCTTTTCCGTGAGTTCGAGATCGCCGAAGCTGTGGAGAATCTGCCATGAGCGAAGTGAAACGCGGCCGGGGGCGGCCCCGGAAAAGCGAGGCCGAGAAATTGGCGGCGGCCGAGGCGAAGGCCAGGGCAAAAGCGGAAGCGGCGGCCCTGGAAACCCCGGCAATGGCGAGTCCCAGGCCGGGCCGGGATCTGGTTGATTGCCCGTTTTGCGGCAGCGAAAAATGCGAAATCCGGGAGCGGGGGCGGCAACAATTTGTTCCCCGGTGCTTCGCGTGCGATGCCCGCCTGGGGCTTTTCTCGTCGGCGGCCCTGGCGCGGCAAGCCTGGAATACCCGAGTCGGGGGAATGGTGCCGGTGCCCGTGGTGGAAGCGGCCCCCGAAGCCGTGCCCGCGCGCCTGGAAGCGGAAAACAATACCCGGGAAGCGGTCGCAGTCGGTGAGCGCCCTATAGAAACAGACGCGCCCGCGAGCGTGCCCGAGGCGGCAGCGTCCTGCCCCCTGGTTGAGGCCCTGGCCACTATGGTTGTCCTAAGCGATCTGTTTTCAGATCCTCCCCCCGAGCCGATCCCCGCCCCACGATCTATAGATCTGAACAACCGCAACGCCGTAGTCGAACGCGCCCCCGGCGTCTTCGAGGTATTGACGCCCGGAAGTGCAGATCTCACGCTTTCCATTTTCGATCCTGGGTTTTGAAACCGGGGATCTATTTTCTTGCTGGTCGGCTTGACTTACGCTGTTTGGCCGCTTAACCTACCCTCACATTTTCAGTGAGGATCACAATGGACAAAAAAGCATTTCAGGCATTGAAGCGTGAGTTTTGTGCGAAAACTCACGCTGAATTGGCAGCTAAGATCGATGTGCATCTTGAAACAGTCAAAGGATGGTCAATGGGGAAATACAGCCCGAGCCGTATTTCTTTATTGAGAATTGAAGCCGCGCGCGCAAAACTTGCTGCCGAGGGAAAGTGAGGCCCCCCAATGGCATACGCGCAAGTGAATACCGAAATTTTTGGGAATCTGAAAACACGGAAAGCGGCCCGAGATCTGGGGCTCGCTGGGGTGCATTTCGTAGGACACCTCGCCTCGCTGTGGGCGTGGGCATGGACGAACGCACCAGACGGAGTGCTAGCCGAAGCCGAGGCACTCGACATTGCGGACGCCGCCCGTTGGGAAGGCGAGCCCGAGAAATTTCTCGCGGTACTAATTTCGCGGGGCTGGATCGTGCTGAACGAGGCCGGGCAAATGGTGATTCATGACTGGTTTGAACACACCGGGAAGTGTCTCGCCACTCACGAAAGAACTCTGAAAAGAAAAGAGAAATTCAGAAAAAAGAAAAACAAGGACGTCTCGGGGGACGTCTCGGGGGACGCCTCGGGGGACGTCTCGGGGGACGTCTCGGGGGACGCCTCGGGGGACGTCTCTGGGGACGCCTCGGGGGACGTCTCTGGGGACGTCTCTGGGGACGTCTCGGGGGACGTCTCGGGGGACGCCCGAAAACCGTCCATATTAATATCAGATCAAATGTATAAGAATAATTCAAATACATTTCCCGATCCGCACTCGCACTCGGCCGCGCCTTCGGCGGCGGATCTCCCCGGCGCATTCGCACCGGGGGAAAATGGGGGAAAGAGCCCCGAGGTTGAATCAAACGGGGAGGGAGGCGACACCGGCACCAAACGACCTTCCAAAAATCGCCAGCGGGCGGAAAAGAGCCAAAAGCAACCACCGCCACAAAAGGAAGCATCGAAAAAAGAAGCGCCCACAAATGAGCCATGGAACGCCTATGCTAAGGCATGGGAGCATACCTATGGGAAACCTCCCACACGCGGGAAAATGAACAACGTCTATATCAAACAGCTTTTGGATGTCGCGGATCGCGAATATGTGATCGAGTTTCTAGCGTGGTATCCGACTTCCAGGCGAGCATTTGAGGTGCGAACCGTGCACGGACTGAATACCATTTTGAGCAATTTTGACGCGCTTCGCGCATATTTTGAATCGGGAATTAACCCAGATGATATGGCAGATCGCGTTACGAAAAGTCGCCGCGAGGGTAACGCCTTGAGGAAAAAGATCCGCGAAAGCGGTTGCACACGAGTACCATTTTGAAAGGCATAACCCATGCAACAAATACCCGATCCGGCCCACACCGAATGTTTCTCATGTGCTCATCACCGCAAGCGCGAGGGCGAAATTTATTGCCATAGAAACGCGCCGGTAACGGCCAGCGATGGCACGGCGCAATGGCCCCGCGTGACCGAGGCCGCCGAAATCGGCTGCAGCGAATATGTGGAATATGCGGCGAGCCCGTATGCTACCGGGCAATATCTCGACAATGGAAGCGCTTTCGAACGCGGGGCTCGACGGGCGCTTGAATCCGATGATTGCGAGCAATTGAACAAAACATTTTATTGATTTTTCAACGCGGCACGGTGCCGCAATATTGGAGTGCGACAAATGAAACGAGAAGACATTGACACCGCCAACAAACTTTTGGAAGCCGTGAGAGACGCCAGCGAATTGAAAAGGCAAGTGCAGATCTTGTCAGATGTTGATCATGAGCGCCTATCATTTGTGATCTGCGATTCGGGGAATTCTAGGAATTCGATCAGAATTGAGGCAAACGAAAACAAGGAATTGTTTGGGATTGTTTTCCTCGAAATATTCCAACACGCGAACAGACAACTAGCAGATAGTGAGAGAAAACTAGCCGAATTCATGCCGAGCTAACAACCAATACAATGGAGTGCGCCATGTACAATTATAGAAAAAAGAGTGTCTTGGGGCCGCAAACAATGAACGGGCAAAGCCGTTTTGTATCCGAACACGAGGCGCGGGAAGCGATGGCGGTGCTGCGAAAAATGCTAGGCGAGACAACGCAACGCAAACTGGCCGAGCAAATCGGCGTTTCAAAAACGGCGCTATGCCTGTGGATCAATTGCGGCCACTCCCCGAG
>Ga0209262_10000137_pt1 | contig 42742 bp, 43 predicted proteins | sample Lowcelwee11metaG_FD_187171 | JGI IMG/M metagenome (GOLD analysis project Ga0209262, IMG submission 187171) | Freshwater pond sediment microbial communities from the University of Edinburgh, under environmental carbon perturbations - Low... | ecosystem: Environmental > Aquatic > Freshwater >... | reverse complement strand
GCCAACAACAGCAACAAGATCGCGGCGGTGGACCTGAAGGAAGGCAAGCTCACCAAGCTGATCGACGTGGGCAAGATTCCCCACCCCGGCCGCGGCGCGAATTTCAACCATCCGAAGTTTGGCCCCGTGTGGTCCACCGGCCACCTGGGCGACGACAGCATTTCGCTGATCGGCACCGATCCCGTGAAGCACCCCAAGGAAGCCTGGAAAGTGGTGCAGACCCTCACCGGCCAGGGCGGCGGCGCGCTGTTCATCAAGAGCCACCCGAAGAGCACGCACCTGTATTCGGACTCGCCGCTGAACCCCGATCCGAAGATCTCGCAATCCGTCGCGGTGTACGACATCAACAACCTCGAAAAGGGTTATGTCGTGCTGCCGATCGCCGAGTGGGCGGGCATCAAGGACGACGGCGCCAAGCGCGTCGTGCAGCCCGAGTTCAACAAGGCGGGCGACGAGGTGTGGTTCTCGGTCTGGAGCGCCAAGAACAAGGAGAGCGCGCTGGTGATCGTTGACGACAAGACGCTCAAGCTCAAGGCCGTGATAAAGGACCCGCGCCTGATCACGCCCACGGGGCACTTCAACGTGAACAACACGCAGCACGACGTGTATTGACTCCCCCCTGCGCCGCTGACGCGGCTTCCCCCCTGAGGGGGGACGGTGCGAGTGGCCCGGCAAAGCCGGTTCCACCGCACCCTGGGTGAAGTCACTTCGTTGTTGTTGCTCTTTTGGAGTTCCACATGAAAAAAATCAATCTGTTGTTGCTGGCGTCGTTCATGGCGCTCGGGTCTGGTGCTGCGTTTGCCGATGGCGATGCGGCCTTGACCAAGTCCGGTTGCATGGCTTGCCATTCGAAGGACAAGAAGCTGGTCGGTCCTGCGTTCAAGGACATCGCGGCCAAGTACAAGGGCCAGGACGTTTCGGCCAAGCTCTTTGACAAGGTCCGCAAGGGTGGCTCGGGTGTGTTTGGCCCGATTCCCATGTCGCCCAACGGGCCGGACAAGATCGCCGACCAGGACCTCAAGGACGCCATCGCGGTGATCCTGAAGTCCTGATCCGGAGGGCATGACCGTGCGTTGCTCCGCTGTCCTGTCTGCGCTGTTGCTGGGGCCCGTGCTGGCCCTGGCGCAGGCGCAGGCGCCTGCCGTACCCGAGGCCGCTCGCGAGCGGGCTCTGGTGCGCATGGTGCGGCAGGACTGCGGCTCGTGCCATGGCATGCGCCTGACCGGCGGCCTCGGCCCCTCGCTCACGCGCGAGGCCCTGGCCGATGTTCCTCTCGACAGCCTGGCCGCCGTGATCTTTCACGGTCGGCCCGGCACCCCCATGCCGCCCTGGCGGGCGATGCTCAGCGAGCCCGAGGCGCGCTGGATCGCACAACGCCTGCAGCAAGGTTTTCCTGAAGAAATGGTGAAAACACCATGAAGCGCCGTGAACTGCTGGCCGCTGCGGCCACCCTGTCTTCCAGCGCCGCGCTGGGCCTGTTGCCCGGCTGTGCCTCACAAGCCCTGCGCGGCACCGGCGACCTCGGCGTGGTCATTGGCCGCGCCAACGGCACGCTCTACCTCGTGGACACCACCGCCCAGGCGCTGATCGGCGAAGTGCCCGGCCTGGGCGACCTGTCGCACGCCTCGGTGGTCTTTTCGCGCGATGGCCTGTTCGCGTATGTGTTCGGTCGCGACGGCGGGCTCACGCAAGTCAACCTGCTGCAGCAGCGCATCACCCGCCGCGTCATGCAGGCGGGCAATTCCATCGGCGGCGCGATCAGCGCCGACGGCACGCTGGTGGCCGCGCAGAACTACAAGCCCGGCGGTGTGAAGGTGTTCGATGCGCGCACGCTGGAGTTGTTGGCCGATGTTCCTGCCGAGTACGCCTCTGGCAAGCTCTCCCGCGTGGTCGGCCTCGTCGATCTGCCGGGCCGGCGCTTCGCCTACAGCCTGTTCGACGCCAATGCGATCTGGGTCACCGACTGTTCGGACCCGAAGCACCCCAAGACACAGAAATTCGACAATATCGGCCGCCAGCCCTACGACGCGCTGGTCACGCCCAATGGCCGTCACTACATCGCCGGCCTGTTCGGTGAAGACGGCCTGGCGATGATCGACCTCTGGGCAGGAGATTGCCCCCAGGTCAGGGCTGCGCCCAGCCCGCCCTTCGAGGGGGGCAAGGAAACTTGGGGCGGCCCGGCGTTTCCTTGTCAGTCCAAGGTCCAGCGCATCCTCGGCGGCTACGGCAAGGGCCAGGAGCCACTGCCGGTCTACAAGATGCCACACCTTCGCGGCTGGGCTGTGGCCGGACGCCGTGCCTACCTGCCCGCCATCGGGCGGCACGAGGTGCTGGTGGTGGACACCGACACCTGGGCCGAAGTCGGCCGCATCCCCGTGGCTGGACAACCCGTGTTCGTGATGGCGCGGCCCGATGGTCGCCAAGTCTGGGTGAACTTCGCCGTGCCCGACTACCACCGCGTGCAGGTCATCGACACCCAGAGCCAGCAGATCGTGCAGACGCTGGAGCCCGGCAAGGCTGTGCTGCACATGGAGTTCACGCCTCGTGGTGAAGCGGTGTGGATCAGTAGCCGCGACGACAACCGTGTGAGCATCATCGACACGCAAACCTTTGCGACACGCACGCGGCTGGACGTGCCTGCGCCCAGCGGTATCTTCTTCACTTCTCGCGCCGCGCGCGTAGGTTTTTGAAGTCATGAGCGCGCGCGACGCCATCCCGACCCCGATGAGCGCGGGCGACCTCGCCCTGCTCAACCCCTGGCAACACGGCTTTCCGCTGGTGCAGGAACCCTTTGCCCACATCGCACAGGCGCTGGACTTGCGCGAGGCGGCCGTGCTCGCGGCCTGCGACCGGCTGCAGCGCGCCGGTGCCATCAGCCGCATCGGGGGCGTGTTCGCCCCTGAGGCCGGCGGTGCGGCGTTGCTGGCGGCGATGGCGGTGCCGCTGGATCGCCTGCACGAGGTCGCGGCCACGGTTTCGGCCCATCCGGGCGTGAACCACAACTACGAACGCGAGCACGCATTCAACCTCTGGTTCGTCATGACCGGGCGCGACGCGCCGGCCGTGGAAGCGGCGATGCAGATGCTGGAGCGCGCCACCGGCCTGCCCGCGCTGCGCCTGCGCATGCAGCGCGCCTACCGCATCGACCTTGGCTTCGACCTGCGCCACAGCACCGCGGTGCGGCCCATGCGCGTGCCCAGCGAAGCCTGTGCCGAGCCCATCGATGCGGCCGACCAGCCACTGGCCGCGCGGGTGGAAGCGGGCCTGCCCATCACCGCGCGCCCCTTCGACGCCTGGGCCGAGGAAACCGGGTGCACGGTGGTGGACGTGCTCTACAGGTTGCAGCACTGGCTGGACGCCGGCACCCTCAAGCGCTTCGGTGTCGTGGTGCGGCACCACGAGCTGGGTTTTGCGGCCAACGCCATGACCGTGTTCGACGTGCCCGACCACCTGGTGGACGCCTGCGGTGAAGCGCTGGCGCGCCAGCCCGGCGTGACCCTGGCCTACCGCCGCGAGCGCGCCGCACAGTGGCCCTACAACCTGTACTGCATGGTGCACGGCACCGACCGCGCGCTGGTGCAAGCGGTCATCGAACGCGTGGTGCCCGCCGCTGGGCTGGCCGGTCACCGGCGCGCTGTGCTGTTTTCCACCCGCCGTTTCAAGCAGACCGGCGCACGCCGCTTTCGTGGTCTGCCGTTGCTCCCTCAGGAGGTCCCCCATGCTCTCGCCGGATGACGCCCGCTTGGTCAGCTTTCTGCACGGCGGCTTCCCGCTGAGCGACCGGCCGTTCGCCGAGGTCGCGGCGCAACTCGGCTGCAGCGAAGACGCGGTAATCGAACGCCTGCAGCGCCTGCTCTCGCATGGCGATCTCACGCGCTTTGGCCCGCTGTTCCAGATCGAGCGCGCCGGAGGCCGCTTCGTGCTGGCCGCCATGGCCGTGCCCGAAGCGCGCTTTGACGCGGTGGCGAAACAGCTGGACGGCATGAACGAGGTGGCGCACAACTACCGCCGCGAATCGGCCCACCCGGACCAGCCCGGCGCGACGCCGCTGAACATGTGGTTCGTGCTGGCGGTCGAATCGGCCGACCGGATCGAACCCGTGGTCGCCCGCATCGAAGCGGCGACCGGTCTGCCGGTGTACGCCTTCCCCAAAGAGCGTGAGTTCTTTGTGGAGTTGAAACTGCCCTTGCTCGCGGGAGGCGCCCATGGCACTCGATGAACTCGACCGCAGCCTGATCCGCGCCACGCAGTCGGGTCTGCCCCTGGTGCCGCGCCCTTACGAAGCGATTGGCGCCACGCTCGGCGTCAGCGGCGAGCAGGTGCGCGAGCGCATGCAGGCCATGCTCGACGCCGGCCTCATTCGCCGCATCGGCGCCGTGCCCAACCACTACCGCCTGGGCTTCACCGCCAACGGCATGAGCGTGTGGGACGTGGCCGACGACGTGGTCGATACCCTCGGCGAACGCATCGGCCTGCTGCCCGGCGTGAGCCACTGCTACCGCCGCCCGCGCAAGCTGCCGGTCTGGCCCTACAACCTGTTCGCCATGCTGCACGGCCGCTCGCGCGAAGAGGTGGAGCAACAGGCCAGCCAGATCGCTTCGATGCTCGGCAGCGCCTGCCGCGCGCACGACATCCTGTATTCCACCGCGATCCTGAAAAAAACAGGACTGCGTCTCTCAGAAAGCTGAACACCATGTTTCGCATCAGCCAGTACATGCGCGAAATCGCCGAAGCCGAACAGACCGGCCGGTACCCAAAGCCCGCACCGCGCGCGCGGCAGCAGCCCGGCAAGGACGCCGTCGTGGCGGCGGGTCAACGGCCTGGTCCCGTCGTGATCTGGAATTTGATCCGGCGCTGCAACTTGACCTGCAAACACTGTTACGCGCTCTCCGCCGACCACGAATACGCCGGTGAGCTGGACTGGAACGAAGTCGTGACGGTGATGGACGACCTCAAGGCCTTCCGCGTACCGGTGCTCATCCTCTCGGGCGGCGAGCCGCTGATGCGGCCCGACATCTTCGACATCGCCGAGCGTTCGCGTGCCATGGGCTTCTACACCGGCCTGTCCACCAACGGCACGCTGATCGACGCGCCCATGGCCGACCGCATCGCCGCGACAGGATTCAACTACGTCGGCATCAGCCTCGACGGCCTGCGCGCAACGCACGACAGGTTCCGCCGGCTCGAAGGCGCCTTCGAGCGCAGCTTGGCCGCCGTGCGCCTGCTGCGCGCGCGCGGCGTGAAGGTGGGTCTGCGTTACACCATGACCGCGATGAACGCGCACGACTTCGCGCCGCTGCTGGACCTGATGCGCAGCGAGCAGGTGGACAAGTTCTATTTCTCGCACCTCAACTACGCCGGCCGCGGCAACATCCACCGCGGCCAGGACGCGCAGCACCTCGCCACGCGCGAGGCGCTGGACCAGCTTTTTGAGCGCGCCTGGGACGCCGCCACCCGCGGCCTGGACGAGGAATACGTGACCGGCAACAACGACGCCGACGGCCCCTACCTGCTGCAGTGGGTGCAGGCGCGTTTTCCGCGCTGGGCGGACGCATTGCGCGAGCGCCTGGTGGCCTGGGGCGGCAACAGCAGCGGCGTCAACGTGGCCAACATCGACAACCTCGGCCACGTGCACCCCGACACCATGTGGTGGCACCACACCATCGGCGACGTGCGCCAGCGCCCGTTCTCACAAATCTGGAGCGACACCAGCGAGCCGCTGATGGCGGGCCTGAAAGCATTTCCGCGGCCGGTGCAAGGCCGCTGCGCCAGCTGCCAGCACTTCGCCATCTGCGGCGGCAACACCCGCACCCGCGCCCAGCAGCTCACCGGCAACCCCTGGGCCGAAGACCCGGGCTGTTACCTCACCGATCAAGAGATAGGCGCCGCGGCCGGCAGTGACGAGGGCCGACTGGCGCTGACACCGTTCCGCAAGGTGCACATCCTGCGCCGGGAGAACAGCCATGTTTGAGCGTCCGGCTGTTCGCAGGTGTGGCACCCCATCCGTTCGGGCTGAGCCTGTCGAAGGGCATCGACAGGCTCAGCCCGAACGGGCGTCTTGGGTCCACGATGGGTTGGCCAACGCTGCCCGCGCTTCGCTGGTGCTCGGCCTGTTCTGGATGGGGATGGACATGGCCAGCGCGCAGACCACCGTCCCCAACCCCGCCGCTCTCTACACCCAGCACTGCGCCGCCTGCCACGGTGAGCAGCGCACCGGCCTCATGGGACCGGCCCTGCTGCCCGAAAGCCTGGAGCGCCTGCGCCCGGCCGAGGCGCTCAAGGTCATCACCCAGGGCCGCGCCGCCACGCAGATGCCGGGCTTTGCAGACAAGCTCAGCGCCGCGGACATCGCCGCGCTGGCCGCTCACATCCGCACCCCGGTGTCGCCCGCGCCGGTGTGGGCCGAGGCGGACATTCGCGCCTCGCGCACGTTCAACCCCGCGCCCGTGAGCGAACCGGCCAAGCCGCTGTGGAGCGCCGACCCCATGAACCTGTTCGTGGTGGTGGAGGGCGGCGACCACCACATCAGCCTGCTCGACGGCGACAAGTTCGAAGTCATCGCCCGCTTCCCCAGCCGCTTCGCGCTGCACGGTGGCCCCAAGTTCACGCCCGATGGGCGCTACGTGTTCTTCGGCTCGCGCGACGGCTGGATCACCAAGTACGACCTCTGGCGCCTGCGCGTGGTGGCCGAGGTGCGCGCCGGCCTCAACATGCGCAACGTGGCGGTGAGTGGCGACGGCAAATGGATCATGGCGGCCAACTACCTGCCGCACAGCGTGGTGCTGTTGGACGCCGACCTGAACCTGCAGAAAACCTACGCCGCCGCCACGCTGGACGGCAAGGCCACATCGCGCGTCTCGGCGGTGTACGACGCCACGCCGCGCAACAGCTTCGTGGTCGCATTGAAGGACATCCCCGAACTCTGGGAGATCTCGTACAACCCCAAGGCCGAGCCGATTTTTGACGGCTACGTGCACGACTACAAGATGGGCGAGGGCATCGCCAAGCCGGGCTTCCTGGGCGTGCGCCGCACCCCGCTGGACGAACCGCTGGATGATTTCTTCTTCGACCAGAGCTACCGCAACGTGCTCGGCGCCACGCGCCCGAAAGCGGGTGACGGTGCCGCGACCGCGCAGGTCGTCAACCTCGACGCGCGCCGCAAGATCGCCGACCTGCCCATCGCCGGCATGCCGCACCTGGGCTCGGGCATCACCTTCGCCTGGAACGGCAGCACCGTGCTGGCGAGCCCGAATCTGAAAGGGGGCGCCATCGACGTGATCGACATGAAGACCTGGAAGCCGGTCGCCACCATCCCCACGCCCGGCCCCGGTTTCTTCATGCGCAGCCACGAGAAAACGCGCTACGCCTGGACCGATTCCATGATGAGCCCGACCGCCAAGGACACCATGACCGTCATCGACAAGACCACGCTGCAGCCGGTGGCCACGGTGAAGGAACCCGGCAAGACCCTGGCCCACATCGAGTTCACCAAGGACGGCAAGTACGCCCTGGCCAGCGTGTGGGAAATGGACGGCGCGCTCATCGTCTACGACGCGGCCACGTTCAAGGAAATCAAGCGCCTGCCCATGAGCAAGCCGGTGGGCAAGTACAACGTGTGGAACAAGATCTCGCGCTCCGAGGGAACGTCACATTGAGCCCCCTGCGCCGCTGCGCGCCTTCCCCCGGAGGGGGACGCAGCCAGTGGCCCGGCGAAGCCGGTTCCACGGCTGCCCTGGATGGGGCACGTGCTCCGGACGCGCTTTGTGTTGAACCCCGCCTGGCCGGCGACGGCGTGGTCTGGCTGCTGGTGCTGGCCGAGCTGCTGACCTTCGGCCTGCTGTTTGTGTCGTTTGCGTTCGCTCGTTGGCGCGAGCCCGACGTGTTCGCGCAAGGCCAGGCCGCGCTGAGCCTGCACACCGGCGCGCTCAACACGCTGCTGCTGGTGGCAGCCAGCTGGTCGGCCGTGCGCGCGGTGCGGGCTTTTGAATCGGACCGGGGTGATGCCGGTGGGAACTGGCTGCTGGCCGCGCTGGCCGGCGCCATCGGCTTCCTCATCGTCAAATCGCACGAATTCGCGGGCAAGGTCGCCGCCGGTTTCGACTGGGCCACCGACGCTTTCACCCTGCTCTACACCTTGCTCACGGGCTTTCACTTTCTGCACGTGCTGGTGGGCGCCATCGTGTTCGTGCTGCTCTGGCGCAAGGCTCGGGCCGGTGCGTACGGCCGGGACCACCACATGGGCCCCGCCTCCGGCGCTGTGTTCTGGCACATGGTGGACCTGCTGTGGATGGTGTTGTTCCCGCTGGTCTACGTCATCCGCTGATGAAAGGGCAGGGCATGCAACTCACAAGGGCAGACGCCGTTTTTGCGTTGCTGGCGGTCGCCACGCTGGCGAGCTGGTGGTTGGGCGAAGGCGCGGCCGTTAGCGGGCACCACCTGGGCACGGCCGCCACCTTGGTGGTGCTTGCGCTCGCGGCCTTCAAGGGCGCACTGATCGCGCTCGACTACATGGAGCTGCGCACCGCGCCCGCGCTGTGGCGGCGCGCGGTGATGGGCTGGCTGGTGGTGGTGATCGGGCTGATCCTGCTGGTGAGTCTGCTGCCGCGGGTGTGAAGTTTCAGCGCCCGCGCCGCACCGCCCGCACCATCACCGCACCGAACAGCACAAACGCCAGCGCGTGTCCCGCGCCCGCCACCGCCAGACCCGCGGACCAGCCGGTGGGCGCGGCCAGCGTCCGCAGCACCAGGCTCAGGCCCAGCACGCCCAGCGGCAGCAGCGCCCAGCGCGTGGGCTCGGGCCGCCAGCCGGCCAGGGCCGGCAGCATGATGGGCGCGTGGCCGAACACCATGGCCATCACGAAGCCCAGCCACAGCCCGTGCCAGGCCACGGCTTGCCCGGCCAGCCCGAGCATGGCGGCGAGCGCCAGCCAGACGTAGCCCACCGAAAGACAGATGGCGGTGTGGCCGGCCCAGCCTTTGGCGCGCCACTGCTTGGTGGCGACGTCGAAGCGCAGCAGCCAGAGCGCGAGCGCGGCCAGCGCGGCCCACCACAGCGCCAGCGCCACGCCGGTGGCACCGAACGCCGCGAGCACCACGGCCAGTGCCAGGGCGGCCCAGCAGACAAGGAAGGCCTGCGCGCTCCAGCGCGGCAGGCGCACCAGGCGCGTGAGTTCGCGCCGCTCGCCCGCGATGGTCAGCACCAGGAAGGCGCTCCAGCCCAGGCGCGCCAGGTCGATGTGGCCGAAGGCAAAGCCCAGCGTGCCCACCAGCAGGGCCACCGCTCCCGAGGCCTCCACCGCGAGCGGGAGCGACATGGCGCGGCGCCAGCCGGCCCAGGCGTACAGGCCCACCAGGCCGGCGGCCGAAAGGGCCCACAACACCTCGGCCGGCCGCCACCAGCCGCCGCCCCAGGCGAGCAGGCCACCCGCGGCCGCCAGCGCCGGCACCCAGAGGCCGCGCCGCAGCGCCACCGCGCGCTCCAGCGCGATCAGCGTGCCGAAGAAGCCGGCCATCATCACCGCACCGTGCGCCGCCACGGCCAAGGCACCGGTGGGGCCGTGTTCGCCCGCGGCCAGACTGCCCAGCCGCACCAGGCCACCGCCGAGTGCGCCCAGCAGGTTGAGCACGGCGAGCAGGGCCACGGCCGCGACGGCCCCGCGTGGCAGAGGCGGCGGCTCCGCGGGGCGCCGCGCGGCCGCGGCCGGGTTGGCGTTCACCACCCGAAGCGCTCCCGCAACGCGGGCGCCAGGCGTTCGGGCGACCACTCGGTGTCCCAGTCCATCACCGCGTCGGCGGTGAACCCGGGCGGGCAGATGCGCTGCAGCGCGGCGATGGCGTCGTCGATCATCACGTCGGCCATGGGGCAGGTGGCGCTGGTGGGGATCAGGGTCGCGAGGATGCGGTCGGCCGTGATCTCGACGCGGTGAACCACGCCCAGATCGACCAGGTTTTCGCCCATTTCGGGGTCTTCCACCTCGGCCAGCGCGGCCATGGCAGCGGCGTGCAGGTCGGCGGGCGGGTGGCCGGGGAGGGCGGTGCTGTTCATGGGTTGGGCCTGGTTTGGGGCGCTTTGCGCCGTTGCAACGAGCTTCCCTGAACAATCTGCGCGCTTCCTTGAACTGGTTCAAGGACGGTACCCGAGCAAAAAAGGAGGATACCGCCATCGCCAACCGATGGAGGGTTCCATGAGCCAGAGTCAAAGCGGGTTTACCAAACAGATGGCCCGCAACATGTTTTACGGAGGCAGCGTGTTTTTCGCGCTGCTGTTTGCGGTGATCGTGTTCGACACCGAACAACGCATCCCCGAGCGTTCCAACGCCAAGGCGATCACGCCCGCCGTGGTGGCGGGCAAGAAGATCTGGGAAACGCGCAACTGCATCGGCTGCCACACGCTGCTGGGTGAGGGCGCGTACTTCGCCCCCGAGCTGGGCAACGTCTACAAGCGCCGCGGTGGCGACTTCATCAAGGCCTGGATGCAGGCGCAGCCCACCGGCGCGCCGCACCGCCGCCAGATGCCGCAGTTCAACCTGAACGAGCAGCAGCTGGGCGACCTGGTCGAGTTCCTCAAGTGGACCGGCGAGATCAACAACGAGCAATGGCCGCCCAACATCGAAGGTTGAGAGGAGAAAACACCATGACCATATCCACACTCAAATACCAGAGCCAGTCGGTTTCCAAGCTCTATTTCATCGCCGCCATGGCGCTGTTCTCGGGGCAGATCCTGTTCGGCATCGGCCTGGGCCTGCAATACGTGATCGGGGACCTGTTCTTCCCCTACATCCCGTTCAACATCGCACGGATGGTGCACACCAACCTGCTGATCGTCTGGCTGCTGTTCGGCTTCATGGGCGCCGCCTACTACATGGTGCCCGAGGAGTCGGAAACCGAGCTCTACAGCCCCTTGCTGGCCAAGGTGTTGTTCTGGATATTCCTGGCCGCCGGCGCGCTGACCATCGTGGGCTACCTCACGGTGCCCTACGCCAAGCTCGCCGAACTCACCGGCAACGACCTGCTGCAGACCATGGGGCGCGAGTTCCTGGAGCAGCCGCTGCCGACCAAGCTCGGCATTGTGGTCGTGGCGCTGGGCTTTCTGTTCAACATCAGCATGACCGCGCTGCGCGGCCGCAAGACCAGCATCACGCTGGTGCTGCTGATGGGCCTGTGGGGCCTGGCGATCTTCTTCCTGTTCAGCTTCGTCAACCCGGAAAACCTGGTGCGCGACAAGATGTACTGGTGGTTCGTGGTGCACCTCTGGGTGGAAGGCGTGTGGGAACTGATCCTCGGCGCGCTGCTGGCCTACGTGCTGGTCAAGACCACCGGCGTGGACCGTGAAGTGATCGACAAGTGGCTCTACGTGATCGTCGCCTTCGCGTTGATGACCGGCATCCTGGGCACGGGCCACCACTTCTTCTTCATCGGCCTGCCGGGCTACTGGCATTGGATCGGTTCGATCTTCTCGGCGATGGAGCCCATTCCATTCTTCATGATGACGGTGTTCGCCTTCAACATGGTGCAGCGCCGCCGCCGCGACCACCCCAACCAGGCCGCCGTGCTCTGGGCCTTGGGCACCGCTGTCATGGGCTTCCTGGGCGCCGGTCTATGGGGCTTCGCCCACACGCTGAGCGCGGTCAACTACTACACCCACGGTTCGCAAGTCACCGCCGCCCACGGCCACCTGGCTTTCTACGGCGCCTATGTGCTGGTGGTGATCACGCTGATCAGCTACGCCATGCCCACGCTGCGCGGCCGCATCGCCAACAGCCAGAAGGCGCAGGCCTATGAAATGTGGAGCTTCTGGATCATGACCATCGGCATGGGCATCATGGTGCTGGCCCTCACCGGCGCGGGCATCCTGCAGGTGTGGCTGCAACGCATGCCCACCGAAGGCGCCATGAGCTTCATGGCGACGCAGGACCAGCTGGTGCTCTTCTACTGGGTGCGTATTGCTGGCGGCGTGGTGTTCCTGCTCGGCCAGTTCACCTACTTCGCCAGCTTCTTTGTCGGCGGTAGCCACGTGCTGACGGACAAGGTCACAGCCTCTTCCGGTGGCGGCATGCTCGGCGCCCGCCCGGCCCAGCGCGCCTGAAACCCAGCGAGTGAACGCCATGGACCACAGCGACATCCACCGCCTGGCGCAGGTACCGTTCTACGCCGAGCAGGCGGGCGAGGCCACGCTTTTCGAGCACGCCTTCCGCCAGCGCCTGCCGGTGCTGATCAAGGGCCCCACGGGTTGCGGCAAGACGCGCTTCGTGGAGCACATGGCGGCCCGCCTGGGCCGGCCGCTCATCACCGTGAGCTGCCACGACGACCTGAGCGCGGCCGACCTCGTGGGCCGCCACCTCATCGGCGCCGACGGCACGGTGTGGCAGGACGGGCCGCTGGCCCGCGCGGTGCGCACCGGCGCCATCTGCTACCTTGACGAGGTGGTGGAAGCCCGCAAGGACACCACCGTGGTGCTGCACCCGCTGGCCGACGACCGGCGCGTGCTGCCGATCGAACGCACCGGCGAACAGTTGGTGGCGCCACCCGGTTTCATGCTGGTCATCAGCTACAACCCGGGCTACCAGAACCTGCTGAAGAGTCTGAAGCCCAGCACACGCCAGCGCTTCATCGCGCTGACTTTCGGTTACCCCGAGCCGGCGGTGGAGCGCGCCATCATCGAAGCCGAAACCGGTGTGGATGCCGCGCTGGCCGAACGCCTGGTGCGTCTGGCCACGGCCCTGCGGCGCCTGACCGACCACGACCTCGAAGAGACCGCGAGCACGCGCCTGCTGGTGATGGCCGCGCGCCTGGTGGCCAGCGGCCTGCCGCTGCACACCGCGTGCCGGGCGGCCATCGTGGATGCCCTGACCGACGACGCCGAGACGGCGGCTGCCCTGGACGAAGTGGTGTCTGCTGTCATCGGTTTCACCGGCTAAGTATTTCTGTTTTGCGGCGGCGGCGCTGCGCTCCTCCTCTGTTTGTCACACCATGCAACGCCGCCGCCTTTTCTTTCAACTCGGCTTCTTCGCGCTGTTCCTGCTCGCGCCCGCGCTGGACCTGCTGCGCTTCGACCTCAATCAAACCCAGCTCTGGTTTCTGGGGCAGCGCTGGAGCCTGGGCATCGACGCCTTCAAGGCCGGCGAGATCACGGCCAACGAAGCGGCGGTCCGCATTTTTCTGCGCGCCTTCCTGCCCGCCATCGTGGTGATCGTGGCCTTTCTGGGAGTGGCCTGGCGCTACGGCCGCCTCTACTGCGGCTGGCTCTGCCCGCACTTCACCCTGGTCGAAACCCTCAACATCGCGCTGCACCGCGCCTGCGGCAAGCTCAGCGTGTGGGACCAGCACCGCACGCGTCGCGCGGGCGTCAAACCCTCGGCGCGCTGGTGGCCGGTGTTCTTCGCTTTGTGCCTGGGATTCGGCTTCATCTGGGCGATCACGTTGCTGAGCTACCTGCTGCCGCCGGCCACGCTCTGGGGCAACCTGTTCGCCGGCACGCTCACGCCCAACCAGGCCCGTTTCCTGGCCATCGGCACCGCCGTGTTCACGGCCGAGTTCGCTTTTGCGCGCCATCTGTTCTGCCGCTTTGGCTGTGCCGTCGGCCTGTTCCAGAGCCTGGTGTGGATGGCCAACCCCAAAGGCATGGTGGTCGCGTTCGACCGCGATCACGCGCGCGACTGCCGCACCTGCACCACCGCCACCTACCCGCAGGGCTCGGCCTGCGACAACGGCTGCCCGATGCGCCTGCACCCGCGCAACATCAAACGCATGATGTTTTCGTGTGTGCAGTGCGGGCAGTGCCTGGATTCGTGTGAAGAGACCCGCAGCGCAGAGGCTCGCGAGCCCCTGCTGGAATGGAAGCTCGGCGCCGACGCGGTGCGCGAAACGCTGAGGCAACGCAAGTCCGAACTGGCGCAACAGAAAGAGAGCACCTGATGGAAGAGTGGGTCGGCCAGCAATGGCACCGTTTCATCCACCGCGCGGCGAGCCGCCAGCACGCGCACGCGGCGGTGCACCTGCCCGAGGTGCAGCGCGCCATCGGCATGCTGTTCCGCGCAGCGGGCGGCGCCCACGGCGTGCGCCTGGCGCCCGCCACCGACACCCGCAGCGGCGGCCCGCGCGACTGGCTGCAGCGCATCGCCGGCAGCGGCACGCACGCGGCCACCGGCCGGCTGGAGACCGAAGCGCTGTCTCTGCCGCCCACCGTGGCGGTGTTCGACGACGCGGCGCTCAACCGCGCGCTCTACCTCTGGCTCGCCGCGCAGGGCGCCTGCATCGAGCCCACCGGCGACTGGCTGGCCGACAACGTGCGCGCCAGTGCGCAGGTGCTGAAGACTTTCCCCGGCTTGGCGGCGCGCCATCAGGATTTGCTGGCCGCTCAGCTCGCGCTGCGGCCCGATCCGGCCCGCCTCAAGGGGGCTGCCGCCGCGGCCGAGCGCGTCGTACAACAGGCCCTGAGAGGCGTGTGGCCCACGGCGCCGTGTGGCCTGCGGCCGGACGATGTGGCACCGGTCTGGCTCTGGCTGGACGCGGGTGGCGAGACCGCCGCCGCTGTGGTCCGGCCCGATGGTGAGCCGTCCTCGGGCGATGCCCGCAAGCCGGCGGCCAGCGACGCGCGCCGCCGCCACGCCCAGGCCGTGAGCGACGAGCGCGACAAGGCGCCGCTGATGATGTTTTTCCGCGCCGAGTCCATCCTGTCCTGGGGCGAGTTCGTCAAGGTCAACCGCGCCAGCGACGACGACCCCGACGACAACGCCGCGGGTGTGGCGAACGACATGGACGTGCTGGCGATCGCGCCCGACGGCCAGAGCACGGCCGCGCGCGTGAAGTTCGACCTGGACCTGCCCAGCGCCGCCGCCGACGACCGCCCGCTCGGCCCCGGCATCCGCCTGCCCGAGTGGGATTTCCGGCGCAACGCGCTGATTCCCGAACACTGCGCCCTGCAGACCCTGGTGGCCACACCCGCCGAGCCCTACGTGCCGCCGACCGCCTTGCGCACCACGGCCCGGCGCGTGCGCCGCCGGCTGGAAGTCCTGCGTGCGGGCAGCGGCCGGCAGCGCGCGCAGCCCGAGGGCGACGAGATCGACCTCGACGCCTGGGTGCGCCACCGCGTCGATGCGGCCGGTGCACCGCACAGCGAGTCCCCGGCCGTGTTCACCCGGCGTGTGCGCACCGAGCGCAGTCTGGCCACGCTGTTGCTGGCCGACCTGTCTTTGTCCACCGATGCCTATGCCACGCAAACCGCACGCGTGATCGACGTGATCCGCGAAGCGCTCTATGTGTTCGGCGAAGCGCTCAGCGCCAGCGGCGACCCGTTCGAGATGCTGGGCTTTTCGTCGGTGCGGCGCCAGAACGTGCGCATCCAGCACCTGAAAGGTTTTGACGAGCCCTGGAACGCCACCGTGCGCGACCGCGTGGGCGCCATCAAACCGGGCTACTACACGCGCATGGGCGCCGCCATCCGCCTGGCCACGCAGCGGCTGGGCGAGCGCCCGGAGCGGCAGCGCCTGATGCTGATCCTGACCGACGGAAAACCCAACGACCTCGACGTGTATGAGGGCCGCTACGGCCTGGAAGACACGCGCCACGCGGTGCAGGCAGCGCGCGCGGCCGGGCTCATCCCGTTCTGCATCACCATCGACGAAGCGGCCCACGACTACCTGCCCATGCTGTTTGGCCAGCAAGGCTATGCGCTGGTGCATCGGCCGCAGGATCTGGTGGACCGGCTGACGGCGGTCTACACCCGTTTCATGCGTCAGTCGGCACACTGAAAACCACGGCGAGCGGGTACAGTGCGGGGCCGTTCTCCCCCACATCACGACCTTGCGCGACCCGCGCGCCCCGGCCATGGACATTGCCCAGTTCGACCTGCCCCGTTACCTTTCGATGCTGCCGCTGTTTCAGGAGATGAAGCCGCCCGAACTGCAGCGCCTGGCCCAGGGCAGCCGCCTGCGCCAGTTGGCGCGCGGTGACGACGTTTTTCACATCGGCGAGCCGTGCAACGAGTTCCACGTCACCGTCACCGGCCAGATCAAGCTGTACGCGATCTCGCCGGCCGGCCAGGAAAAAATCATCGAAATCGTCGGGCCGGGCAACAGCTTTGCCGAAGCCTTGATGTTCACCGACAAGCCCTACTTCATCAACGCGCAAGCGCTCACTGACACGCTGTTGCTCAGCGTGACCAAACAGAGCGTGATGCAGGAGATCGAAAACGACCCGCGCTTTTGCATGCGCATGCTCGCGGGCCTGTCGCGCCGCCTGCACGGCCTGGTGAACGACGTGCAGGCGTATGCGCTGCACAGCGGTGTCGAGCGGGTCATCGGCTACCTCATGCGCGACCTGCCCGAGGGCGGCAAGGGCGTGGCAGAAGAACCGGCGCAACGCGTGACGCTGCCGGTGAGCAAGGCCGCGATCGCTTCTCGCCTGTCGATGACGCCCGAGTACTTCTCGCGCGTATTGCACGAGCTGGAGGCCAAGGGCCTGATCGTGATTGACAAGCGCGACATCCACATCCCGGACCCGCAGCGGCTGACCCGATATCCCATGAATTGATCCCTCGCGCCGCGTGAAGTGGACCCCCCCGCGCCGCTTCGCGGCACCCCCCGAGGGGGCGCTGCGAGCGGCCCGGCAAAGCCGGTTCCACCGCATCCTGGGTGAATGCACGCACGCCGGATGCGGGGCTCACCCCTTCCTCGGAGTTCTTTGCGGCCCCGTAAACTCCCCGCCATGTTGATTCTTGGATTCGAATCGTCTTGCGACGAAACCGGTGTGGCCCTGGTGGACGCCAGCGGCAGCGCTGTGCCGCGCCTGCTCGGTCATGCGTTGCACAGCCAGATCGAGATGCACCAGGCCTACGGTGGTGTGGTGCCCGAGCTGGCGAGTCGCGACCACATCCGCCGCGCGCTGCCGCTGACCGACGCCGTGCTGGCGCAGGCGGGCCTGCCGCTGTCCGCCGTGGACGCCATCGCCTACACCCGAGGGCCCGGCCTCGCCGGTGCGCTGCTGGTCGGCTCGGGCGTCGCCTGTGCGATGGCAATGGCGCTGGGCAAGCCGGTGGTGCCGGTGCACCACCTGGAAGGGCACCTGCTGTCGCCATTCCTGAGCGCCGATCCGCCCGAGTTCCCATTCGTGGCGCTGCTGGTGTCGGGCGGCCACACGCAACTGATGCGGGTGGACGGCGTGGGCCGCTACGAACTGCTGGGCGAGACCATCGACGACGCGGCTGGCGAGGCGTTTGACAAATCGGCCAAGCTGCTCGGTCTGGGTTACCCCGGCGGCCCCGCCCTGGCCAAGCGGGCAGAGCAGGGCAGCGCCACCGCCTACAAGTTCCCGCGTCCGCTGCTGCACAGCGGCGACCTCGATTTTTCTTTTGCCGGCCTGAAGACCGCGGTGCTCACGCAAGTGAAGCGCCTGGCGCATGCGCGGCCCGAAGGCCCGGCCACGCCGCAGCTGGCCGAGGCGCTGGATGCGGCACAGATCGCCGACGTGGCCGCCAGCGTGCAGGCCGCCATCGTCGAGGTGCTGGTGAAGAAGTCGCTCGCGGCCATCGAAACCACCGGGCTGAAGCGGCTGGTGGTGGCGGGCGGGGTGGGGGCGAACGCCCTTTTGAGAGAGCAGCTCAATGCTGCCTGCGCGCGCAAGGGCGTGCGTGTGCACTACCCCGAGCTGCACCTGTGCACCGACAACGGCGCCATGATCGCGCTCGCCGCCGGGCTGCGCTTCCAGGCCGGCCTGCTGCCCGCTGCGGGCACCGCGCCGGTCTACCACTTCGACGTGCGGCCCCGCTGGCCGCTGTCGGAGCTGGGCTGAACACCTCTCGGAACCCGCCTTTGTCGTGATACCCGGGTGGAGTAGTCATCGTAATTATGAATTACACTGATCGAACCTGTCGCCCAAGTGACACTTGGCGCTGAGCATACCCGCCGGCAGGTATTGAACAACGGAGACCTTCCCCATGAATTTCACGACCCGACTGCGCCGTCGCGCGCTGGCCACCATCCTGCTGGCAACCACCTGCGCCACAGCCGCTCTGGCCCAGAACCCAGCGGCATCCACTGCAGCCCCCATCCGCATCGGCATGATCGAGGGCCTGTCCGGTCCGTTCGCCAACACCGGCGAGGCGGTCTACCGCAACCTGGTCTGGGCCACCGAGCGCGTCAACGCCCGCGGCGGCGTGAAGCTGCCCGGCGGCAACCGCCCGCTGCTGATCGAGCGCTTTGACAGCAAGGGCCAGACCGAAGAGGCGTTGTCGGCGCTGCGCTCGGCGGTGGACCGCGACATCACCGTGGTGACGCAGGGCAATTCGTCTGCCGCGGCCTCGGGCCTGATCGATGCCATCAACAAGCACAACGAGCGCGAGCCGTCGCGCCAGGTGCTGTTCCTGAACTACTCGGCGGTGGACCCGGTGCTCACCAACGAGAAGTGCAGTTACTGGCATTTCCGCTTTGATGCCCACGCCGACATGCGCATGACCGCGCTCATGAGCGTGCTGCGCGAAGACAAAGACCTGAAGAACATCTACCTGATCGGGCAGGATTACAGCTTTGGCCAGTCGGTGCTGCGCGAAGCCCGCAGCCAGATGGCCGCCAAGCGCCCGGACGTGAAGATCGTGGGTGACGAGCTGCACCCGATGGCACGCGTGAAGGACTTCGCGCCCTATGCGGCCAAGATCAAGGCCAGTGGTGCGCAGGCCGTGCTGACCGGCAACTGGGGCAACGACCTGACGCTGCTGGTCAAGGCGGCGCGCGAGGCCGGTTTCGAAGGATCGTTCTACACCTTCTACGGCAACGCCCTGGGCGCACCGGCCGCGATCGGTGACGCCGGCATCGGCAAGGTGGTGGCGGTGGCCGACTGGTTCCCCAACGTGCCCACCAAAGACTCCGAAGCCTTCTACCAATCGTTCCGCCAGCGCTTTCCCAACCCGGCCGACGACTACGTGCACATGCGCATGCAGCTCATGATCGAGTCGCTCGCGCAGGCGATCGAACGCGCCGGTTCGGTCAAGGCAGCGGATGTCGCGGCCCAGCTGGAAAAGGCCGAGGTGAAGATGGCCGGTCAGACTGCGCGCATGCGCGCCGCCGACCACCAGTTCCAGCAGCCGCTGGCCGTGGCGGTGATGGACCGCCAAGGGGCTCCGGGTGTGAAGTTCGACGTGGAAGGATCGGGCTATGGCTTCCGCGTGATCCGCAACCTGACACCGCAGCAGGCCGAGCAGCCGCACAGCTGTAACATGACTCGGCCCTGATCGAGGGCCTGAATCCAGGAGCGGGTATGCGGGCAGTGGTCGAGAGTCTGGAAGAGTCGCGCATTCGCGAGGTGGCCAACGAGGGCCTGGGCCGCAGCGACGTGCTCAAGTTCTGGTTCGGCGAGAGCGATGAGGTCACGCCAGCTTTCATCCGCGAGGCGGCGATTGCCTCGCTGCATGCCGGTGAAACTTTCTACGCCCACAACCTGGGCCTGACCGAGCTGCGCCAGGAAATCGCCGTCTACACCCACGGCCTGCACCCGCAACAAACCACCGACCACTGGTTCGACCGCATCGCGGTGACTTCCGGCGGTGTCAATGGGCTGATGCTCGCCTCGCAGGCGCTGGTGGACATGGGCGACGAAGTGGTGGTGGTCACACCGGCCTGGCCCAACCTGGTGGCCCAGCCGCAGATCATGGGTGCACAGGTTAAAACCGTGCCGCTGCAGGTGGTGAAGCAAGGTGCTCAAGCGGGCGCCTGGGCGCTGGACATGGCGGCATTGCTCGCCGCCATCACCCCGGTCACGCGCCTGCTGATCGTCAACGCGCCCAACAACCCCACCGGCTGGACGCTGAGCCGCGACGAGCAGGCCAACATCCTCGCGCACTGCCGCCGCACCGGTACCTGGCTCCTGGCCGACGAGGTGTACGAGCGGCTTTACTACGCGGGCGATTCGCCCAACGGGGCCGCGCCGAGTTTCCTCGACGTGGCCGAGCCCGAAGACCGCCTGATCGTCGCCCACAGCTTTTCCAAGAGCTTCCTCATGACCGGCTGGCGCCTGGGCTGGCTGGTGCTGCCCAAGGCGTTGACCCACGCCGTGGGCAAGCTGATCGAGTTCAACACCTCTTGCGCGCCGGTGTTCGCCCAGCGCGCCGCCGTGGTGGCGCTGCAGCGGGGGGCCGAGGTCACGCCTGCGCTGGTGGCGCACCTGCAGACCTGCCGCGACACGCTGGTGCCTTTGCTCAAAGCCTTGCCCGGCGTGACCCTGGCCGAGCCCAAGGGTGGTATGTACGCCTTTTTCCACTTGGCAGGGCAGAACGATTGCCTGGACACCGCCAAGCGCCTGGTGCGAGAGGCTGGCCTTGGTTTGGCCCCCGGCAGCGCTTTTGGCCCCGAGGCCGCCGGCTGGCTCCGCTGGTGCTTCGCCAGCCGCGATCCGCAGCGGCTGGTGCAGGGTGTGGATCGTCTGCGCACCTGGTTGACCTCGCAACCCTGATATCAGCTGGGCTATAATTCCCGGTTGCCGTCTTCCCGGATGGCAATCCACGCCCGTTGCGGCGGCCGGTGCCGGACCTGTTCTGGAAGACCGACAAGCTGCGGCGGGACGCAAGTAACTCCAAGGAATCCGACATGATCGAAAAATCCGTCAAAGCCACCGTTGTGGCTGAAAACGCCCGCGCTGCCAACGACACGGGCAGCCCTGAAGTGCAGGTCGCTATCCTGACCGCCCGCATCAACGAACTGACCCCCCACTTCAAGCAACACGCCAAAGACCACCACGGTCGTCGCGGCCTGCTGCGCATGGTGAGCCGCCGCCGCAAGCTGCTGGACTACCTGAAGTCCAAGGATGCCGACCGCTACGTCGCCCTGATCGCGAAGCTGGGTCTGCGCAAGTAATTTTGAACTTGGCATGACATGCAAAACGCCTGAGTTGGTTCGCTGGCTCGGGCGATTTTTGTTTGTAAGCCGCCTTTTTTGATCCCGGGGCAACAGCAACAGAGCGAAGCTGTGTCATTCCAAAGGCGTTGTGTGCCCTGCAGCACGCAGGCAACCCCTCTGGAATGGCATCGTGTTCTGGGTTGTTCTTCCGGGTTTTGTGCAGATTGTCTGCACGCCATGCCACCCCATGATTCGCGGGTGGTCCATAGGAGAAAACCATGAGCATGTTCAACAAAGTCACCAAGACCTTCCAGTGGGGCCCGCACACGGTCACCATGGAAACCGGCGAAATCGCCCGCCAGGCCACTGGCGCCGTGCTGGTCAATATTGACGACACCGTGGTGCTCGCCACCGTGGTCGCGAAGACCGAAGCCAAGGCTGGCCAGGACTTCTTCCCCCTGACGGTGGACTACACCGAAAAATCCTACGCCGCCGGCAAGATCCCCGGCAGTTTCTTCAAGCGCGAAGGCCGCCCCAGCGAGCTGGAAACGCTGACCTGCCGCCTGATCGACCGCCCGATCCGTCCGCTGTTCCCTGAAGGCTTCTACAACGAAGTCCAGGTGATCGTGCACGTGGTGAGTCTGAACCCCGAAGTGCAGGCCGATATCGCGGCCATGATCGCCACCTCGGCGGCCCTGTCGGTCAGCGGCATCCCGTTCAACGGCCCCATCGGCGCAGCGCGCGTGGGTTACGTGAATGGCCAGTACGTGCTCAACCCCGGTCAGACCCAGCTCAAAGACAGCCAGCTTGACCTCGTGGTCGCGGGCACGCAGTCTGCTGTGCTGATGGTGGAGTCCGAAGCCCAGCAACTGAGTGAAGAAGTCATGCTCGGCGCCGTGGTGTTTGGTCACGAGCAGGGCAACATCGCCATTGCTGCGATCAACGAACTGGTGCGCGACGCCGGCAAGCCGGCCTGGGACTGGCAGCCGCCGGCCAAGGACGAGCCCCTGATCGCCAAGATCGACGGCCTGGCCAAGGCCAAGCTGGAAGCCGCCTACCAGATCCGCAACAAGCAGGCCCGCACGCAGGCTTGCCGCGCCGCCTACGCCGACGTGATGGCAGCCCTGAAGGCCGAAGGTGTGGCCTTTGACAGCGTGGCGATTGAAGCCCTGCTGTTCGAGATCGAAGCCAAGATCGTTCGTGGCCAGATCCTGGCCGGCGAGCCCCGCATCGACGGTCGCGACACCCGCACCGTGCGCGCGATCGAAATCCGCAACAGCGTGCTGCCCCGCACCCACGGTTCGTCGCTGTTCACGCGCGGTGAAACCCAGGCGCTCGTGGTGGCCACGCTCGGTACCGACCGCGATGCGCAGCGCATCGACGCGCTGGCCGGTGAGTTCGAAGACCGCTTCATGCTGCACTACAACATGCCTCCCTTCGCCACGGGCGAAGCGGGCCGTTTTGGTACGCCCAAGCGCCGCGAAATCGGCCACGGCCGTCTGGCCAAGCGCGCGCTGATTGCTGCGCTGCCGAGCAAGGAAGACTTCCCCTACACCATGCGCCTGGTCTCGGAAATCACCGAATCCAACGGCTCCTCGTCGATGGCTTCGGTCTGCGGCGGCTGCCTGGCACTGATGGACGCGGGCGTGCCCATGAAGGCCCACGTGGCCGGCATCGCCATGGGTCTGATCAAGGACGGCAACCGCTTCGCGGTGCTGACCGACATCCTGGGCGACGAAGATCACCTGGGCGACATGGACTTCAAGGTCGCTGGTACCACCAACGGTATCTCTGCGCTGCAGATGGACATCAAGATCCAGGGCATCACCAAGGAAATCATGCAGGTCGCACTGGCCCAGGCCAAAGAAGCCCGCATGCACATCCTGGGCAAGATGCAAGAGGCTATGGGCGAAGCCAAGACCGAAGTGTCCAACTTCGCACCCAAGCTCTTCACCATGAAGATCAACCCCGAGAAGATCCGTGACGTGATCGGCAAGGGCGGCGCTGTGATCCGCGCGCTGACCGAAGAGACCGGCACGCAGATCAACATCGACGAAGACGGCACCATCACCATCGCTTCGACCGACAGCGCCAAAGCCGACGAAGCCAAGCGCCGCATCGAGCAGATCACGGCTGAAGTCGAAATCGGCAAGATCTACGAAGGCCCGGTCACCAAGATCCTGGACTTCGGCGCCCTGATCAACCTGCTGCCCGGCAAGGACGGCCTGCTGCACATCAGCCAGATTGCCCACGAGCGCGTCGAGCGCGTGACCGACTACCTGAGCGAAGGCCAGATCGTCAAGGTCAAGGTGCTGGAGACGGACGAAAAGGGTCGCGTCAAGCTGTCCATGAAGGCGCTGATCGACCGCAACGCTGCACCGGCCGAGCAGGCTCAGCAGCAACAGCAATAAGCTGGACACTTCCATCGCGATGCAAGCCGTTGAGATCAGCGCTTTTGGTGGACCCGAAGTCCTGCGCCTGACCGAGCGTCCGGTGCCGGTCGTGGGTGCGGGCGAGGTGCTGATCCGCGTGCGTGCTTCGGGCGTGAACCGGCCCGACGTGTTGCAGCGCAGCGGCGCCTACCCGCCGCCGCCCGGCGCTTCCGACCTGCCCGGTCTGGAAGTGGCGGGCGTGATCGAATCGGGTGATGCCAATGCGCTGGCTGCCGCTGGCCTTTCGGTTGGCGACAGGGTGTGCGCGCTCGTCGCTGGCGGTGGTTACGCGGAGTACTGTGTGGCTCCCGTCGGTCAGTGTCTGCCCCTGCCAGCGGGCTTTGATGAGGTTCAGGCGGCATCGCTGCCCGAAACCTTCTTTACCGTGTGGAGCAACGTGTTCGACCGGGCGCGTTTGCAGCCGGGCGAAACCCTGTTGATTCAGGGTGGCACGAGTGGCATTGGCGTGACCGCGATCCAGTTGGCGAAAGCCTTGGGTGCGCGCGTGATCGCCACCGCCGGCAGCGATGAAAAATGCGCGGCCTGCCTGGCCCTCGGTGCCGACCACGCCATCAATTACAAGACGCAAGATTTCTCGGTCGTGGCGCGCGAGCTCACGGACGGGAAAGGTGTTGACGTCGTGCTGGACATGGTCGCTGGCAGCTATGTGGCGCGCGAGATCGAGTGCCTGGCCGAAGACGGCCGCCTCGTCATCATTGCGGTGCAGGGGGGTGTCAAGGCCGAGTTCAATGCGGGCCTCGTGCTGCGTCGCCGCCTGGTCATCACCGGCTCGACGCTGCGCCCCCGCCCAGTGGCTTTCAAGGCGGCGATTGCCGCCTCGCTGCGTGAGAAGGTGTGGCCGTTGCTGGAGCAGGGGCTTGTCAAGCCCGTTGTCCACAGTGTGTTCGACGTTGCCCGTGCGGCCGAGGCGCACGCCCTGATGGAGACCAACCAGCACATCGGGAAAATTGTCCTTGCATGGGCATGAGTCCCACGGAGACCAAGATGAAAAAACTGATCGCAGGCAACTGGAAAATGAACGGCTCGCTGGCCGCCAACGAAGCGCTGGTCAAGGCCATGCTCGAAGGCCTGCAAGGTGCCGAACCCGCGGCTGACATGGCACTGTGTGCACCCGCCCCGTATCTGGCTCAACTGCAGTCGCTTTTGCAGGGCAGTCCCATCACTTGGGGTGCGCAGGATGTGTCTGCGCACGAGCAGGGTGCCTACACCGGCGAAGTGAGCGTGGCCATGTTGAAGGAATTCGGTTGCCGCTACGCCATCGTTGGCCATTCGGAGCGCCGCCAGTACCACGGCGAGTCGGACGAGGTTGTTGCGGCCAAGGCGCAACGCGCGTTGGCCGCTGGTGTCACGCCCATCGTGTGTGTGGGTGAAACCCTGGCGCAACGCGAGGCCGGTGAGACCGAGGCTGTGGTCAAGCGCCAGCTCGCCGCAGCGATTCACACGGTGGGGCATTGCATCACCGAGATCGTGGTTGCTTACGAGCCTGTCTGGGCCATCGGTACAGGCAAGACCGCAACGCCCGAGATGGCACAAGCCGTGCATGCGGTGTTGCGTGCCCAGCTCGCAGCGGCCACCACCAACCCCAAGCGGGTGCACATCCTCTACGGCGGCAGCATGAACGCAGCCAACGCGGCCAGTTTGCTGGCGCAGCCCGACATCGATGGCGGCCTGATCGGTGGTGCATCGCTCAAGGCCACCGATTTCCTTCAAATTGTGGCGTCCGCTCGCTGAGCGTCGCACACGACACTTTCCCTTTCGGAGAAAAACATGAACGTTTTGTTGACCATTCTTCAGGCGGTGCAGATCCTGGCCGCCATCGGCATGATCGGCTTGATTCTGATGCAGCACGGCAAGGGTGCTGATGCGGGCGCTGCCTTCGGTGGTGGCGCTGGCTCGGCCAGTTTGTTTGGCGCGTCGGGCGGTGCGAACTTCCTGTCGCGCACAACGGCTGTTCTGGCGGGGGTGTTTCTGGTCTGCACGCTGGGCCTGGCGTATTTTGGCAACCTGCGCACCGCTGCGCCGTCGTCGGGCAGTGTGCTGGAGAGCACCGTTCCTGTGCAGCAACCTGCTGCACAGCAGATTCCCGCAGGCACCGGAGCCCCCGCAGCGGCAGCACCTGCCGAAGCACCAGCGACAGGTGCTGCACAGATCCCTGGAAAATAACTGGGGGGAGTACAACAGGCCGGAAAGCCGCACCGCGCCTGTGTTTTTGCGCTGCAGCAAACCAACCCTTTCCTTTTGAAAAACCGATACACCCTCTGAAAAATAGGGGTGTTTCAGGGTAAACTCTATGGGTTGTCAGCAAGGCTCACATGGTCCCTCGTGAGCCAGACAATGCAGACCCAGCCGACGTGGTGAAATTGGTAGACACGCTATCTTGAGGGGGTAGTGGCGAAAGCTGTGCGAGTTCGAGTCTCGCCGTCGGCACCAATCTTTGGACAACATGGCCCGTGAGCCATGTCAGCGGAACTTACCCAAGATGAGTCTCGAACAATACCTTCCCGTGCTCTTGTTCATCCTGGTAGGTGTTGCCGTCGGGATCATTCCGCAGGTTCTGGGCTACATCCTTGGCCCCAACCGTCCGGACGCAGAAAAAAATTCTCCTTACGAGTGCGGCTTCGAGGCCTTCGAAGATGCTCGCATGAAGTTTGATGTGCGCTACTACCTGGTGGCCATCCTCTTCATTCTGTTTGACCTCGAAATCGCATTTCTCATTCCCTGGGCTGTTGCGCTGACCGATATCGGATCCAGCGGATTCTGGACGGGTGTGGTGTTCCTGATCGATCTGCTTGTGGGCTTTGTCTACGCGTGGAAAAAGGGTGCACTGGACTGGGAGTGACCGCGGTTTGCGGGTTTGGATTCTGACTTGCGCGCACGGCCCTGATCGGGCGCTCTGGAGCTGCACATGATTGAAGGTGTTTTCAAGGAAGGGTTCGTCACCACCAGCTACGACGCGGTGGTGAACTGGGCCAAGACGGGATCGCTATGGCCCATGACCTTTGGTCTGGCTTGTTGCGCCGTCGAAATGATGCACGCGGCCACGGCGCGCTACGACCTGGGTCGTTTCGGAGCCGAGGTGTTCCGTGCCAGTCCGCGCCAGTCCGATCTGATGATCGTTGCCGGCACGTTGTGCAACAAGATGGCTCCGGCCCTGCGCAAGGTCTACGACCAGATGGCCGAGCCGCGCTGGGTGTTGTCCATGGGGTCCTGCGCCAACGGTGGGGGCTACTACCACTACAGCTATTCGGTGGTGCGTGGCTGTGACCGCATCGTTCCGGTGGATGTGTATGTGCCTGGCTGCCCGCCGACTGCCGAGGCCTTGCTGTACGGGATCATCCAGTTGCAGCAGAAGATCCGCCGCACCAACACCATCGCGCGCGCCTGAGCGCCGCACCGGCCCACAGGCTCCAGTCAGAAAGACGGTCCATGAGCGAAACCGCCATCCATTACGCCACCAGTCCCGAAGCGCTGAAAAACAGCCTGGCAGCTTTGCTGGGGGAGCGCGTGCAATCCCTTGATGTCGAACGGGATGAGCTCACCCTGGTGGTGGCTGCATCCGACTATCTCGCGGCCATGCAGACCCTGCGCGATGCGCCTGAAGCGCGCTTTGAGCAATTGGTTGACCTGTGTGGCATGGACTACCAGTCCTACGGCGACGGTCGTTGGGAGGGTCCGCGTTTTGCTGCGGTGGTGCACCTGCTGTCGGTCAGCCTCAACCAGCGGGTGCGGGTACGGGTGTTTTGCCCGGAGGATGACTTTCCCGTCATCGATTCCGTGAGCGCACTCTGGGCCTCGGCCAACTGGTACGAGCGCGAGGCGTTTGACCTGTACGGCATCGTGTTCGAGGGTCACAACGACCTGCGCCGCATCCTGACCGACTACGGTTTCATCGGCCATCCGTTTCGCAAGGACTTTCCGCTCTCCGGTCATGTGGAGATGCGGTACGACGCCGAGCGCGCGCGGGTGGTTTACGAGCCGGTCACGATCGAACCGCGTGAAGTCACACCGCGCGTGATTCGCGAAGACAACTACGGCGGACTTCATTGATATGGCTGAAATCAAGAACTACACCCTGAACCTCGGTCCGCAGCATCCGGCCGCGCACGGTGTGCTGCGACTGGTGCTGGAGCTCGATGGCGAAGTGGTGCAACGCGCCGACCCGCACATTGGTCTGCTGCACCGCGCCACCGAAAAGCTTGCCGAGCACAAGACCTTCATCCAGTCGCTACCCTACATGGACCGGCTGGATTATGTCTCGATGATGTGCAACGAGCACGCCTACTGCCTGGCCATCGAGAAGTTGCTGGGCATTGAAGTGCCGATCCGCGCGCAGTACATCCGCGTGATGTTCAGCGAGATCACCCGCCTGCTGAACCACCTGATGTGGCTGGGCTCGCACGGCAACGACTGCGGCAGCTCGACCATCCTGATCTACGCGTTCCGCGAGCGCGAAGATCTGTTCGACATGTACGAAGCGGTGTCGGGTGCGCGCATGCACGCGGCCTATTTCCGTCCGGGCGGTGTCTACCGCGACCTGCCGGACACGATGCCGCAGTACAAGCACAGCAAGATCCGAAATGCCAAGGCGATGGCCGAACTCAACACGAACCGCCAGGGTTCGTTGCTCGATTTCATCGACGACTTCACCCAGCGATTCCCGACCTACCTGGCCGAGTACCACACGCTGCTGACCGACAACCGCATCTGGAAACAGCGCACAGTTGGCATCGGCGTGGTCACACCCGAGCGCGCGCTCAACCTGGGCATGACCGGCCCCATGCTGCGCGGTTCCGGTATCGCCTGGGACTTGCGCAAGAAGCAGCCGTACGACGTGTACGACCGCATGGATTTCGACATCCCGGTCGGCAAGACCGGCGACACCTACGATCGCTACCTCGTCCGCATGGAGGAGATGAAGCAGTCCAACCGCATCATCAAACAGTGCGTGGACTGGCTGCGTGTGAACCCCGGCCCCGTCATCACCGACAACCACAAGGTGGCGCCGCCTTCTCGCGAAGCGATGAAGTCGAGCATGGAAGAGCTGATCCACCACTTCAAGCTCTTCACCGAAGGCTTCCACGTGCCCGAAGGCGAGGCCTATGCGGCTGTCGAACACCCCAAAGGCGAGTTCGGCATTTACCTCGTGAGCGACGGCGCCAACAAGCCCTACCGCCTGAAAATTCGTGCCCCTGGCTTCGCCCATCTGTCCACCCTGGACGAGATGGCCCGTGGCCACATGCTGGCAGACGCGGTCGCCATCATCGGCACCATGGACATCGTTTTTGGAGAGATTGACCGATGATCTCTGAGCACCAGACCCCCAGCGGCGCCCTGAAGGCGATGCAGCTGTCCGAGACCACTCTGGCGCGTTTCGCGCGTGAAGTGGCCAAGTACCCGGCCGAGCAGGCGCAGTCGGCCGTCATGGCCTGTCTGTCCATCGTGCAGCACGAGCAGGGTTATGTCGCCCTCGAAGCCGAGAAGGCGATTGCCGACTACCTCGGCATGCCGGTCATGGCCGTGCACGAGGTCACGACCTTCTACAACATGTACAACCAGCAGCCGGTGGGCAAGTTCAAGCTCAACGTTTGCACCAACCTGCCGTGCCTGTTGCGCGATGGTGGCAAGGCGCTGGCACATCTGGAGCACAAGCTCGGCGTGCAGATGGGTGGAACGACGGCCGATGGCCTCTTCACCCTGCAGCAGAGCGAGTGTCTGGGTGCCTGCGCGGATTCGCCGGTGATGCTGGTCAATGACCGTCACATGTGCAGCTTCATGAGCAATGAGAAGCTCGATCAGCTGGTCGACGGTCTGAAGGCCGCAGAGGGCAAAGCATGAACGCAGAACAGGTGATTTCCCAGTTCAGCGCCACCGGCGTGCAGACCTGCTTCCATGGTCGCCACATCGAACCGCAGATCTACAAAGATCTGAACGGCAGCAACTGGTCGCTCAAGGATTACGAAGCGCGCGGTGGTTACCAGGCCCTGCGCAAGATCCTGGGTCAGGACGGTTCGGCGCCGAATCCCGAGACCGGCGTGTCCGGCATGACGCAGGATCAGGTGATCGCCACCGTCAAAGAGTCGGCCTTGCGCGGCCGGGGCGGTGCGGGTTTCCCGTCCGGCCTCAAGTGGAGCTTCATGCCGCGCCAGTTCCCAGGTCAGAAATACCTGGTCTGCAACTCCGACGAAGGCGAACCGGGCACCTGCAAGGACCGCGACATCCTGATGTTCAACCCGCACATCGTCATCGAAGGCATGGCGATCGCGGCGTACGCCATGGGCATCAACGTGGGCTACAACTACATCCACGGCGAGATCTTCGAGGTCTATGAGCGCTTCGAAGCCGCTCTGGAAGAGGCGCGTGCCGCGGGCTATCTGGGCAGCGGCATCATGGGCTCGAACTTCTCGTTCCAGCTGCACGCTTTCCACGGTTTTGGCGCCTATATCTGCGGTGAAGAAACCGCGCTGCTCGAATCGCTGGAAGGCAAGAAAGGCCAGCCGCGCTTCAAGCCGCCATTCCCGGCCAGCTTCGGTCTGTACGGCAAGCCGACCACGATCAACAACACCGAGACCTTCGCGGCGGTGCCCTGGATCATCCGCAACGGGGGTTCGGCCTACCTCGAATGTGGCAAGCCCAACAACGGCGGCACCAAGATCTTCTCGGTCAGTGGCGACGTCAACCTGCCGGGCAATTACGAAGTGCCGATGGGCACGTCGTTCGCCAAACTGTTGGAACTCGCCGGCGGTGTGCGCACTGGCCGTCAGCTCAAGGCCGTGATCCCTGGTGGATCGTCGTCGCCCGTGTTGCCCGCGTCCATCATCATGGACTGCACCATGGACTACGACTCGATCGCCAAGGCCGGCTCCATGCTGGGTTCGGGTGCCGTGATCGTGATGGACGATTCGCGCTGCATGGTGGAGTCGCTCAAGCGCCTGTCCTACTTCTACATGCACGAGTCCTGCGGGCAGTGCACGCCCTGCCGTGAAGGCACGGGCTGGCTCTGGCGTCTGGTGGACAAGATTCAGCGCGGCGAAGCAAAGACTTCCGATATGGCGCTGCTGGACAACGTGGCCGAGAACATCATGGGTCGCACCATTTGCGCCCTGGGTGATGCGGCGGCGATGCCGGTGCGCGCCATGCTCAAGCATTTCCGGCCCGAGTTCGCGGCCATGATCAAGGCCGACGCCACCGCCTGAAACGAGACGAGAAACTATGGTTGAAATCGAACTCGACGGCCAGAAGGTCGAAGTGCCACCGGGCAGCATGATCATGCATGCGGCCGAAAAGGCGGGCACCTACATTCCCCATTTCTGTTACCACAAAAAATTGTCCATCGCGGCGAGCTGCCGCATGTGTCTGGTGGAAGTGGAAAAGGCTCCCAAGCCCATGCCCGCCTGCGCCACGCCGGTGACCATGGGCATGATCGTGCGCACCAAGAGCGACAAGGCCATCAAGGCCCAGCAGTCGGTGATGGAGTTCCTGCTCATCAACCACCCGCTGGACTGCCCGATCTGCGATCAGGGCGGCGAATGCCAGTTGCAGGATCTGGCTGTGGGCTATGGCGGTGGCGCATCGCGCTATGAAGAAGAAAAACGCGTGGTGTTCCACAAGGACGTCGGTCCGCTGATTTCCATGGAAGAAATGAGCCGCTGTATCCACTGCACCCGCTGCGTGCGCTTTGGTCAGGAAGTGGCCGGCGTGATGGAGCTGGGCATGTCGCACCGCGGTGAACACGCCGAGATCGAAACCTTTGTCGGGCAGTCGGTGGATTCCGAGTTGTCGGGCAACATGATCGACATCTGCCCGGTGGGCGCGCTCACAAGCAAGCCTTTCCGCTACAGCGCCCGCACCTGGGAACTCTCGCGTCGCAAGAGCGTGAGCCCGCACGATTCCACCGGTGCCAACCTGATTGTCCAGGTGAAGAACCACAAAGTCATGCGGGTGGTGCCGCTGGAAAACGATGCGGTGAACGAATGCTGGATCGCCGACCGCGACCGTTTCAGCTACGAAGCTGTCAACGGTGAAGACCGTCTCACCGCGCCCATGCTCAAGCAGGGCGGCGAGTGGAAGACGGTGGACTGGCAGACCGCGCTGGAATACGTGGCCAATGGCCTGAAGCAGGTCAAGGCGGATCATGGGGCGGGCGCCATCGGTGTGCTGGCCAGTCCGCACAGCACGGTGGAAGAGCTGGCCCTGGCCGGTGCGCTGGTGCGTGGTCTGGGCAGTGAGAACATTGACACGCGTCTGCGCCACGCCGACTTCTTCAACGCGGCACCGTCCAACACTGCCCGCTGGCTGGGCATGCCGATCGTTGCCCTGTCGGGTCTGCAGCGCGTGTTGGTGGTCGGATCGAACCTCCGCAAAGACCATCCCCTGTTCGCCCAGCGCATCCGCCAGGCGGCTCGCAAGGGTGGTCAGGTGAACGTGCTCAACGCCCAGTCGCAGGACTGGGCCATGCCGATCAAGAACACCGTGCTGGCCGACAGCACGAACTGGGTGTCGACCCTTGCCGGCATCGCCAACGCCGTGGGTGCCGAAACGGGCGTGCTCGCGCCGGTGGCCGCGGACGTGAGCGATACGGCTCGCGCCATCGCCAAGTCGCTGCTTGGAGGTGAACACAAAGCCATCCTGCTGGGCAACGCGGCTGCGCACCATGCGCAAGCCTCCAGCCTGCTGTCGCTGGCCAACTGGATATCTCAACAGACTGGCGCCGTGGTGGGGTACCTCAGTGAAGCCGCCAACACGGTGGGCGCCCAGCTGGTGAACGCCCTGCCGGGGCAGGCTGGCTTGAACGCCGGTCAAATGCTCGGTGGCGGGCTCAAGGCTGCGCTGCTGCTGAACAATGAGCCGGCCTTGGACAGTGCTGTGGGCAGCCAGGGGCTGGCCAACGCCAACATGGTGGTCACCCTCAGCCCGTTCAAGACCAACCTGGACATCAGCGACGTGCTGCTGCCCATTGCTCCGTTCACCGAGACCTCGGGGTCGTTTGTCAACGCCGAAGGCCGCCTGCAAAGTTTTCATGCTGTGGTGCGCCCACTGGGCGATACCCGCCCGGCCTGGAAGGTGCTGCGGGTGCTGGGCAACCTGCTGGGCCTGCCGGGCTTTGATGCCGATTCGTCGCAAGCCGTGCTTGCCGCGGCTTTGCCGGGCTTGACGGCTGGCAGCGTGGTGGATGCTTCGCGCCTGTCCAACGCCGGTGCGGCCTTCATCGACATGAACCCTGCCGCCAGCCAGCCCTGTGTAGCGTCCATCTACCAACTGGATTCGCTGGTGCGGCGCGCCAGCTCGCTGCAGCTCACGGCCGATGCCCGCGCAGCAGAAGGAGCACACGCATGATCAACGCGATGTACAACGCCGGTCTGGGCTTGCTGCCCGCGTCCTGGTGGACCACGGCCGCCTGGCCGGTGATCTGGGGCATGGTCAAGATCGTCGCCGTTCTGGCGCCCCTGATGGGCGCGGTGGCCTACCTCACGCTGTGGGAACGCAAGCTGCTGGGCTTCATGCAGGTGCGCCTGGGGCCGAACCGTGTGGGTCCGTTTGGTCTGCTGCAACCCATTGCCGATGCGATCAAGCTGCTGACCAAAGAAATCATCAGCCCCAGCGCCGCCGCGCCGGGCCTGTTCCGCCTCGGTCCCATCATGGCCATCATGCCGGCGCTGGCTGCCTGGGTGGTCGTGCCTTTTGGCCCTGAAGCAGTGATCGCCAACGTCAACGCCGGCATTCTCGTGATCCTGGCCATCACCTCGATCGAGGTGTACGGCGTGATCATCGCGGGCTGGGCCTCCAACTCGAAATACGCCTTCCTGGGTGCGCTGCGCGCATCGGCTCAGATGGTGAGCTACGAAATTGCCATTGGTTTCTGTTTCCTGGTGGTCGTTATGACCGCCGGCAGCCTGCACCTGGGTGAAATCGTGGCTTCGCAGGCGCGCGGCATGGGCGCGGACATGGGCCTGAGCTTCCTGTCGTGGAATTGGCTGCCACTGTTCCCCATCTTCATGGTGTACCTGATCTCCGGTGTGGCCGAAACCAACCGCCACCCGTTCGACGTGGTGGAAGGCGAAGCCGAGATCGTGGCCGGTCACATGGTCGAGTACTCGGGCATGGGTTTCGCGATCTTCTTCCTGGCCGAATACGCCAGCATGTGGCTGGTGTCGATCGTGGCGGTCCTGATGTTCCTGGGCGGTTGGCTGCCCCCCATCGACAGCGCGCTCTTCAACTGGATCCCCGGCTGGATCTGGCTCGGCATCAAGACCTTTGTCGTGGTGTCCATGTTCATCTGGATCCGCGCCACTTTCCCGCGCTTCCGTTACGACCAGATCATGCGTCTGGGCTGGAAGATTTTCATTCCTGTGACGCTGATCTGGCTGCTGCTCGTCGGCGGTCTGATGCAGACCTCGTGGAACATCTGGAAATAAGCAGGGCGAACGACCATGTCCACCACCGTATCCCCTTCCGTTGTTGCGCCGTTTTCCGTCGGCGATTTTTTCAAAAGCTTCCTGCTGGTCGAGCTGGTGAAGGGGATGGCCCTGACCGGTCGTTATGCCTTCCGCCGCAAGGTGACGGTGCAGTTCCCGGAAGAGAAGACGCCGTTGTCACCGCGTTTCCGCGGTTTGCACGCCCAGCGCCGGTATGAAAACGGTGAAGAGCGCTGCATCGCCTGCAAGCTGTGCGAGGCCGTGTGTCCGGCCCTGGCCATCACCATCGAAGCCGGTGAGCGCGAATCGGACGGCACCCGCCGCACCACCCGCTATGACATCGACCTGACCAAGTGCATCTTCTGCGGCTTCTGTGAAGAGGCCTGCCCGGTGGATGCCATTGTCGAAACCCACATCCTCGAATACCACGGCGAAAAGCGCGGTGACCTTTACTTCACCAAAGAAATGCTGCTGGCGGTGGGTGACCGCTACGAATCCGAGATCGCAGCCGCCAAAGCGGCCGACGCGAAGTACCGCTGAAGCTGGCGAAAGACAAGAACCATGGATTACCAGACCGGCTTTTTCTACCTGTTCGCGGCGGTGATGCTGTTCGCGGCCTACCGCGTGGTGACCGCGCACAACCCCGTGCACGCGGTGTTGTACCTGATGCTCTCCTTCTCACAGGCGGCCGCCCTGTGGCTGTTGCTCAAGGCTGAGTTCCTGGGCTTGACCCTGGTGCTGGTGTACCTGGGCGCGGTGATGGTGCTGTTCCTGTTCGTGGTGATGATGCTCGACATCAAGCTCGATGATGATCGCTGGGGTTTCTGGCAGAACTTCCCATTGGCAGCGGCACTGGGCGCCCTGGTAGCGGTCGAGATCATTGCGGTGCTGTGGGTGGGGTTCCCGACGGTCACGGGGGAGGGCATCGCTGCTGTTCCCGCCAACTACTCGAACACCAAAGAGCTGGGCAAGCTGCTGTACACCGAATACCTCTATCCCATCGAAGTGGCTGCCGTGATCCTGCTGGTGGCCATGGTCGCCGCGATCGCGCTCACGCTGCGCCAGCGCAAGGACAGCAAAGCCATCAATCCGGGTCTGCAGGTCAAGGTACGCGCCAGCGACCGTCTGGTTGTGCTGCCCATGACTGCCACACAAAAAGCCGCTCCGGTGGCATTGAGCAACGAGGAGGGCCAGGCATGAGCCTCACACTGGGACATTTTCTTTCCGTGGGCGCGATCCTGTTTGCCCTGTCGGTCATCGGCATCTTCCTCAACCGCAAGAACCTGATCGTGCTGCTCATGGCCATCGAACTGATGCTGCTGGCGGTCAACATGAACTTTGTGGCGTTCTCCCATTTCCTGGGTGACATGCATGGCCAGGTGTTTGTGTTCTTCATCCTGACGGTGGCGGCGGCCGAATCGGCCATCGGTCTGGCCATTCTGGTGCTGCTGTTCCGGGCCAAGTCGTCCATCGGCGTCGAAGAACTCAACACCCTCCAGGGTTGAAGCCAGGGAAAGTACAGGCACAAAAATGAGCACCACCCTTTCTGCAAGCACACTCCTGGCGGTTCCGCTGGCGCCCCTGGTGGGCGCGGCGCTGGCCGGCATCCTGGGCACCACCTTTGGCGGCAACGTCATCGGGCGCCGCACCTCGCACACCCTGACCATCCTGGGCGTGCTGATCGCTTTCGTCCTCTCGGCCATGACGCTCAAGAGCGTGGCCGTGGACGGCGCCCGCTTCAACGAAACCATCTACGAATGGATGGTGATCGGCGGCATGAAGATGGAAATCGGCTTCATGGTCGATGGCCTGACCGCGATGATGATGTGCGTGGTGACCTTCGTGTCACTGATGGTGCACATCTACACCATCGGCTACATGGAAGAAGACGCCGGCTACAACCGCTTCTTCGCCTACATCTCACTCTTCACTTTCTCCATGCTGATGCTGGTGATGAGCAACAACCTGCTGCAGCTGTTCTTCGGCTGGGAGGCGGTGGGCCTGGTGTCGTACCTGCTGATCGGTTTCTGGTTCAACAAGCCCACGGCGATCTTCGCCAACATGAAGGCCTTCCTGGTCAACCGCGTGGGCGACTTCGGCTTCATCCTGGGCATCGGCCTGATCGTGGCCTACACCGGCACGCTGAACTACACCGAGGTGTTTGCCAAGGCGCCCGCGCTGGGCACGCTGGGCTTCCCCGGCACCGACTGGCTGCTGATCACCGTGATCTGCATCTGCCTGTTCATCGGCGCCATGGGCAAGTCGGCCCAGTTTCCGTTGCACGTCTGGCTGCCCGACTCCATGGAAGGCCCGACCCCGATTTCCGCGCTGATCCACGCCGCCACCATGGTGACGGCCGGTATCTTCATGGTCGCGCGCATGTCGCCGCTGTTTGAGCTGTCGGACACGGCACTCAACTTCATCATGGTGATCGGTGCCATCACGGCGCTGTTCATGGGCTTCCTGGGCATCATTCAGAACGACATCAAGCGCGTCGTCGCGTACTCCACGCTCTCGCAGCTGGGCTACATGACCGTGGCGCTCGGCGCGTCGGCCTACAGTGTGGCGGTGTTCCACCTGATGACCCACGCTTTCTTCAAGGCCCTGCTGTTCCTCGCCGCCGGTTCCGTGATCATCGGCATGCACCACAACCAGGACATTCGCTGGATGGGTGGTGTACGCAAGTACATGCCCATTACCTGGATCACCTCGCTGCTGGGCACGCTGGCCCTGATCGGCACGCCGCTGTTTGCCGGCTTCTACTCCAAGGACAGCATCATCGAGGCGGTGCACTTCAGCAAGCTGCCGGCTTCGGGCTTCGCCTATTTTGCGGTGTTGGCCGGTGTCTTTGTCACGGCGTTCTATTCGTTCCGTCTCTACTTCCTGGTGTTCCACGGCAAGGAGCGCTACGACCAGAACCCGGATGCGCACCACGACGACCACCATGCGGACGCCCACGGCCATCACGATGACCACGGTCACCATGATGCACACAAGCCGCATGAAACCCCTTGGGTGGTCACCGTGCCGCTGTTGCTGCTGGCCATTCCGTCCGTGGTGATCGGTTTCATGACGATCCAGCCTATGTTGTTCGGCGAGTTCCTCAAGGACGCGATCCACATCAACCTCGAACTGCACCCGGCGATGCACACCTTTGCCGAAGAGTTCCACGGCCCGCTGGCCATGGCGCTGCACGCCTTCTCCACCGCGCCGTTCTACCTGGCGCTCGGTGGTGCTCTGACCGCCTGGTACATGTACATGGTCAACCCGGCGCTGCCAGCAGCCATTGGCCGCACGTTCAAGCCGATCGTCACCCTGCTGGAAAACAAGTACTACATGGACTGGTTCAACGAAAACGTGCTCGCCCGTGGCGCACGCCTGTTGGGCACCGGGCTGTGGAAGGGTGGCGACCAGGGCGTGATTGAAGCCGGCGTGGTCAACGCCAGCTGGCAACTGGTCGGTGGCGTGTCTGCCGTGGTGCGCCGCATGCAGACCGGTTACCTGTACCACTATGCGCTGATGATGATCGTGGGCATCCTGCTGTTCATGACGTACTTCGTCTGGCTCGCGAAATAAGAGGAAGAACAAGATGGGTTTGCTGAGCCTTGCGATCTGGACGCCGATTCTTTTTGGCGTCGTGCTGTTGGCCTTGGGCCGGGACGAACACGCGAACGCCGTGCGCTGGATCGCCCTCGTCGGCGCGCTGGTGTCACTGGCCGTGACCGTGCCGCTTTACACCGGGTTTGAGCTCGGCACGGCTGCGATGCAGTTCGTGGAAAAGGGCGTCTGGATCGAACGATTCAACGTCAATTACCACCTCGGTGTGGACGGTATCTCGCTCTGGCTGGTGCTGCTGACCGCCTTCATCACCGTCGTGGTGGTGATTGCCAGCTGGGAATCCATCACCAGCCGTGTCAACCAGTACATGGGCGCGTTCCTGATTCTTTCGGGTCTGATGATTGGCGTGTTTGCAGCGCTGGACGCGATGCTGTTTTACGTCTTCTTCGAAGCCACGCTGATCCCGATGTACCTGATCATCGGTATCTGGGGCGGCCCGAACAAGATCTACGCCGCATTCAAGTTTTTCCTCTACACGCTCATGGGCTCGCTGCTTATGCTGGTGGCCCTGATCTACCTGTACACCCAGTCGGGTGGCAGCTTTGACCTCGCCACCTGGCACAAGCTGCCGCTGGGCGGCACGGCGCAGACGCTGTTGTTCTTTGCCCTGTTCGCCGCCTTTGCGGTGAAGGTGCCGATGTGGCCGGTGCACACCTGGCTGCCCGACGTGCACGTGGAAGCGCCCACCGGTGGCTCGGCCGTGCTGGCCGCGATCATGCTGAAGCTCGGCGCCTACGGTTTCCTGCGCTTCTCGCTGCCGATCCTGCCCGACGCTTCGCACGAGTGGGCCTGGCTCATGATCACGCTGTCCCTGGTGGCCGTGGTCTATGTCGGCCTGGTGGCGATGGTCCAGCAGGATATGAAGAAGCTGGTGGCCTATTCGTCGGTCGCGCACATGGGCTTCGTGACGCTGGGTTTCTTTGTCTTCAGCGATCTCGGCGTGGCCGGTGGCATCGTGCAGATGATCGCCCACGGGTTCGTGTCAGCCGCCATGTTCCTGGCCATCGGTGTGCTCTACGACCGCGTGCACTCGCGTGAAATTGCTGCTTATGGCGGCGTGGTCAATACCATGCCCAACTTCGCTGCGTTCGCGCTGTTGTTCACCATGGCCAACTGCGGCCTGCCGGGCACTGCGGGTTTTGTGGGTGAGTGGATGGTGATCCTGGCCGCCGTCAAGGCCAACTTCTGGATCGGCGCCGCCGCGGCCACTGCGCTGATCTTCGGCGCAGCCTATTCGCTGTGGATGTTCAAACGCGTCTATCTGGGCGCGCCGGGCAACCACCACGTCAAAGCGCTGAGCGATATCTGTCCCCGTGAGTTTCTCGTCATGGCCGTGCTGGGCATCGCCGTGCTCTACATGGGCGTGCACCCCAAGCCATTCACCGACGTGATGGACGCCTCGGTGGCCGAGTTGTTGCGCCACGTGGCCATCTCCAAGCTGCCCTGAGTCAGCCCTAAAACAAGAGAGCGTTTACATGATTGAAAACCTCAGCTGGGTCGCGGTCTACCCTGAAATGCTGTTGCTGGTGATGGCCTGTGTGATTGCGCTGGTGGATCTTGGCGTCAAGTCACCATTGCGTGGACTCACCTACGTGCTGACCTTGTTGACGCTGGCCGCAGTGGCCGCGCTGCAGGGTGTTTATGCCAGCTCGGGTGAAACCATCATGGCTTTCCGTGGCATGGTGGTGAGCGACCCCATGGGCAACTGGCTGAAGTGCTTTGCCGCCCTCGCGATGATGGTCACCCTGGTGTATGGCCGAGCTTATGCCGGTGCACGCGACATGTTGCGCGGTGGCGAGATGTTCACGCTGGCGCTGTTCGCGCTGCTGGGCATGTTCGTGATGATCTCGGGCCACAACTTCCTGGTGATCTACCTGGGCCTCGAACTGCTCACGCTCTCCAGCTACGCGCTGGTGGCCTTGCGCCGCGATGACGCGCAGGCCATTGAAGCCGCCATGAAGTACTTCGTGCTCGGCGCGCTGGCCAGCGGTTTCCTGCTCTACGGCATGTCGATGGTCTACGGAGCCACCGGTTCGCTCGACCTGGCCGAAGTGCTCAAGGCCATCACCGGCGGAGAAGCCACGCTCAAGGGTTCGGCCCAGGTGCTGGTGCTCGGTCTCGTGTTTGTGGTGGCCGGGCTGGCGTTCAAGCTGGGCGTCGTGCCGTTCCACATGTGGGTGCCCGACGTCTATCACGGCGCTCCGACGGCGATCACGCTGATGATCGGTGGAGCGCCCAAGCTGGCGGCCTTCGCCATCCTGATCCGTTTGCTGGTTGAGGGCCTGCTGCCGCTGGCGGTGGACTGGCAACAGATGCTGGCGGTGCTGTCGGTGGTTTCGCTGCTGGTGGGCAACCTCGCCGCCATCGCGCAGACCAACCTCAAGCGCATGCTCGCGTTTTCCACCATCTCGCAGATGGGCTTCATGCTGCTGGGCCTGTTGGCCGGCGTGGTGGCGGGTGACAACGGCAACATGGCCAACGCCTACGGTTCGTCGATGTTCTACGTGATCACCTATGTGCTCACCACACTGGGCACCTTCGGCGTCATCCTGCTGCTCTCGCGCAATGGCTTCGAATCGGAAAACATCAGCGACCTGGCCGGTCTGAACCAGCGCAGTCCGCTGTACGCCGGCGTCATGGCGGTGTGCATGTTCTCCCTGGCCGGCGTGCCGCCGCTGGTGGGTTTCTACGCCAAGCTCTCGGTGTTGCAGGCCTTGCTGGCCTCGTCCCATCCGCTCTACATCGGCCTGGCCGTGTTCGCTGTGATGATGTCGCTGGTGGGTGCCTTCTACTATCTGCGCCTGGTCAAGGTGATGTACTTTGACGCCCCCACGCAGACCGCTGACATTGAGGCCGGGGCAGACGCCCGTTCGGTGCTCTCGCTCAACGGTGCGCTGGTGCTGGTGCTGGGCATCCTGCCCGGTGGCCTCATGACCTTGTGTGCACAGGCCATTGCCGCCTTGCTGGCCTGAAAACCTGATGCCGGGTGCCGGTTCGTTGAACCGGCCGGTCCCCATCGGGTCTTATTACTCCTTATGACCCATTCAATGTCTGTCTGGCTGGTTTTGCTGGCCGCGCTGGTCGGCGCGAACCTGCCGTTTCTGAACGATCGCTGGTTCGCCGTGATTCCGAGCAAGCAGCCCAAGACCTTGTGGATGCGCGTGGGTGAGTTGGTGGTGTGTTACCTGCTGGTCGGGGCGCTGGGACTAGTACTTGAACAGTCCGCCGGACAGATCTATCCGCAGGGCTGGGAGTTCTACGCCACGACGGCGGCGCTGTTCCTCACGCTGGCCTTTCCCGGCTTTGTGTACCGCTACCTGTTCCACCGTCGCGGCTGACACAGACTAGTCATGCCGGCTCAGATGCCCACCGCTGATGTCCACTTGCGCGAGACGCCGGTCTCTCGCACCGAACTGCTCAAAGGGCATTTCCTGCACGTGGTGCGCGATACCGTGCGCCTGCCTTCTGGCCATGAAGCGACGCGGGAATATGTGTTGCACCCTGGGGCCGTCATGGTCATTGGCCTGTTGGGCGACGGCCGGGTGGTGCTGGAGCGCCAGTTCCGGCATCCGATGCAGGCCGTGGTGATCGAGTTCCCGGCGGGCAAGCTCGATGCGGGTGAGAACAGCCTGGCCTGCGCGCAGCGCGAACTGCGCGAGGAAACGGGCTACAGTGCCCAGGAGTGGGCCTTTGCCGGCCGGCTGGCGCCCACCATCGCCTACTCGGACGAGATCATCGACATCTGGTTTGCGCGCGGGCTCACCCTGGGTGAGCGCCGCTTGGACGAAGGTGAATTTCTCGACGTGTTCACCGCCACGCCCGCTGAGCTGCAGGCCTGGTGCCGCAGTGGCGAGGTGTTCGACTGCAAGACCCTGGTCGGCCTGCTCTGGTTGCAGAACGTCCTGCGCGGAGAATGGGCGCTTGACTGGTCGGGCCACATGCCCGCGGGCGTTGCCAGATAATTCATGGCATGAAGGTCCTCAACCTGCAATGCACCCTCCAGCACGAATTTGAAGGCTGGTTCGGTTCCGAAGACGACTTCACGAGCCAGCTCGGGCGTGGCCTGGTGAACTGTCCGTTGTGCGGTGATACGCAGATCCTGAAAATGCTGTCGGCGCCGCGCCTGAACCTGCGTGCCGGTCGCGAGGACAAGGCGCCCGCCGCCGCACCGACCGGCACCACGGACAGCGTGGAGCTGGGCCTTCCGGCATCTGGCTCAGCACTCCATGCCCAGCTGCTCAAGGCCATGCGCCAGGTGCTGGCGCACACCGAAGACGTGGGAGAGCGTTTTGCCGATCAGGCGCGCGCCATGCACCACGGCGAGATGGACCAGCGCAACATCCGCGGCCGCACCAGCCCCGAAGTGGCGCTGGAGCTGATCGAAGAGGGCATCGAAGTGATGCCGCTGCCTTCGCTGCCTGCGCTCAAGGAAACCCTGCAGTAGTTGGCTCCCCCCGCGCCGCCTGCAGCGTCACCCCCAAGGGGGCGGCGCTGGCGGCCCGGCGAAGCCGGTTCCGCGGTGCCCTTGGAATAGCTTCCCCTCTGTTCGCCGGCCATTTCTCTGGAGCGCGGGCCTCAATCCCAGGATGCGGTGGAACCGGCTCCGCCGGGCCACTCGCATCGCCCCCTTTGAGGGGGTGACGCCGCAGGCGGCGCGGGGGTGGTCAACGGCTGATCACGGATACAGTCCGCGCAGGTCGCGCGCGTGCAGGATGCGCTTGCAGGCCACGATGAAAGTGGCGGTGCGCAGGCTGACCTTGTTCTCTTCGGCCACCTGCCACACGGCGGCGAACGCGCCCTTCATGATGCGCACCAGGCGTTCGTTGATCTCGTCCTCGCTCCAGAAGAAGCTGGAGAAGTCCTGCACCCACTCGAAGTAGCTCACCGTCACGCCGCCGGCGTTGGCGATCACGTCGGGCAGCACCAGAATGCCGCGGTCGTGCAGGATGTCGTCGGCCTGTGGCGTGGTCGGGCCGTTGGCGCCTTCAATGACCATCTTGGCCTGGATGCGGCCGGCGTTTTCTTCAGTGATCTGCTGCTCCAGCGCGGCCGGGATCAGGATGTCGCATGGCACCCCCCAGAACGCGTCGTTGGCAATCACCTCGGCCTGCGGGAAACCCGCCACCGTACCCACGCGCGACACGTGCGCCAGCAGCGAAGGCACGTCCAGGCCCGCTTCGCGGAAGATGGTGCCGCCATGGTCCTGCACCGCCACCACCTTGGCGCCGGCCTCGGCAAACAGCTTGCCAGCCACGCCGCCCACATTGCCGAAACCCTGCACGGCCACGCGCGCCTTGCTGATGTCCATGCCGGTGTGTTTGGCCGCTTCCACACCGACGGTGTACACGCCACGGCCGGTGGCTTCGCGCCGGCCGAGCGAGCCGCCCAGGTCCACCGGCTTGCCGGTGACCACGCCGGTGGCGGTGGAGCCTTCGTTC